>Ga0126342_10011099_pt1 | contig 16103 bp, 22 predicted proteins | sample Cyp1metagenome_FD_92528 | JGI IMG/M metagenome (GOLD analysis project Ga0126342, IMG submission 92528) | Coral microbial communities from Lord Howe Island, Old Settlement Bay, Australia - Cyphastrea 1 metagenome | ecosystem: Host-associated > Invertebrates > Cnidaria > Coral ... | reverse complement strand
TAAGGGTCCCCAAAAAAATCAACACAAAATAGATAAAAATATTGATTTTAAAATCAATAAGGGAAATATTGAAAATATCAATGCCAAAATCAATATTCAATATCAACAGAAAAATGGATGACTATATTGATTAGGATCAATATCCGATGGACAGGGTAATTTGATGTTCCAGTTTGATTCGAGCATGCAATTTTGAACAGTGACGCAGTCTGCAGTGATGTGTGCATTCCCATGCATCAAGTGTCGATCGCCTAGCCATTTTCATTCCAGGTTGGATCCGTTTGCTAGAATAGCTAGCTAAGCTAGATTCCAGAACCATTGCAGCCATGTCAAGTGTGGGGAACGCACACACACTGCTTCCAATACATCATCTTCCTTTGACTTCCCGCCTACAACATCCTTTTTGGATTTGGTCTATACGAAGTTTGTTGAATTGGCCCTCCTCCTGTGTGGAGGACTTGAAGTTCCGGTGTTCAGCCTGAGCCTGCACATGAATTTTGGTGAGGGAATGACCAGTTCATCAACCATGTCGGCTGAGCCATTCGCAAGGTGGCCCACCAACAATCGCACCACTGGTCATACCAACATTTCACGTGAGGTGTCGAACTTTTTTCATTGGCTCCAACACCGGTTTCTATCTCTTCTTCTTGTCATGGTGCAGCACCGCTTGATTGGTCATGGGCGTCGGGTTTCAATGTGTGTTGACATGTCTGTCGGATTTGTCAGTGCAGTGAATACTACCATGAGGGTCACCATTGATACACCCATGTGGACCCCTCCCTCGTCCGGTGGTTTGCCACTGAATGGTGGCAATGGTGATGACATGTTCCGCCCAATTCCAAGAGGCATGACTTGGGCGAACTTTTGGGCAACCGCTGTCCATGATGACATGTCAGAGTCGATGTCTGAACCAGAATCATCAACACCTTCCAATCCTGAAGGTGGAAGCATGCCGATTGAGTGGCAGCCAGTGCGGCGTTCTGATGGATCTTTCTTTGGCAGGTTCCAACATTAAGCTCCAATAAAAGTTGGGGAGTATCTTAATCTTAATCGAGCCAAAATTTTGGCTGTTCCTCGTGTGGCAAAGTGGCAATATAGCGCCAACTTCCTACAGCTCTTGAGGGTTGATGTTGTAGTTGAACCGGTGCGACAACATAGCGCAGAGACTTGAAAATTAATCTTTTCAGCCGTGTGCAATGGTTCTATGGAATGGGAAAGACTCAGTCACTCACAGTCATTTACTTTGCCAAACATGTTTGTTGTTCAACCAGAAATGTAGTTTTTACAATGTTCAAATGATCTTTCCCGCCAGCCAAGCATGTCGCTCAGGACTGGCGAAACACTATGGCAATAAACATCTTGGGTACAGCACCGGTGCAGGACTGTGTGGATTCTGGTTTGCCTTCTTTAACTTTGTTTGACTCATCTATCGAGCCTATGTCTATCCACTCGTTTTTCCACAACAAGCGATGGTGCCAAGTGAGAAAGTTTACACAGGCGGGTTCTGGAGCAAACGCAAGTGGTTTTGAATTCACAAAACTATTAGCTGTATCACATTTTTACAGGTGGACAAAATCTGTTTTGATCATTTTCAAACAATAACTGCGAAGCCAGACCCTGAGTTCCACAGGCGGTTCCTGTTGTGGAACTAGATTTGGCTTTGCTTGACCGTGCCGCAAGCGATTCAGATGACGACTCGCTGGCTGCTGGAACTGTTGACATCTTCATGCTAGAGAAGGCTCATGATGCCTGCACTCAGGCACTCAACAATTCGGGCATCGTGTCACCAACCATTGAGTCCAAAGTGCTGAATTGGCTTCACCAACTCAAGATAGTTGATGTTTTTGAAAATGGAGATATTACACTGGCTAGGAATTCCTTGAAGCACGGGACCACAGTCAGCGGAGATATTTTGGAGAGAGCTACAAGGGATAATCCTACAACACTAGAGGTGCAGGAGGACTTGAGGATCGATGACTGGACATTTGTGGATGATTTCCGTCAAGCTTCTATTGTTGCCAAGATTGCCTTTGCAGAAAATCCAGCATCGTATTTTTTCTTGCTGAAGAATGTCGCTGACATCTTGGCTACGTATGAAGAGCACAACTTGTTTCATCACAAACAGTCTGATCAATATTACAAAGCTATCGAGGTGGCAGTGATTCAGAACCCGGATCAGGTTGAAGAGATCCCCACTTACAAGAAAGCTGCCTTCTACATCCAGCTTCAAAAATTTCTCTCAGGTGACCACAGGAATGATCCCAGAAACGAGTTTGAAGAGAGACAAAGGTCCTGGTTTGGTGGAGTTTTTTTGTTGCCGAAACATATACCCCAATCAAGTTCCATGTCATATGCTAGGTACCCAGGTTGTAACAGTTCACAAGGGATGTTTGAGTAAACCTGTAAACCTCTACGCTCCGCCAACATGCACCACAGCAAGAAACATCAACGAGTCCGAGAACTTCCTAGAGGAAGTGGGCAGCGTGCACTTGGAGACACCAACCCTGACAACCCAATTGAAATTGTTTCTGGTTATGAATCTGATGTCGCAGGAGGTGATGTTCCTGAAGATAATAATCTTGAGGTTGAGGTCGAGGTCAGTGATGGTGGTGATGAATGTGTGGAAATTTTACCACATGCTGCACCACAAGGCAGGCTTTGTTTTTCAAGGTCTACATGTTTACTCCCTTTTCAGTACCTATACTATAGCCTTTGTCAAATTGATTGCGTTCGGCACACTTTCATGTTAAGTTTTGAACCCACCATTTTCCTTGTTTTACCGTGTCAGTTCTTGGAGAAGACATTCTGGAAGAGGATGTTGACATTGATGCCCCCTATGCACCAGCACCAGCGCCAGCTCCGGAAGAGATAGTGCAAGTGCAAGAGGGGCCTGTTGCAGAGGTTGCTCCTCCAGCTGCTGCGCCCCCAGCTGATGTTCCAGATGCTGTTTGGGATGTACTGTTTCCGAGACGTAGTGTGTACAGGGATGCAATCGTTAAACATGCATTGCCTCGCCTGTTGGTTATTTTGAAAGACCCTACCAACCGACTCCTTCCCAACAGAGATCTTGTGGGTAAAGCTCTGGATCAATGTAAGGAGGATAGGCAGAGTTCTGGGGTAAATTCGAGGTGTACACTAGAAGAAGAAGTGTATGTGATGCCATTCTCATGCACTATTTTGACACTCTGCAAGACTATGCTGCAGGGAGAAGAGTTGTTTGATAAGCAATTTGAACGAAGCTGCGAAAATTTGCAGCTCACTTCCTCTCGAAATGAGGAAAATTAACAGTCTCTGACCTTGCTGTTCTGGTTTTGATACAACATGTGATCTGCCAAGCGCGTTCTGACTTAGCAGTGCGGGAATTCTAGTGGCCACATTTGATATTTTCCGATTCCATCCCATCATTCCTGCGGCCAAACGGTTCCTTGAAAAGTTGAAAAACATGGATGATGATGACACACCGTCCGGCATAGACCTGTCTGTGCCTGGGTCTGGGCCCCAGTTGTCTTCAACAAGCCAAGTGTCAAGCAAAAGTTGCAGCACGTTGGATTTGAACTTCTAGGCCTCCAGGCATATGTTTGCAGAGTCTTTTGTTGCAATTAATAATTCAGTGTTACTTGTGTGTGTGTGTTCGTGAAAGTTGCCCGAACATATCATATGCTTTGTGATTTGTGTGTGTCTTGCAAGGCCATCACCTGGCAACACTTTCCGGGGCATCGCAGCCAAGAGAAGGCAGTGAACCTAATTATATCTTGGGGGCAGTGGTGCGCTCTATGTATTTCTTCATCTTTGGTAGATAGTTCGGCTGAAAGGAAAATTGTCATTCTTGCTAGATTTTCCGCAAAGTTGTTTGGATTGTTTTTGCCCTTTAGGTGTTTCAGTTCATTGTATGTTTCAAATCTACTAATCAACTATTGAGTGTGTCAACAGTGCATTCTTTTTGAAAGTTTCAGACTTATGGGTTTTGAGACACGCCTATTGTTGTTCTGGCCAGGAAGCTTGATGACCAGCCCATCGACACCAAGAACGATGCGGAGATCCAAGACTCTGACTTTGATACACACAAACTTGCACCTTTAGATGTTGCTCAGTCACAGGCTTGGAACAGAAGGATAGAAGATTTGCTTCCGATTTCCTTGCAACCAATTTCTACCAAAATCCATGTGCGGACAGAGTTTTCGGGGGCTGGCACGGCTGAAGAAGCCCTTATGAGTTCAGCTGTTCTTTACAATTCTGATCACAATAGGGTGCCTATATCCATTGATTTCAAGTCAATTGGAGATTGGGCACCGGCTGCGAGACAGCTGTCTTCAGTGAATCACCCTTCGGCTTGCCAATTTGGCGACATCATGGGTCTGGTGCCAGAGAAATTGAAAGAGAAGCTCACTGAGCCCATCTCCGAGAAGGCGATACCAATATGTCAGATGTGTTTACATGTGATTGCAATACACACCAAATATGTGCTCTTCATCTTTGGGGTCTTTGGTCTCATGGTATAGTTTTGACCAGGTGACCATATCAGCAAGGGAGTTGCGCTCCAGCTGTGGGTTAAAGAACCGACCCTCCGTCAAAGCTGCAACACGAGCTGTGAACTCAATGTTCAAGAAAGATGGTATCTTGAATGAATTTCAGCAACTTGCATGTCAGCAACTTCAATGGCATATACAGTATACATAAAGTCTTATGTAGTCTTGCAATTCTTTGATGCAATCAAGGTGGTCTCAAGGTGACAGGCGGGGAGATCCAAAAGAACGCACAGCTGTCTTACTACAGAGGAACTTATCTAGAGGCATTGAAGGACAGGTGTTCACTTAAAAATGTTTCATCAACTAGCACAGTGAAACAATAATTAGTGAGACTTTGTTCAGGAGCTTGCATGCACGGACAAGGATTCTACAATGACATTCACAGCAACCAGAATGCTGTCTTCGGGAAGGTGTATGGATGCTGGCTAAGTGAATAAACTTCAAGATATAGATAGGTTTTACCTGAATTATATCAAATACATTGTATAACGAATTGACTAGACCATACAAGTGGTATGAGGTCATGCATATGCTCTAAAGGACACAACTGGTGGGTGAGACCAATCAGAATGGTTTACATGTCCAATGACTGATGCAGATGGTCTAGAGAATAGTCCAGACGGTCTAGATGGTCTAGAAAATGGATTAGACAACCTATATGGTCTAGAGAATGGCCTAGATGGTCTAGATGGTCTAGAGAATTGTCTAGATGGTCTAGATGGTTTAGAAAATGGTCTAGATGGTCTAGATGGTCTATGGTCCAGATGGTCTAGAGAATGGTCTAGATGGTCTAGAGAATGGTCTAGATGGTCTAGATGGTCTAGAGAATGGTCTAGAGAATGGTCTAGAGAATGGTCTAGATGGTCTAGATGTGAATGGTCTAAGTTTGGTCTAGCCCTTGGAAAAGTTTGTTCTAGTTTGGTCTAGGGAAAACTTGCTAGACCATCTAGACCATTCGTTAGACCATCTAGACCATCTAGACCATCTAGACCATTCGCTAGACCATCTAGACCATTCTTAGACCATTCCTGAACTATTTAGACCATCACTTAGACCATGTAGACCATCTAGACCATTTTAGACCATTCACTAGACCATCTCGACCATTCCTAGACAATCAAGATCATCCAAACCAATCTGTAGACCATCACTTAGACCATGTAGACCATCCAGACCATTTTGAAAATCAATTGCTAGATCATTCCAATCAATGATTTGAATCTTCACCTTGTTGGGCCTTCTCCGTCTGATGTACGAGGTAAGGACAGTTCCTTTATTCCTGAAATGTTATCTTTGCCTTTGAGCCCTCTCTGTGTTCAAATGCTTTCTCGGGCAACCTGGAGGTTAGGCCTTCTAAACTTCTGAGCGAGCACTGCATATTTTTTTCATTTGAATCCCAACAGCAGAGTGCATTCGTTGGGATTTGTTAAAACAGTTTTTTTTGTGTCATATCGAGGCCATGTTGGGGCTATAGATTGTCGGGGCTTTCATTTACTATTGATTTTTGTTTTTTCCCAAGCTATGACACAAACTAATTGTGGATATGATTCCGGAACCAGGCTGCAAGAGGAATTCATGGTTAACAAGATTTCCTTTGAAAGTAACCAGATATGCTACCTTAAGATCTTTACTACTCATGGGCCATCATCCTTTCACAGAGGAGATCGTTGGATGAGCTGATCAGCCACTCGCGCATTTTGCACAAGAATGTCAAACTGAACAACTTTGACCAGTCAGCATCTCAACGCGTGATCTTACCAAGACGTTTTTCCAGGCACTAAGGCCAACCACAACACATGGGTGATCGTGTTGTTTTTCTTAACGTTCTATTTGATCTGTCATGTGGTTGTGTGCACTATATCTTACCTAATTGAGGACTTGAAATCATACATTCACCAACAAGATTGTTTTCACTTACTTGCCATAAGGTGCCACAAGTGTGGCCAACAATGTCGTCGATTATTCAGCCCACCTGGTGATGATGATGGTGTGGTTACGGTGAAGTTGGCCGGTAGCCCATGTACTGCCAGAATCTCAGGTTTCTCTGAGTTTAGTTTAAAAACATTGAGTACTAGGTTGTGGATCATGTCAATGTCAAAGTCAAAGTTATCACTTTGGATGTTCTATCTGAGTTTGGTTTATGGATTGGGGGCGTGTAGGGGCCTGCAGTGCAACACAACGATCAAGGACTTTTCACTATTTGGTTCTGGACAAGGACTATCAGGTGCAACAGTGGTCTACCTGTGGGTGTTTGTGAAAGCGGTCTTGCAGTCACTGCCGCATTGCCTGGTACATGAGAATGTACTCGGCTTCCCAATAGATGTCCTGAAGAATCTTTTAAAAGGCTTCTTGCTTAATTTTGTTTTGGTGATTTGCTGTGTTGCTGTTGTGGCACATTGTTTGCTCCTGTTGGATGTTACCAAAATCAATGGTTTCCGTTTCGCCCAGATTACTACAACTGTACGTATTCCACTATCAGCCCAAATGAACATTGTGGAGTTCCTGTGGAGAGGGACAGGCGCTATGCAATCTTCACCCTGAAAGATTGCGTCAGGCACCGACTGTGGATTGTGGGAAGTAGTATGACCTCGAACATGGCATATTTCATTTGTATAGTGAGTCATCGGTCCTGATTGTTTCAACCTGTGTTAGGCAAACAGATTCTTTGGATGATGTTGTGAAGAAGCTTCAATTGAAGACGGGCAATGCGACATTGGATAGATTTCTATTCTATGGTCAGACTGTAAATACAAACATGAGCTGGCTGATGGAGCTTCTCAGTGATTCACAAAAAAAGAGTGCATTCCTTAGTTTGGTATCGAAATGAAGTGTAGTGATCACTCACAGCTAACGCTGTAGTTGTAGGAGGAACACATTACACATTTGCTGAGGACTTGAAAGCTACTTGCAGATGTATCCAGGCAGGCTTGTGTACGACACTATGCAGAATCCAGACCAGAGACCACGTATGTCACCACTCTACAGAGTGGCGCACTTCAGACACTTACCACTGGTGTTACATCACTTTGGTCAACAACCTATCAGCGAGTCATACGTGTTGAACTCAGGATTGCAAATGGTACTGTGTCAACTACAGCTCCAAACTTTTTATTGGGGCCAAACATCATATTTTTGGTGGCCTCGGGCACCATTGTATCTTGATACATTACCAAAAATGAGTGTCCCACAAAAAATGATGATTCCAAAAGTCCTTTTGTGAAGGGGGCAAAAAAGGAATTTTGAGATACAGTTCTCACTGGGCTTCCTCCATTTCGATACAAATCCAAATCCAAATATATCTTTAGGTTTTTTGCATTTATCGCAATTAGGTTAAACAATTAAACATTATATAATTATATATATATATATTATGGCAATGTTATTTGGAGACATCCCCAGATATAATATACATATTCCTCAGCCAGTTTCTGGCGCTAAGATGGACAAGAGCTTCTTTATGCACACGGGCTGCCAGTGGAAGCACGGACTGCTCATCAAATGGGGGTGAGGGTCATGCAGCTGGGTGGATTGACGCACAACAATCTTTGCTGCTCAGTTCAAAACAAATCAGGTCAAGCAATTTCAGCAGTGTGTGCAGCGGTGCGCTGTCCAAAACTTCTGGGATATTTTGAAATTTTGAAAACAAATTCCAGTGGCATCTGTGCGCTGCATTGTTTTGGATCGTCTTGTATGGGGCATTGAGCAAAATGGTTTTGTATGTTTGATCATCCACGTCGAAGACTGCAAGATCCAAACTTAGGTAAGCTGGCTGGCAATTTGATGCACGTTGCATGTGTTGGACGGGCCTGTATTTACATCTTGTACTTTTGCGAGCTGAAGTGAATAGAACATCAGCCGCCCCATCCTAGCTGATTCATGCTGATTCTGGGGTAAGCTCAGTAGTCAGTAGGCAACATTCTCAGTTCAACACTTGAGACAAACATTGTGCGATTTCAATGCTTTGCGCATTTGTGTCAGTGTCAGCCATGTCAAATTGTACAGTGCCGATTGTACAGTGCACACTAGGTTATTCAATTAGCTGCCTTGCATTCCGCAGCCTTTTGGGTGTTGAGCCTGTTGTCTTAGGGTCGATCTTTCGGTGAGTTGTAATTTTCCATTCGACATCGCTATCAAGTAGCACCATGTCGGGTAGTGAACAGAATGGTGGTGGCGGTGGCGGTGACCAAGAAAGTCATCCTAAAGTGGATGTGAACAGAGAAGTTGAGTTTCTAGGCTACATTGATAGAACTGTGTTTCGACTTGCGAACTGAAACTTGGAAGTCAAATTCTGACCTTTGGAACATATTGCGTCAGCTTTTCACACAAGTTCATGAGGTGTGTGGATTGTGAGGACGTAGTGCGGTTCAAGGACTCCATCAGGTGTGGTGGTGCAACGTGTTCCACAGTTCGCTGCAAACCATGTCACAATGCTCGGCGGGCTTTGAGGAAGTGGTATCAGAAAGCTGAGCGTACTGAGGAGTGGGAGAACTTGTCATCAGAAGATCGGAAGGAGATGGTGAAGAGAAACAAACACAAGGGTACCGGAAAGGGTTTCAAAAGACAAGTCCTTGTCAATGAAAGCGCTTCGTGTACGGATTCCTTATCACTCAAACAGGAGAAGCCGTTCATGACGAAAAAAAAGTTTCTGAGTCTTCAAACAGGGATGTTTTTTTTCATTTTGATATCGGGTATCCAACAAAAATACTTCTCTCTGTAACCCTCATGCTTTCCTGTGCCCACAGCCCAGCAGAACTTTTACAGTGGTATTGTAATGGTTTTCCAGGTTCATTGGAGAGCTCAAGTCACGTTATGACTGGGAAGAACAAGAATATGAAGATGAATGGATTGCAGCGAAGTCCAACCCTAGCGCTGTATGGGCAAAGGATGAGTATGGTGCTGATGTGGTTAGCTTGTTGCAAACTGCAGTAGCTGCAAATGGTAGGGAGTTATCGCACAAGAAGTCGGTCACTAGAGCATCGGAGGCAGAGGTGACAGAGGCAGAGAACATGGAAAATGTGTTCTCACGTTGCTCGATGGTTAATGTTTATGATGTTTATGCTTATCTGTTATCTTTTTCTATTTCGGGTTTAATGCTTGTCTTCACAGTGCTGGCTAAGATTTCACAGTGCATAGCTAAGATTTCACAGACTTTGTCGCCTGCTGAGGTGCTTTGGACAACAGCTCCCTGCATCACGAGACCAGAATGTTTGACCCTTCCCGTCAGGGCCTTGCCATCCCAATTCAAAGCAAACCCTAGATGTGCTGTCATCCAGTGTTGCAGCATCATCAGTATAGATATATATATATATATAAATATATCATATATCATTATATTGTAAGAACAATGACATAGAATATACAATATAACTATGCTGTTATACTTGATCAGTTTCGACTGTAGAAGCGACCAAGCTCATTTGGTGACCATTGCTGTTCCTGGGTTAATCATCAGCAGCGTATTTCCAATTCAGAACTCCGAATGCCTTTCATCCTGATAATCAAGTGCACGCTTCAGGTGTGAATCACTTCCAAACTGTGCCCGCTTTGCCGGGGGCGCAGCCATTGACCATTGCGGGGTGGCGCCAGCCAAAGAACAAGAAGGGAAAGGGTAGGGGTGGCAAAGTGAGTGGCAAAGGCAAGGGTAATGGAGATGAGAAGTCTCCACAGCGCAGCAAGCGCAACCGTGGTGATGACGAACTATTGCAGTTGGATCTGAAGCGCAAATCACACCTTCTGAGTCAGAATGTAGTCCCTAGACACCATTATATTGGGCAACTAAATGTTCTCCCTTTCTCCCATCTTCCAGCTGCATACATCCACACACACACACCATTGCAACACACCGGAATTCACAGTGATGTTTTGTTTTGTGGTGTGCCACTCGGCCTTGCCAAGAGATTTTGCACATCCATGTTCATTTTCTAAATCATCAAACATCTGTTTGTTAGGCAGAGCAGGCCCTCCAGTTGAAAGAGCAGGTGGTTGAGCAACTGGCTGTCACTGATGGATCGGAAGAGTTGACAGACCACCGGGCCCTTGTTGAGAGCAGACTCAACCAGGTTTTGGCACTTGCAAGCGATCCCGACGCATCACATTTGGTGCTTTCCCCTGGATGTAAGAAGGCCAAGAATGATTTCTTTTCCCCGGATGATGGTAAGCTTAGCGAGAACATCATCAAAACCTTTCAGAAGAAGTTCAAGGCTGCTGTTCAGCTGGTCAACAATGCCAGTGAGGGATTGAACGCCATTCACCAAGAGCTATGTACCTCCTTCTGTGATATATGACATACATTTATTTTTTCTATACCGTTTTTATTTGAGAAGGTGTCAGTTCATCATCAGATTTTTTTAGGCATTTTTTTATTACTACTCAGGTGCGCTTGAAGACGAAGAGATGGAAGAGGAGCCGGCGGAGGATGGTGCTGATTCAATTCCCGATTACCTGAAGCATTTGCCTGTGGAGCAGCACAAACTTTTGAAAGACATTGTCGAAATCATTTTGGCCAAACCCAAAATTGTAGAGTGTGGATGGGTGCAAGGTGCTGCACACATGGGATTGCCGCATGATCCTTCCAAGCCAACAACATGCTGCTACATTCTTCAAAATTTGGATGCTTCCAAAATTGAGCTTGGAGGCTTACCTAGGGATGAGATCTAAAGGAGATGGAAGGCAACCCTTCCAAGCTTGCCAAACAAAGACGTGATGTTACATTCCCGGACGGTGAAATGGATTCTCAGCTTCATCAGCAATTTGAAATCAATTACTTTTTATTTGTTCCATTTTGATTATTGTGCTGATCCCACGCTTATCCTGAGTTCAACTTATTCGACACCGACCCAATGAAAAAAACACTGAGTCAGTAAGTCAATTTCACAGCATGTTTTGTTGGAGCGGTGAATGTGAACCTGTGCCGTTGAAATTCCTAGGTCTTCAAGGATGAAACTATGCAAGGGCTGCAGTTTACTTTGGCAGGTTCTGATCTTCTCAAGGGCCAGATCGTCAACTTCAAGGGGCAGGGAGACATCGTAAAGACTCTTTCCTGTGATTTCTTAAGTAAGCGCATCGTGTTGCGAATTGCGTTCCTGAAGCTTGTGTGATTGACAATCGATATTTTAAAGCACCACCTCATCAGTGACCAGTGCTACACATATTGTTTTGCGATTGTTTTGCGCAACTTCAAGTTCTAACACCGGCACACATTGAGACATTTTGCTACTCAATAAGGACCTGTTCCATGAAGATGCTCTACACTAGGCCATCATGGTCTTTTGTGGGCTTGTCCGATTTCATGGCCCCTGTGGCTAAATTCCAGTTGGCAGGAGATCAAATCTTCATCGTGATCCCATTTCAGTCCCTATCGGCCAGCTTTGCTGCAACGGCATCAGGGGCTCCTTCTCTCACAGCTCTTTCCCATCATATGATGTCGCTGAGCTTGCAGGAGCTAGTAGGTGCCGGTGGCACATGCGTGCTGATGAGGGCAGGTCATTTCGTTTGGATTCCAGATTCTTGCTTCATTGGCGAATTCAACTTGGGGGTCCCTTCTGACACAAAGATTCTCACTAGTCTCAGTTGGGTGGCTATGACCAAGTACCATTGTGGCGAAGATTCTGTTGCCCAAGTTCTCCAGACAGTGCAGTTGGTTCTCGGCAAACTGTGCCAGCCGTCGGAGAAACCCCTTGAAGCGCAACTTCAGGCCGGGTCTATATTCAGATCCGCATATCAAGTTCAACAATTGGTTTGACAATTGTTGTGCAGCTGACATTGACATTATGGCATTCTCCATGTATGTTCAGAGCTCAACATAGCATTAGTGGAACAATGTGGCAATGTGAGCGGTGAACCCTGGTGTAGGTGGCTCAAACTACCTACCAGAAAATGCTCGAGCTCCTGAAGGTTCCTTCGGTCAAGGTCAAGCCAGAACTGCAAGATGATCAGGAGAGGTTGCTGCCAGCGACCCATTGTGTATTTTCCAATCAAGCAGACCAGACCTGATCAACTGATTGATTTTTTGGTAGTGTGTGTGTGTGCTGTGTGTGTGTGCGCAAAGTTTGTTGTTTGACATAATTCACATGACATCTTGACATTTTGTGACATCACAATTGCCTTTTAGGAGACGCTGACAGATGAATCACAAGCTCTAACCCTAGCTGCACCTGTTGAACCAGCAAGCACGGTTGCACAAACAGCGGCAGAATTGCCCACAGCTCCCTCACAGCCCGACCATGCAGATGCAGATGCAGATGTCGAAGCACAGCCATTGCCTGCCCCCGCATCGGCAGATACACCAGCATGTGCAGACCCATTACCACTACCTCCACATGGTAGTACATCCGCTGAAGAAGCTGCAGATGCAAGTGGTTCTACACAGGGCATCACAGATACAACAGTCACAGAAGTGCCAGCAGCAACAGTAGAGACACACGCAGCAACACATGAACCTGGCACATCACCTGTTGCAGGTGACAACGCTTTGTGTCACGATGCGTTGCCAGCAGCTGCGGCTTCCAAAGAAGCAGATCTTGCAACTACAGAGCAAACCGTTCAGCCCCCTGAGCAACAAGGGGAAACCACTGCAATCAAGATGGAATCGCTGGAAGGACTACCTGCTGACATGCACAGCCATGCGGCCGAGGTAATTGACTCCAGCCAAGAGCAAGAAACCATGCCTGCATCTATGCCTCAGACTGCAGGTCAACCAGCTCCAGTTGAGCCAACAGAGCCAGGTGGGACTGGGACATGTTGTGATGTCTCATCCGATGAGGATTTGCCTTTGACATCAATCGCAGCATTCACAGCACCAAAGGCAGAGGCAGGCACAATTCTGCACAATGATGGCAACAATGAGAAGGATGGAGAGGCATGCATCAGTAGCACAGGCAGCAGTAGCACAGCCAGCATTGCAACAACTACCACCACCACCACTACCACCAGTAGCGTTACATCAACGGAAGCACCAGAAGGATCAGGTGCGGGCAGTGATCTGGGTGAAGTAGAGAAGCAGGCAGCAGCTGAATCACACAAAAATGATGAGCATGGCAATGGCAAGACTAGCAATACACCTGCATCACCTGCAGCACCCAGTTGCAAAGCAAAAGCAAGCGCGAAGAAGCCACCTGCTCCCACCCCGAAACGCACCGCAGCAAAGGCAAAAGTCACAGCCAAAGCAAAGTGCAAATCATCCCCTAAGGCAAAAGCAAAGACAGGCAAGCTTGCTGCAGAGGAGACGCACTGCAGAAGAGATGGCGGAAGACCTGTCTGCTGAAGTGCAGCTATCTGGAAGAGGCTTGCTCTTTGTTGTAGGGTTTGTGTGATTTTCCTGTATCTTTGAATTTTGAACCTAAGTCGAAAACGAAACACTCCTGGTCCTGGCCCCTGGCCTGACCACATTATATGTCACATAGAATGCCAGAATGTTTGCAACATAGGATGGGACCGGATGATGATAGGATGCTATGTCAGATCAAATGTCAGATAGATTGCCACATGTCCGAATATATGCTACAGAAAAGGCCAGAAAATATGCCAGAAAAAGTTCAAATGTCAGATAGAATGTCAGTTGGCGGGGATTATGGAATCAGTCAATGCCAAGCTGCCAAACTAGGCACACAATATATCTACACCAAATTGCATAACAAAAGCTAAGCTGGCAAAGTGTTTTTTGGTTCCCGGTAGACAAAAAAATATTTCCTTTATTTCAACTTGCAACAGCTTGCAAGCCGAAGGACGTGCGCGCGGACGTGGCGGAGGAGGCCGCGGCCGAGGCCGTGGACAAAATGTCACAACCGAGGACGGAGGACTGGTTCAGTTCACCACGCATTGTTTCTTTGGATTCTTTGGCTGCGGCCCACCATTTCAAGTAAAATTTGGCCATTGTAATTTCATTTTGGCCGTTGGCACCTGTGGCTACAATATCCCAACCTTTTCACGATTCAATTTTTGATTCAAAGTTTTTTGATTTCATCACGCCGGCGCAGGAAAATGAAAAGTTGACATGGATGCCGTTGCGACGCACTGCCAAGGGCAGCACACCCAAGCTTTTGAGGGACTTAGGCTTGGACACGACCAGGATGGGGAAGTAAAAAGAATCTAAGTAAAGATATGCGCTGTGAGACGTCTTGAGAATTAAGAAGCATCGATTTCATCTAGTTCCTTGGTGTTTTAGCCTAGAATTTGGAATACAAAAATATTCTTTTTTTGCATTGTTGCATCAGTCAGTGATCAATTGATCTCCATCCAGGAAGCACTGGCCAGTATAATGCAACACTATATTGGCACTAGTAGGTTTTGCTTCCTAACATGGAAGCTGGCTGACAAATTACTTTGATGCTGCAGCACTGCGACGTGTCGCCAAAGGCAGCACACCCAAGCATGAGGGATTTAGGCTTGGACACCGGTCGGATGGTGTAGGTCACTAGTATTCCATAGTGTTCCACTTGCAGTTTGAGGACCCATGAGCTTAACTTTGAAGAATTGGCAAGGTGCGTTTTGGGCACCCATGCACCCATCACCGGAGAACTGGCTAGCATGAATTATCTTGCTGGCAAAATCCAAAAAATGGACACAGTCGCTAGCAGCGCCGAAGATGTTGAAGAGCAACAAGGGAAAAACAGGCCACAAACAGGCCAACCGGAGTGTGGGTGCAGCTTGGAATGGATGCATGTTCCAGTTAGTAAGAGACCATCCCAACTCCAACTATATTATATATACACATATTTTTTATTTTCTTATTCACATGTTCACATATTTACATATTTACATATATCGTGACATGTACAGTGATGTTTTTCCTGTTTGCTGGTGTGGTGAATCCGAGCGTAGTTAGCGAGCGTTTTTTACACGCCGACGCTGTTCCTCTTCAACTGCCTAGCAACGCGGGTAGGGCCCACGCGCAAATGAACACAAGTAGGTAGATGTAAACTGCCGGTGTCCTTGAAAAGTAAATAAATATATGATATATGAATATATATATATATATAACTATCTGTGTACACTTATATAACTCTTTAAATAAATAAATGCATAAATAAATAAGCAAATATATATATATATATATAATCCCAATGAATGACCGTGTGGCTGCTTTAGCTTCAAGCCTAGTATGGGAGCTCGGTTGTGCTGTCGCCGTAGCGCCGAGAATCCTGAACCTGAAGTAGAAGATTTATCTGTTTCATCAACGCAAGACCCATCCTCTCGATCTGAATCCAGTGCTGATAGTGCGCGCCTTCATCCTGCTGCGGGTTTCCCATTAAGATTCCTTTCTGACACTGGGGTGCATATCTTTACATTGCATTTGGAAGAACCTCCTGCATCACAAACCTGGGATAGTGAGAGGTGGAGATTGTACGTGGTTTGGGTATCCCCCATGTATAGCTCACTATAAAGTGGACATCCTTTGCGCTTATAAAGTGGGTTTCCGGTCGCCACTTTATATACCGACAATGGGGGATAAAGCCATGTTTTGCGCGAGAAACATGCCCTTGGACCTGGAAGATGACTTTATAGCAACGTTGGCTTTCCAGTTTATACCCGGCTGGTTCCCCACAAGGAAACGACTCAATATATGCGGCAATGCATTTT
>Ga0126342_10011098_pt1 | contig 16103 bp, 17 predicted proteins | sample Cyp1metagenome_FD_92528 | JGI IMG/M metagenome (GOLD analysis project Ga0126342, IMG submission 92528) | Coral microbial communities from Lord Howe Island, Old Settlement Bay, Australia - Cyphastrea 1 metagenome | ecosystem: Host-associated > Invertebrates > Cnidaria > Coral ... | reverse complement strand
CCACGGTGACCACGGTGGCGTGAAGTGAGAGAGGTGACGCTGGTGGCATTTGAGGAGGCTTCGTGACCCAGCAGCCTCTGAGCCTCTGAGTATTTTGCCTCGCCTTTAATTTGCAATTCTCACTGCAAGGGTAGTCAGAGCCAGATTGCCAAAGGTTGGTTTATTGGTGTTAGAGTGAAGTGTTTGAAACCTTTTGACAGGACCACAGATTGACTGCTCCAGACATTGTCTTGGCCAATAGGCAATCTCAATCTTTGCGATGGGGTCCACGGCAAAATACCCCTCGCACGTTCTGCACAACGGTCTTTGTGAATTGCAGTTGCCTGCTGGAAGCGCACGACGATGCTTGTGCGTAGTGCAAGAAACAGGAGATCCATATCACCAGTTTCTGAATCGAAAAAAAAGGTTCAAAATATATCCCACGCCGCCTGTGCAGGGGAGTGACTTGAATGGAATCTATTGAAGTGGTATGGAGTGGTGTGTTTTTCCGGATGGCCTTCGCAAGCTTGAAACTGCCTCATCTGTCTCAGGGATGTCTCATTCTCGCAACATCCATGTATTCTATATATTCTGGGATATTCAATAATACTTCGGGTTCTGTGATGTTTTGTGACTACTTGTATTGGCTGAGCATGCGCCAGATCCCTAGAAACCCAGCATTGTGAGGCAGATGTTTGTAGTAAGTCAGCTTGGTCACAACCTCAAACTTGTGGCGCAGGCGAGTCTAGCGCCTGCAGACGAGGCTTACACGGCTTGGATCATCTCACATTGGATCTCGGATGCTTGTTGCGGTCCTGGGACTTAAGGGTTAGTTGTTACAACTGGGAACATCAAGGACTCTCTCAATGAGATATTGATCTTGTCAATCGAACTGTATACCCAATGTTCATCGAGCTGTACGGATATCATCAAGACGACACTGAAATAAAAAGCATGTACTTGGGTATTTGAACACACATGCCGTCACAACAAGTTCAATGATATGCATTTTATAATATTTATAGTATGTATATATATATATATATATATACATGTCGATGGTTATAGATATATACAAATGATATGATTTAAGATACAGCATAGATATCGAGATCGATATCGATATATATGGTATATATATATATGTTCACTTATCTACGGTCTGGTTTGGTTGGGAGAAGTGGGTCAATCTTAAGTTCCGGACCACCTAACTGCTCTTGCCAATTGAGATGTGAGGTTGTTCAACCTCTGCGATCCTTTTTTCTATTTATATCTGATCTATCATTTGTTTTGAGAAGTGATGGTTTGGGGTGATTTCCCCTTCATATTGAGGTCAATCACCAAGAATGATAAATCTATGCCATTTTGGCTCAAGATTGATCATTCTTGGCCTCTTTGTTCTGGGCCCGGGCAGCTCCAGAACGGATTAGATCATCCACCCAGCAGCCATGGCGGGACGCAGATCTGCTGGCGCTCGTGGTGGAGGAGGAGGTCAATGGTGGGGCTGGAGCAACCCTTCTGGTCAGGGAAGGCAGCAAGCTCCAGCTCAGCCCACCAGATCTAATGCAGCTCACAAACCCGTATGAGGTCATCATGCCGTGGTTCATGGAGCCCATTGCGGAGACTGCAGATCTGGAAGATCAGTCGATCATTGTCATCAACAGCGTGATGATCGCATGGTCTCTCCATTCCAAACGTGGCTGGTATCGGAGATCATGGCCAATGCGGCGAGTTCTATCAACGTGCTCACCGAAAGAGACCAGGTCATGCCTCCCAGCAGGGTACCATGTGTCGCTCTTTGGCAACTACACGCTCGATGGCATCAAGGTCGTGGCACCTAGACATCCCGGATGACTACTTTTTTTGGTCGACCAAAAATTTTTGGTTTGACCAAAAAAACTGAATGACCAAAAAAAGGTCGTTGAGAGGAAAGAAAGAAAAAATAAGAAACCCAAGAAAAACACAAAAGAACCTTAAAATATTCCAACGTGTGCCATGTTTAAGTGCATCTTCACATTTATTTCGATAGGTACAAATGGATTGACTATGTTCAACTTTGCAATATTTTAGGACTCTGTGTTTTTTGATTGCTTTTTTGGAACAGATAAACCCTTTGTGCTGGGAATCGTGGCACATGATGTTATATATATATGGTCGAAGGCCACAGCATGAAACATCTTTCAGGATATAAAAAATAACATGTGATATGGTTCACGCTACCAAAAGGAATATATGTATCTATGTATATGTATGTTTATTCCTTTTAATTTTCACAATACAATTTTGACGATAATGTAGAATTTGCTTTGCACCAAAGCAAATAATACATTTCTGCGCTTTGAGGGTTCCAGGTTAATTTTTGTATGCATTTCGTCCTGTCACTTCCATGGATAAAGTCTTCACCCGAAAAAAATGACATCAAAGGGGCCCGGTCCATTTCAGTGTTCAAATTGTGAAAGAGACGTCTCAGAGAAGCATGGATGAGGGGACATGCGCAAAAGTGAGCAAACTAAGGCAAAAACCTTGCGTCGGAAACCGTCGGAAACCGTCGGATGACTAAAAGAAATTGGTTAAACCAAAAAAAGAATGCGAAATCCGTCGAATTCTTTTTCTGGTATATTTCCTCCAAAAAAATCAATTTCGGACCAAAAAAAGCAGAGTCTGGCTGTAAATTTCACACGTATACGATTGTTTTCAGGTGTTGCGAATTGAATTCTAGCATCGCCATTTTCTGATATTTTTTGCTTTCGCTTCGTGCTACGAGGAATATAGTCGACCTTTCCGTTAGGATCCAAAGTTGCCCAAAGGACAACTATTGCTCCAAACGGCAACTGGGGGTACCCACAGCTGTCGTTTGTATCCAACTTCTTCGGAAAGTGTCGAACCACCTAGATTGCAGTTAGAAAAGATGTTCTCTTTTTGTTATACATCTAAAGTATCACGAACACGAATGCTCAATGACGAAACACATGGAAATGCAGTCATGCAGAACACTTTTCTACAATAATTTATTTGAACAGTCTTGTGCAAATTCACCTGCAACCAGTCTGCAGTGTGGAGTGGAAAGTGTACAGTGTGGAGTGTGGAGTGTAGAAGGAGTGTGAAGTGCAAAGTTTGGAGTGGGGAGTGTAGAGTGTGTAAAGTGTAGAATGTGGAGAGTGCAGTGCGGGAGAGTGTCGTTTGAGTGGAAACGCTCTACGTTGTGTGTTCCGGTGCTGTGCGGGAGATTGCCGTTTGAGTGGAGACGCTTTACGCTGTGTGTTCCGGTGCAGTGCGGGAAATTGCCGTTTGAGTGGAGACTCTTTGCGTTGCTGAATGTTCCGGTGCGTGTGACACGACGCGAAAAAGTGCCGTTTGAATCGGGACGCTTCCCGTTGCGTGGTGTACGACGCGGAAACTTGCCGTTTGAGTCGAGACGCTTTACGATGCGTCCCGGTGTACAAGTATATGTACGGAAAATTGTCGTTTGTTCCGCGGACTATGCTTTCGCCTGCGTCGCATGCAGTGCCGAAAGTTGCGTGTGAGAAGAAAAAATATATACATACATGTCTTTATAAAATATGCCTACAATACATGGATGCCTGTATGTATGCATGTATGTGTATTTGTGGATCTATGTATTTATATATATATATATGTTGTTGTGTTGTTGTTGTTGTTGTTGTTGGTTGTTGGTTGTTGGTCGTTGGTCGTTGGTCGTTGGTCGTTGGTCGTTGGTCGTTGGTCGTTGGTCGTTGGTCGTTGGTTGTTGGTTGTTGCTTGTTGGTTGTTGGTTGTTGGTTGTTGGTTGTTGGTGTTGTTGTTGCTGTTGCTGTTGTTGCTGCTGCTGCTGTTGTTGTTGTTGTTGTTGTTGTTGTTGTTGTTGTTGTTGTTGTTTGTCTGTTGTGCATGTTTGTGTGCGTCACACATGTGTATTTGTATATGTAAATGCACACCTACATATGAACGTATGTATATGTGGGTTTTTAACTAAACAAACGTTTTCATAACTGTGAACATGTATGCGCTTATATGTTTTAAATATATGTCTATATGTATGATGGTAAATATATTTATAACATGGGTCATTAAATGTCACCACTTAACATCACCCAACCATGAGGTATCTCATCTATAATTGCCATTCAAAGGTGATGTCCAATAGCCCCAAAATGGGACATTTACCAATCCCTGTTTAATAAAAACAATAATTATATAATGACAGTAACGATAATAACAGTACTAGTAATAATAATCATGTGTTTGTGCACATATATGTGTGCATGGGTAATTTTTTTTGGGGGGGCCTCTATCAAGAACCAAATCGCCCGCTGAACGCTCAATTTGATCCGGTATACCAGTAGTTTGTACAGTCGTGCCAGCGCACGCATTTTTCAGGACATGAAGTTTGCTTAAAACACGAGTGATGCATACAAGCAGTGGCAACATTTTCTCAATTAAAGAACTACAAACGTTTCTGACTTTTCACTGGTGGGATAATACACAAGTGCAACTCACCATTCATCAACTGCATTGCCGCTTCTGTTCCTTTGAGGAAGGGTCATAGACACAAGAAACAGAAACATATTCCATGTAACAACCCACTTATTTAACTTATCATTAGCATCACCCATTTCGGTTTGGGGAAATCGTTGGCACCAACCCTGGGATCAAATATCAAAAGAACCCAAAATTGTGAGCCAACTCTCTGTTTAAGGAACACTGGATTTGATCCTGTTTGTTTCAAAACCATAGGCCCTATAGGCGTTGGTGTTGAATTCTTCCATTTGCCAACAAAACATTTTCCCACACCACATCTTTCAAACCTTTGGGCGTTCACCCAAAGACCATGGCCTTGCCATGCTGCCCAATGCATTTTTTCCCGCTACAGAAGGCTCGGGACTTGTTGTTTGGAGCTGCCGGGCTTGGGTGACTTCTGATTCTTGTAGCCACCTCGGGCCTCATGAAATCGCAAACCCAAATTCAGAATCAACCTTTGGAAGATTCGGAGCAATGCTGTAGCAGCATGAGTTTTGCAAGCTATATGTTTGATAGAACCCAGGTAACTTTCATCCTGGAAACATGATAGGTGTCGTGGATTGATTCGTGTCCTTCGGACACTCTCGGACAAATGTTCAAGATAATGGTGTTTGGGTCTGAACCCCCACCTTTTTACACCAGCATCCTTGCAGGATCGCTTCATGCCTTGCCAATGCAAGAGGCAATCCATAAAATGATCAGCTATGTAATCAGCATCTGATTGATCCATCAAAAGCTCACATTGGTCCATTCGATGGATTGCAGTGGTCAAAGCCCAAATGCAGCATGCGCCACCCTGTAGAATGAGATCCTGAGAGAAGCAAGCTGGCCAATGGATTTTAAGTAATGGGGCAATGGTGAAATAAACGATATGGAACCTGTTAGTTCACATGCCTAGGCACCCCTGTGCTGGCAGCTTTTTCGGAAACCGTTTGAGCGATATACCACATCACCATTTTCACATGGGCTGCCTTCCACATGCTCCCCAACTCTGGGAACTTGTTCTCTTTCAGACCCGTGTTGGATGGTGTGAAGAAGAGTTTCTTGCAGTTGATCCTTAGCTACAGTGGGTGGGTTTCGGGTGTAACTGCAATAGCTGTATTCCCATAGTTATGGTGAATAGATCTCAACTTATGGTGGTTAAGATTTGTGGCCTTGCCTATTTACACCTTCAATTGCCCTTTTGTTTTATTTGACCCCGTTGAACTGCTATACAACTCACCCAATGGAAGCCCAATAGTTCAACATTTCTTTACATTACCGCATTGAACCATTGTAAAACTCATTCAGTGGGAACACAATATACCCAGAAGTAAATTGAAATCATAACCAACATAAGTTCCCCATCCCATATTCCAGAAACAACGGAAACAGTTTTAGAGAAAAAACATATCGAGTTGGCAAAACATAAGATCCTGTGACCAGGGAACCCTTCCTGTTTGAAACGCTTGTGCATGTCCAGGCTTAATCTACGAAGCTGCTCATCAAGACTGCCCGGGCCCAAAACACCACAGTCGACCATGTCGGCAAGGATATTGGAAACAATGTCTCTACCAATTCCAAGGTAAATTGTGTGCATGGCATCGTGAAAACAACTCTTCATGTGCCAGCCCTCCATGCTTGTCCATGGTGAAATACGTTCAGCGGTTTTCCTATAGTCTTGGTCCGACATGTAGGTGAGGTAGCGAGGGCAATCTGCCTTGAAGTTTTGGTAGTTCATGTTTGGATCGTGCTTCGGGGTTGGCCTTTGGGACATACATTGTTCACAAAGAAGCTTGCATTGATACCAACGATCGAACAAGTTGCATTGCACTCTAGCCTTGGCATCATGCCGGAAGCCAAAGTATGCTAGCCTACAGGGAGAGAAATCGATCTATGTGACCATTTTTTTGGGGGGAACAATTGAAACAGTTGCTGTTTTTGAAAACACAACATTCTGAAACTTGAACACATTCTCAAACCCAACCTCCACTCTTGAGCTATCGGTTGCCCACGCAACTTGTAGCGAATTGATGTTGTGTCAAAGATTTCCCCATCAAAACCTTCTGTTGGCCAGACCCCTTTGCTTGCCCAGGCCACAGACCACGACACCAGCTCAGCTACACATTTGTGGATTGCGTCCTGAACCTCAGAACTGCAAGGGGCCGCATGACGGTGATGGGTCTCAAGTCCATATCACTTCATTTGTGAATCTTACTTGGACAACATGTGGGGCTATATAATCATACTAAAGCCTTTGCACCCATGCAAGTTCCTCCACTGACCGTTTTTGAGATGGATGCCAACTGACTTGAATTTGTAGCCAGGTAGCCTCAGGTGATTTCATGCTTTCATGAGGTATGATCACAATGGGAAACTTGATGTCCATCACCTTAGTAAGATTTATGCGAAGCAGAACAGACTAAAATATTTTGAGGTGGCATGGAGAATTGGTGAACAAAATCAAAAATATTTTCCCATAAACAAGTAGAGTGTCATCACCAGAAGCCATCAGACTGGACCAGCTCCACACTAAATATTCAGAATTGCGAAAGAACTCGGCACCATCACAGTGCAATGTGATTGGTAGGAGTCCTTACTTTGGCGACCCTGGTCCCCCAAAGCATCCCAAATTGAAAGGCTTTGGAAATAAACGCTTCCAAAATTAAATTTGGAAAAATCTTCAATACATTCAGCCTTGAAAAGGTTCTTCCCAGATCACCCCCTCTTTGCAAAACAGGATGGTCTGCCCATTCTTCACATGTTCGGCAATGGTTCCAGAATTGTTCGATGTAAGATGGAGTTGAGGTCCCCATCATCGACTTTCTGAACTGCCAGGGTTTTCATACACTAACTTTGAATGCACAACACAATGTATTCAGAAATTCCTTGCGGTACCACCTACCAAAAAAGAACACATGCCAAACATATTTATGGGTAACGATGGAACCCTTCACCTGCTGCTCCCCTGCGTGCCACACAGCATGCAAAACTTCGTGAGGTAGAAGCACTGGGATAGAGACCTTCTCGATGTTCATTGAATCCTTTACCTGGGCAGCACGCGCAGATCAAAAATGATTTTTTTAATAGGCTCCATTAAAACATGTTGTGGGTTGGCCCCGAATACCTTGTTGAAAAAATGTGGAAACATTGACAAAGTTGATGCTTACTGGCCCAAATTCTTGAACAGAAAATCTTACATTGTAGACTTCCAGCTGGATCCCATGTAACCCCTGTAGCCACCGGTGAAGATCCCGTTCCTCGTTAGCATTGTTCTTGCCAAACGTGCCAAGGCTTGCAAAAGCCTTCACAGCTGGTGTTGGCTCCTGGTCCCGGGATTGGGCCTGGGCTATTGAGACTACTGTTCGAATGTGGGATTTCCCACTGCCAATCATTCCTTAGATTCCACGCAATGCAAAGAAAAAGGGAAAAAGGATACCAGTGTAATGTTGCATTGTGCGAATAACAGATTGTATCTAGAATCTAGAACATACCCAATATTGGGACAAAACCAATGTGATTTACCATGCGTGGCTCTTTGGTAAGTACTTTCTGGGAGCCTGGTATGTTCGCTAAACTACTTGTAGAGCAATGTTGATTGCGCGAATAACAGACTTACTGTCACATACCTGGAACATACCCATCGTTGATAAGATGATATCCATATGATTTAGTATGAGGGTCTCTTTGGTAAAGATTTCTGGGTGTAGGGGTATGTTCACTGAATGACTTGTAGAGCCAAAGGGCGTATGAAGTGCTCAGCCTGGTGGCTGTGCGGGTATTGCTCATACCTGGTTCTTCGAAACCTCATGTGGGATCCAAACCATGCAGTCACAGAAACTTGAATCAATGAACCCAACCCAACACCACCAGTACCCATGGTTTCTAGGCCCGAAGCTTTCGCGCACCTCTTGAACAAGATGAAGCTTTTCGTTTCAAGCCTGTCAGGCACGCTGGGTCTCATGTTTCTCTATTTCCTACAGATGGGGTGTGAAAAGACAAGCAATAGGAAGCTTGCTCACCGATAACTTCTACTTTTTTTTTCCAAACAAAAGATCATAGGGAACATATCTCACTGGTTGCTGCTTTGATTTTTTGCTTGGAATGATTTTGAACAGCCGTGAAATTTCTCACGCTTTTTCTTCAAACTCTTCTGCGCAGATGCGAAGTCAAAATTAACGATCCATTCTGTGATGGAATCTCCATATGCCAAGATTGGAGCGTGTGGTCGGCCCCAAAGTATAGACCATTGCTAGCCCCACATGTGAAATCAACAGTATATAAATAGATGACAACCATTGCATGATATGAAAACTTATAGATGGAATAAATGGACACAATGGCCTGCCATCTATGGGCAGATTGCACAGCTCACCCCCAAAATATGAGCATTTGCTCCCTACGATGCCGGTGTGGCTTCATCTTTGGGACGCGCAGCAGCTTTCGACCGAGGCTTCTTCTTCTTGGTGAGTCCGTTCAAAAGGCCTTTGGCAGCAGCCTGCAATGGATGTTCGAAGGGACACCCCATTTGAATGGAACTGAGATAACTTGGGGATTGCATCCCAATAGGTGGGTGAAAACCATATCATAACACGGTTTCACATACACCCATTTACATATGGAAGTTTCCTGAAATAGCAGTAACCCCAAATCATCTCAAATTGCACCTCAGTATTGAAAGCCATGATACCCCATTAGATAGATAGATAGATAAGTTGATTGATAGATAGATAGATAGATAGATAGATTGATAGATTGATTGGTAGATTGATAGATTGATAGATTGATAGATAGATAGATAGGTAGATAGGTAGATTGATAGATTGATAGATTGATAGATTGATAGATTGATAGATAGGTAGATAGATAGATAGATAGGTAGATAGGTAGATAGGTAGATAGATAGGTAGATAGGTAGATAGGTAGATAGGTAGGTAGATAGGTGGATAGGTAGATAGATTGATAGATTGATAGATAGGTAGATAGATAGATAGATAAGTTGATAGATAGATAGATAGATTGATAGATTGATAGATTGATAGATTGATTGGTAGATTGATTGATAGATAGATAGATTGATAGATTGATAGATAGGTAGATTGATAGATTGATAGATTGATAGATTGATAGGCTGATAGATAGATTGATAGATTGATAGATTGATAGATTGATAAATAGATAGATGGATAGATAAATAGGTTGATAGATAGATAGATAGATGGATGGATAGATAGATAGATAGATAGATACATTGATAGATAGATACATAGATAGGTAGATTGATGGATTGATGGATGGATAGATAAATAGATACATTGATAGAAAGATACATAGATAGGTAGATTGATTGATTGATTGATTGATGGATAGATAGATAGATAGATAGATGCATAGATGCATAGATGCAAAGATACATAGATACATAGGTACATGGGTACATAGATAGGCAGATATGTGGTAAACTTCAATTATAATGCATATGGAACTTAAATGGGTTTCATGCTGACATGTGTACGACTGTGCATATGTTAATACATACGATGATTAAAGAATATACAGTACATACAGTATAGTTTGTACTGGATAATTTTGGGCTATATTTGAATAGAGATATATTTGTATACAGTATATATGCTATATGTGGGTTTCTGAAGAAACTTCCGAGCTACTGACAAATGGTGCTGATAACAATAGGTCAACCGATCGTACATCGTTTTAATTTGGAGGTTGACATCTGGTTCCTGAAACCTTTTTTTATCCAATGATTCTTGGAAACACTTTGGAATGTGGTTTACATGCGGATGTCATATGGGGCAAAAGGCTGCTGGCCTTCGCAGTCTCAAACCAGCCACGCTTCTCTTTCGCCAGGGCCATCAGCTTGAGAAACTTGCCGTCTTTGGCATCAGGCTGGGTGAAGAGATTTTGGAAGCAACTGTAAATTTTCTCCATCTGGGTACTGTGAGAAAACAGCTTTTCCACCAAATCTCCTCCATATTGAACATGGCGAAGAGCAATTGCCTGTTTGCGTGCCTCACCACTTTCCTTAAGGACTTCATCCATCAAGTCTCGGGCTTTCCTGATGTGGGCTAAGTGTAGATCATGGAGTAGATGAGGGGTATAAGAGGGTAACGTTGATCGGGCTATGTGGTTTTTGAGAAGCCTCACACTTTTTGAAACAACCACCTATTGAATCAGCCATCAACTTTTGTGATGTTGGCATTGGAATGTTTCGGCATTTGGACTGAGTCCCTGTCTCTTTCACAGTAGCTGGGACCACCTCTTCTGCGGGCTGCTCGTTCTTCGCCTTCTTGGGCTTGGCTTTGGCCACCGCTCCACCTGCCAGGCTTTCGCACATGGATTTCTGGCCTTCAATATTTCCCATGTCGAGTGCAGGCATGGCACCAGCAGCCAGGGGGCCGGTGTCGGCGGTCAAGCTGGCAAGAAGATCACTATCTGGGTTGCATTTCCCCTTCAAAGACATACGGTCTGCTGTGGTGTCAGTCTTGGCGTACTTTGACGCAGCAGTTGGGAAATACCAAATTTCCTCCCAAAAGATGTGTGTGGCACCACAAAATAAATTGGTTGTCATTTAGGCCCATCCAAATCAAAATTTAGAATATCAAAGAAGAATAAGAAAGGTATTGTTTCAGTCCTCTTCATCATTGGGCCAATCTTCGTCCCATGCCCACAATTGTTTTGATCGCAAATTCATCACGAGGGCATCGACTTTTTCAAGGGTGCAGTACTTGGGGACCAAATCACGACGCTTCACCCCAATGCGTCCAGATTTGGCTTGTGTAGCCCGTTCAATGGTTCGCTCCACAACAAGCGCCACCCTTAGATGGAACATTTAAATGAAAGGGGTCCAGAAACAACCAGAATTGACCACTCAGATAGTGAACTGATTTTTAACTCATGTACCCTTCGAACGTAGGAGGGTTATTATATGTAATCCATTCCCCCTAATATTAACACTCCTCCAGAAACCATGGTTTAGTTTAGTAGGGGGGTTCCACATAATTGGGACCATTTAGGGGGTGTTTAATAATAGGGCGATGGGATTAAATATTGTAATCTTCTCAGAGCAAAAGTGGACACTTTTCAATCTGCTTGAGACAATTGAGGATAGGACTCGTGAAGATTCTGATTGTTTTCTAACCAAATCTGGAACAGGTCAAGCTTTCGGGTGTTGACGTATTCTGCCAATTGAACTGGCAGCTTCTTTCTGTCGTTCAGCTGGCGGCTGAATGTATCCCACTCTTTCTTATGGGTGACAGAATTTGCCTGTGCATGCCCTGCCGCACGTTTGGAAACTTCACTCAACTCCTGCCCGATGCCTGTGTTCTTGGACTCCTTCGACTTGTCCTTTTCTTTTCGGTCATTCTTCTCAGTCTCCTTTTCATTGCCCTTGCTGGTCTTCTTCTCCTTCTGTGTGTTCTTTTCCTTCGGGACCTTCTCCTTTGCCTGCTGCTTCTCCTTGACCGATGTCGGGGCCACTGTCGCATCTTCATCATCACTGGTATCTACCGACATGTCATCTTCACTATCCTCTCCCTCCTCTTCCTCTTCGTCTTCCATCACCTCATCCTCATTGTCATCTGAGTCGGGGTCACTGGCTGCCTCATCGCTAGGACTGTCCTCAGCTTCATCAGCAGAAGGATGAGGCCCACCAAGAACCAGAGTCGATCTCTCACTCTCACTTCCATCATCACTTGACTCACCCTCCATGATGCCGTTCACCATTGGCTCGAAGTCAGGTGCCTTCTCTGCTTCTGCTTCCTTCGTCTCCTTCTCCTTTGCCTCCTTGGTCTGCTTCGTCTCCTTTGTCTCCTTAGTCTTGTCCTTCTTGCCCTTGCTCTTGTCATTGTGGACTCCTGACTTCTTGTCCTCCTGATTTGACTGCTTGAGATTTTTCTTGATACCCGTGTCATTGTTCGGCTTGCTCTTTGCCTTGTCTTTCTTGTGCTTGCCATGCTCATCGCTTGCCTTTGTGGTCAAAGACTCAGGAGGAGGTGGTGACTTGATGGAGTCTGTCGACTTGTCTGGTGTCCGGTAGACAAACACTTTTTCAGCCTTCTTTCCTGTGATCCTTTTCCTGACCTCACTTGATGATGCCGTTGTGGATGCTGTCGATGGTGCCCTTTCCTTCTGATGCGAAGCTGAGTGCTTCAAGGCTGACTTCCTGGCAGCCAGCTGAGCTGCTAACTTGGATCCCTTCTTTTCCTTAGTCTTCGCCATGTGGCTGCACAGCTGTAACTGATCCCAAATGTGCTGCAAATAGCGGCAATATCAAATGCATATACAAATCGCGGCATTTGCATGACACACCATGGAAATATAGAACATCCTACTATAAAATGTAATATTTATTTTTTGTAGAACATAGATATTTTGATCATTTTACAGATCGCGGCAATTCTCGACAAATCGCGGCAATTTCTCGACAATTCACCATTGAGTTTTGGACTCATTTGATGTTTTTTTTTGAAAAACAAAGACTGCACACACCCAAAACATTTCTGAATGCACCATTGTTTTTTGGGAGAAGTGGGATGTTAGCGATATCAAAATACCACAGGTTAAGCCATTCTTGGTGGTAATCCTTCATGGCTGAAGCTCATACCCGCCACCCTGCCTTGATCAGGCAGATTCTTCAGCACCAATCGTGGCATTTCCCTGCCATTGTGCTAAACTCAATGGGAACAGGATGTGTAAGGGGCATCAGGGGATTGAAAAGTACAAGATATGAGACTTTACCAACATCTGAAGGGTGTGGAACGAACAGATTGAAACTTTGATGGGTTCACATCCGTCACCAATATCAATTCTGACTACTGCCAACCCTGGATTGATAAAACCCCAAAACCTCTTGACCTGCAATGTATTCTTGAACCGGTGGGTATCCTTGTATATAGTATTAAATTTTGGGGAACACCATGGGTCAATCCAGGGTTGACACCATGACACGACTTGCACCTGCCAACCCACCATTTGATGCAAAACGACTTAGCAACTATATGAGTTCCATTTTCCCCGATTGATGGCATGTTGTTCCATCGCCCTGCAAATTGAAATGCAGAACCATAAACACTTTAATTTCATCCTGTGTGAAAATTGCTTTGCAACAGCAGCACACAGCTATCTATATATTGCCCCCTGTGTTTTCAGGAGGATAGGTATTGAATCACAGAGGTCAGGCTTGCGGCGTTGACCCAAACATTGAAACTGGACTGTCGCTTGGTGAGCTTCCGAACTGGCCCTGAGGTCTTCAAAAGGTTGCTGGCATCCTTCTTGACACGAGTCAAGTACCTTGTCCTCAAACGAGCGACTGCTGTCCCAAACCTGAAAGATGCGAGATGGCACCCCAGAAACTGGGTTGTATCTTACTATCTTTTTCTTTCACATCTATGAAAACTAGTGGCATCTATTTGGGACTTCTATATCTTTTCCATCTACTGGGTAAAATCTTTGGGGCAAGTAGGTGCTGTAAACACAAGCCCAAAACCATTACCCAACTGAAAACAAAGTGTTCACATTTTGAACATGGAACTGCCGAGGGTAGCTTTGTGAACTTTTCATCGCCTTGGATCCTTTGATCCGCTTGACCCCCTTGGAATCCACGTAGTGATCCACAAGAGCTGTTTTTCTAGTTTGAGGTAGTCTAGGTGGTTTAAAGGAATTGATGTCGTCCACATATCGATGTCCTGCAGGGCTATTGATGCTTAAAACTTCATAAAATTAAAACAGAATTCCAAACATGAGCCCCTAAAGACTCAATTTTGAAGGTGAAACTTTTGCCAATGGGTCTTTTTTGGGTTTGACAACTTTTCATACCCCTACCTGAATATAGCCATGTGGGCTTTTGGCTGCCAGCGCCAAAGTCGCGCATATGGATGTGTTTTCGATAGCACCGTAGGAGTGTGAACACAGCTTGAATTTGTGGGTGAAATTCAAACAACGACCCCTTTGGTTGTTCTAATATCCAAAATATGCCTCGGGATGCCGCTATGAGAAGTAGAATGGCTACTCTTGCCGCCATGATATTTCCAACCTCTGTGGACCCCTTCCGGGATCCCAAAGGTGAAGCTTTGGTTCTGTGAGTCGATCCACGCGACCTGGGCTGCAGGGACGATGGTCGAATTGATGGGGTATGGTCTGAAAATTAATTGGGAATATTCATGCTCTCAAAATTTTGGTGAGGTTGGTACAAAAGAGAATCTCCCAAAAAGGTTGTCAAACCTTGGATTAATAACAAGCAAGTTTCACAAACACCCATGACGAACATACTGGTGCAAGTGTGCACCCTCCTCCTCGTTTGGTGTTGAGCAAAGAATAGAGGGATAGCGTAAACCCACGGTCCGATGTAATATCCATCCATTCCTTGTCATAGTCAATATCCAGTGCAGTGCAAGTGCGTCCTTCCTACCAGGGTGATATTGGGGTCACCACAATATGGGAATGTCTCAGAATAGGGGTGCCATAACTGGGGGCCCCAAACCTTTCTTTTTTAGCTAGAAAAAGGTGAGTTTGGGGCCCCCCTATTTTGAGACATTCCCATATAATAGTTTTCCCCTAAGATTTAAAAAGTTGTTGTACCTTCTGGGGCTTTTTTTCAGGAACCAACCTACATGAAAGCAAAGCAACTGGATACCTGTGGTATGGATTCTTTTGGGCCCTAATTTTCCACTTGGGTTGACCCAAGTAAATGGACCCACCCAAGTGGCAACACCACCTTGGGAAAACGCCGCATTTGAAAGACTTCGTGGGGTCCGTAATAATGGGCCAATCTAAGTGGAAAATTGCCACTTTTGGGTGTGGAACATTCGGACCTACTTAATGTATTTCTGGATATGTGCATGTATACAGGCATGTGTGTACTGAATTCATGCATATGAACAAATGAAGGAAAGTACGAACGAAAGAAAGAAGACTGAATAAAAACATCACGATTTGATTCCCAACGGGCAACATACTCTGTTGGGCATCGTTTGATGAAGGTTTGACATCTGTGAGTTCCGTTTGTACCTGACTGACCGACTGGCTGACTGACTGACTCAAGGACTGAGTGGATGGATGGATGGATGGATGGGTGGATGGATGGATGGGTGAATGGATGAACGAACGCTACATTTTCATATGTATATTGATGTCATGTCTACATATATATATGCATATAAATGTATGTGCGTGTAAATGTACATGTAAATATGTTTCGATATGTGTATATACATGTGTATGTATGTATGTATGTATGTATGTATGTATGTATGTATGTTTGCTTGTATGTATATATGTGCGTATGTATGCATGCATGCATGCATGTATGTCTGTCTGTCTGTATGTCTGTATGTCTGTCTGTATGTCTGTATGTCTGTTTGTCTGTCTGTGTGTCTGTCTGTATGTATCTATGTGTGTATGTATGTAAGTATGTTTGCATGTATGTATGTATGTATGTATGTGGGCATGTAAGTATGTATGTATGTATGTATGTATGTATGTGTGTATGTACGGATGGATGGATGGATGGATGAATGTATGTATGCAAGTATGCAAGTATGCAAGTATGTAAGTATGTCTGTATGTCTGTATGTCTGTATGTCTGTATGTCTGTCTGTCTGTCTGTCTGT
>Ga0126342_10011097_pt1 | contig 16104 bp, 17 predicted proteins | sample Cyp1metagenome_FD_92528 | JGI IMG/M metagenome (GOLD analysis project Ga0126342, IMG submission 92528) | Coral microbial communities from Lord Howe Island, Old Settlement Bay, Australia - Cyphastrea 1 metagenome | ecosystem: Host-associated > Invertebrates > Cnidaria > Coral ... | reverse complement strand
TTGGTGGCTCATCCCACTTAGTAAGTGGGTTATAACCCCAGTTATAAGTGGATTAACCCTACTTATCCCATTTATAACTGGGGTTATAACCCACTTACTAAGTGGGATGAGCCACCAAGTACTGTATATACTAAAGTTTTCTCTTTCTAAAGTAGAACACCTGTTCACAATCAATTCTTCGGCCACTTGTGCGGTGGGCCTGTCAGTATTTTGTAACTTCCAGGCTTCACGTGACCTTGGGGAAAGTAAGTCTGACAGGGCTGTAGCCGGTTTTCGGGTGAAACCACAAGTATTGTTAAAACATGTTAAAACCATGAACTTCCATATTTTCTGGTTTTTAACCCCCTGAAAAGCCCTTAAAACCTATATTTTGACAACGAATCCCATCCATTTTCCCAACAACTCGCTGGAACACGACGTGGATTTTCCGCTCCAGGTCTGGTCACAGGTGCGTTTGCCAAAGCACAGCCGTGTGGATCAGTTGCGCTGTGGCCAGGTGCACCGGGGATATCACTGCCGCGGCAAAAAGGATTTGCCCAGTAACTTTATAGAAATACTCAGTGAAAATCAGTGAAATATAGAAAGTGTACATTTACTGTCCAGTGTTTAGCAAGTAACTTTATGTTTTTTTTTTTTAAATTTTTAGCTGATATTCTAAACATTAATTGCAAAACTTGAAATGTTCAGTGTATATCAGTGGTGTAGAACTGCTTAGAATATCTTAGAATACCCACTGGTAAACTAAAAAAACTATGAACCATGCCCATTTAGTTCGATGATTTACCCATTAGACACGGTGATTTTCCATAAAATACTACTAGTTTATCAATGTTTATCAGAGGGTTCGAACTTTTTCATTGTTGGGATGATATCCCGATGATCTCCTGCTCGGTTCGACCGAGCATCCGCTGCCAGGCTCATTGTTTGGCCTTGATGAAGGATGGCCGACTCTTCGCCTGGGGAAGCAATCCTCAAGGACAAGTGGGCAATGGACGCCTTGGCTGAAGGAGACCTTGGGAAACCAAAAATGGACACCTGGAATATTGGTATATGTATATATATATATCTATAACTATTGGTAGATATCTACTATAGTTAAAATGGCTTAACTATGGTTTATGGTAGATATGGCTATAGTATTCATGGGGTTTATAAAATCAACAAACATAACTGGGCACCATCCTGTGGAATAATATGGTGGAAGATCAGGGGTTCCATGGCTTCGTTTTCAGGGGATTGTGGAGATGGGACCACCATGATGGTGAGAAGGAAAACCAGTCGTCAGTCGTCTGAAATGTCAGAGATGTGATTTTTTGGCTAAGTGTGTGGGGGATTGCCCGGAAATCAAGCTTTGGGACAAAACAGGATAAAACAACCATGAACCAGAATGATGGATGTCATAGGTTCTGCTGTCTTGCTCTACAATGAAATCATCGTAACATATTGTAACCCACTATAGAAATCTCAGACAACCAGATGCCTTGGACGGAAGCAGCTGAAAACGAGCTGTGAAGTGTGTCAATGACATCACCTTTGTTTGTTTCGGGATGGAGGCTGCAGCCATTGGTATAGGCTGTATAGGTCACTCATTGAGAACACATACCCTCTGGTAATTTAACATAGCTATTGAAAATTGCTATTTATAGTGGATTTACTCATTAAAAATGGTGATTTTCCATAGTTATGTTAGTTTACCAGAGGGTATCATCAATATCTCACTGCTGCGCGTCCAAGGAAAACGCTCTTTGGTCTCGAGACCAATTGGCAGCTTGGCCACTGAATCCTGGGATTTTCCTGGGGAGCGGTCTCAGTTGCGAGCTTCCCCCAGGCAGCGATGCTTGATGATTGTGGGCCAAATGGTTTCAAACGAGATTTCAAACGAATGGGCAACACTTCAGGTTGGGTGAAATTTGGGAAGGAGAATTGGGTAATTGCAAGACCATTCATTTTGGGGGCCGAAAAAATGGGGTATTGTACAGATGTGAATCTCCTCATGACCAATTGGGGTTGTGAACCCTTGGTTTGATGAGGTGATGGGTTCCAAGCAGATGGAGGTTTCCTAAAATGTACCCCAAAATGAATTGTTATGGAAAATCCTATTCAGATGGATACCCTCTGGTTATGACTAACATAGCCATGGTATAGATGGCCCATGGAAATAGATGGTTTACCTATTAATATCATGGTGGATCTTTCCATGGCGAACTGTTAGTCATAACCAGATGGTAATCATTTGGAGGTAGCATCTGGAAAATTATCCATAAATTTCCATGGCTATGTTAAATAACCAGATGTTCCTATTTTAGGAACCCCCAAGGACCTTTTTCCCCTCCGTGGATACCGTATACTCAGCTGGCCGCTTGGCCACTTGGCGCTGAGTCATCACCCAACGTCCTGAACTTCCAAGTGCTTTGGCACAGTTGGCAGACAACGACATGCCCCAAACCGTGCCTTGGCCCACGAAAGACCAGAGATGTCTGCCATGATGTGTGGTTTTCATTGAAAAGAATCCGGTGATGGTCATTTTCTTCATGAAATCAATTCAAATCAACTGAAATCATGGTGTTTTCTTTCTCCCCCTAGAAAGCTATGCTTGCCTTACATTATGCCGCGACGTCATTAGCGCCGTTCTTGGGATGATCACAACTCGACTTCAGCTGCGGAGCTGCGGTGATGCAGTTCCACATGGTGATGGTTTAGATGTGTGACAGAAATGACTACAGACATGTCCGATGATACGTAATGGGATGTGATTGTCAGCTCATATGACATCATGATATACCGTGTTTCCATGAATATTGACACAAACAACATCCAACGATTCATGTTTCTTGGTGCTTGACCAACGCCCCAGGTGACACCACAGGACTTGTACAAACGCGCGGTCTACCAACATGCACAGAGCCGGGCGCCATAATTATGGGGCGAGGCACAGATCTGATGATCTGTGTCTGAATTTGGTAGGGCCCTACCCTCCAAAATTGACCATTTAGAGATAGGGAAAGTCATGATAAACCAATGGATTTATTACAGGGGTATCCTGTTTTGAGACAAAGCCATGGTTTAGTTTTGTCCGCTGAAACAGAGTGGGCCAGATTTGTGTTTTGAACAATCCTTTTCTCCGCGATTTGCTGAGTGTTTTTGCTGAATTTTGAAACCCTGAAATGGGTATGTATAGCATTGTGTATATAGCCGAATTCCAACAGTGTGGGACTTCAACGTATGCTATTATTTTCAGTCTCAGGTTCCATTTTTGTGCCATTGTTATCCATTTTTAGCACAGAGGGGTAGGGCTCAACCACCAACCAGACAGGTTTGTCAACATAACTATATGGAAAACCACCATTTTCAATGGGAAAATTCATCCCCTCAACTACATAAGGTCCAGAGTACCCAGACCCCCAGGTCTCAGGGGCCCAGGGTAAAATGGTAGCTGATGGTATGAAAATCCACTATCAATGGCCATTTTCAATGGGAAAATCACTCCCCGCCAGGTCGCAGTTCGAACCAGTTGACGGGCCCCGATGCACCCGAGTCGCCCATGGCCGTGGAGTTGCCTGGGACACTCGCCGCACCCGAAATGGGGTGAATGGTTTGTTGATAGGGTAAAAAATGAGCCACTCTGATGGAGGAATACTCAAACTTCATTTTTTATGATATAATATGATATTATATATATATGAAATTGCATATGTATATATATATGTATAGATATATCGGTATCGATTTCCTCTGCACTTATGCACATGTATCAAGAAAACTATAGAACCTATGCAGCATCCATCCTCAAGAGATTTCTCTATACGTCAACCTTTGAGGACCATCGTGTCCATTCAGACTGGCTTCAGAAACAGTGCTGCACGGGCTCCCGGTGGACCTTGACTTTTTGACCAAGTCATAAGAGGGGGCAACAGATGATGACCCTGAATGACGTCCAGCAGATTTTTTTACCCTTTTTGTTCCAGGGTATATAAAAATTAATGAAAAGTACGCATGAAGCTCAAGACAGACCCTTCGGTAATCAGTAATATGGCCTAAAAATCCCACCAGTTTCCCAGCTATGTATGTATATATATATATAAGTATCCATGGCTAGGCCACGGGGATTTTCCCAGCGGCCGTTTGGTGACACCCTGATTGCTCTGAGGTCATCTGTGAGGTACCGGCTTAGGCCGTGTGGTCCAAATTTGGGTCGATGGCGAATTGAATTCCCCCAGAGAAAATGAGAAAATGATGATTGACCAATGGTAAACATACATAGGTAAACATAGGTCAACTATCCCATACTATCCCAAATATTTTTTGTAAAGATCCGCATCCATGGGGTGAATTCATCAATCTTTCGTTCGAGATCCAAATGCTGTGCCACCTTTCAGCATCTCTGCACATATGGGTTTGTCTGAATTTCCAATATTAAAATGCAACGTTTTGGTGGTGTAGCGTATACCCTATTCCGACACACCCAAATGATATTTTGTTATATGTATATATTATATATATGTTACATCGCATGATATTTCCATGCATTCCCATCAAAGGTTTGGTGTAGTAACCCATAATTAGTGCCCAGCCAAAGTTTCGAAATCGGTGTGTCAGGCCCGGAGCGGATGATCGGAGATGAAGATTATGAAATCCTTAGTCCAAGTGATGATGTTCCATTTCGTCAACTGTTCGTCATGACCAGAGGGTATCCCATATCATATCATATCCCCATCATATCCTCATTAAATCCCATTATATTCCAATTATATTCCAATTATATTCCCATCCCATTAACACTTTGGACAACTTTGGACCTTCATTTTCCGGCAGGCGCTGCGATGACGAAATTTTCGCTGAAGCGACCGACTTCTTTAGCTGGTGTGGTGCTCTGGCAAACCAACCTCGCCAGGTCAATCTCAGCGTATCTCAGCAATTGTGAAATATGATTACCATCTGGTTATGACTAACATAGCCATGGAAAATCACCATTTTTAATAGGTAAACTATCTATTTCTATGGGCCATCTATACCATGGCTATGTTAGTCATAACCAGAGGGTAAATATGTTCAATCCGAATATGATCTGGCAATAGTGTACCTTGAATCCACTGATTCATGATCATATTCCACACTAAAATTGCCACTTGGGGGATATGGTATATCCCAGTTTCAGACACAGCCATGTAAGCTGGTATCATGTTTTTGAGCTGGCCACGCTTGGTTTTCCAAAGAGCTACAGCATTTTCGGCACAGGAAATTGGGTGTTTCTGACATGATTTCGGCTTCGAAGCTTCGAAGCGCGATTCGTTTCGAGTCGACACACCCATGTTGCCCCGCTTCCATGCTTTCTTTGGCGCGGTGAAGCAAAACATGCCCCCGGCTTGGTGCTGGGCCATGTTGACTCGGTTTACTGTGTAAAGACAGGTGCGTTTTTCCACCTTATCCTTTGTACAGTTACTGTATTGTTTTAGTATACCCTCTGGTAAACTAACATAGCTATTGAAAATGACCATTTATAGTGGATTTTCCAATTAAAAATGATGATTTTCCATAGCTATGTTAGTTTACCAGAGGGTAATTATCAAATGTATCATAATATTACTGTTAAATTTCATAGTTACGATATATGATTTCATAATCCGCCCGATTCTTTTCCGTGACAAACACGTTGTAATGAAACCTCACAGCCTCATACCGAATTTGTGTAGTGGTTGTGGATTCTCGCCGACAATGCTCGGGGATCAACCTGGCCCTTATAGGGGATTGTTGGCGAGCATTGTCAAACTGTTTACCCTCCGGTAATCAAACATGGCAAAGGAACATCCTCCATTTATCTAGTTGATATTCCGATTCAAACCTCCATTTAGAAACCGGGGGTTTCCCAGCTAGCCATGTTTGCCTACCGAAGGGTACGATTTCCCTTGAAACATCAACAATACAGGGCGCGCACTGCAGAACCTCAAATTGGGGTTAAGGCGATTCCCAAGATATATATACATACTAATCTTTTATACCATCCACATATATGACATCAGATATCCACATACCATATGACGTTATATGAGGTTACATCTATACACATTTCATATATAGTAAGCCTCAAAAAGATTGGTTTCAGTAAACTGAGTGAAAGATTGAGGGTTACTAAGTCTACTAGCCTCAATTTTTTTTTACCCTCAATGAAGATCTTGCTACCCCGCATATCTCAAGATTGAGCCACCCCGGGACCCCAAACCCCATAGGCCGGCCCCTGGTGGAGCTACGGCCCCTGGCCAACGTGGCAAGGCTGATGGGCTGGGGATGTTTAACTCACCCAGAAATGGTGGGAACATGGGGAATATCCATGTGACAATGGTGGGGAAATTCCCAGCCCATCAGCCATTCACATGGAATCACATGGACAATGGTGGGAAAATGCAGGGTAAATTGGGGAATATCCACTATAGTGGGTAAATTTCGTGGGGAAATTGTGGGTATATTCAAAATCAAAGGAATTCACATCTTCTGTAAATGGAGGTTGATAGCCGGGAAAAGCATCGAACTAAATGGATATGGGTATGGATCAATACCTATTAATACCATTTTTAGAGGGATGAACATCCATTTACCAGCTATTTTGATGTTCACCAGGGGTACAAGGTTTTGACCCACTGCCATATGAATGGGATATTCATGGGGATGTACAGTAATGGATAGTTCTGGATGAATTTGATCATGACCGTCATGACCTGACCGTTTTCTGTCATTGGAATGATAGGAATTGGAGTCGGGGAATCATCTCCATGGCTGGCCGCAAGTGTCAGCTACTGGTATGTTTAGGTTAGTGAATTAGCTGGTAGTTCAGCCATATAATAAACATATATATATAATATAATATATATATATATATATATATATGCATACCACTAGCATCCACTATCCATGAAACACAATTCAATCCCATGGAAAATCCCTATTGTTGATGGTTAACGCCCCATGTTTGTTCCAGTGAGAGCGCCAGGTCCGGTGGGAGCTTCTCGGCAAGAAAAATGGCCACCTTGGAGGAATGGCCCCTCGGCTCCCGGAAGTTGCAGACCGCTGATGATCGTATTCCTCGAACATGGATACCCTCTGGTTATGTCAAAATAGCTATTGAACATGGCCATTGAAATAGTGGATTCTCCCATTGAAAATGGTGATTTTCCATAGTTATGTTAGTTTACCAGAGGGTATCCTGAATATCTATGATATGTGTGTAATAATGTATACCCTCCAGTAAATTAACATAGACCCTGCCAGATAGGGGTTGGAAGATTAGTTTCCATTACCAATTGGTGATTTTCAAGGTCTATGTTTATTTACCAGAGGGTAATATCAAACAATGTTATCCATGGGACTATCAAGTATTAGGATATCAATCATGGATGTCATCCATGGATGTTATCATGGATTTCGAACCACCATTTTTTTTTGGGGGGGTTGATGCATTGAAATGAGGACTTGATCGACAAAGCATGGGAATCTCCGGTTTTTTTTTGGGCCTCAGTTTTTATACCCCCGATGGGCAGGACCGGGTAACCTGGACAGATGAAAGTTTGGGACTCCCTACTGCAGATATGGCGAAGTACTGGTTGGTGGTTTCAAACATGGCTTTTATTTTCCCCAAGAGTTGGGATGATCCAATCTGACGAACTCATATTTTTCAGGGGGTTGAAACCACCAACCAGAGTATATTTGTATGGACTGCAACCAATGCTTACTGTGAAATCTGTGAACCATCCAATCGTTACAGGGTTGTCGTATCTACGTGGATGCATTCAATATCACTGGCAACTAAGCCTGGGCAAACATAGTGAGCACATAAGATGTAGTAAAGGGATCGGTATGCCATCATTAGCAGGGAGCCCGCACAAACAAACGTTCTTTTCTTCGAAAGAACAGTTATTCGATTCCACCATATTTTACCAATAGTAACACTCTGTGAAGCCCTGGTTTGATTTCCATTTTGTGTCTATCAGTGGGTTTTCATTCGGGGGGTAAAGCAGAGAGAGAGGCCTTGAAAACACCCAAATGAGTTGGCCAGATGTAAGCGGATCGTCCCAAATTGGGCCACCTTTAATGCCAGTGGAGGATCATCCTTCATCAAATTTGCCATAGCAGACCCTGCAAACTTGGCCATCTGATAAACCTTGAAATCTGCATCCTCGAAAAATCCATTTGGGTTAAAGATCGGAAGAAGAATTATTCCTGATCCTTTGTCTCAAGGGTCCATGTATGGTGTATATACCTGGGTACCCTCATGCATCTGTGTATATATCACTATATATATATATATCACTATATATCACTATATATCACTCTATATATATACACATATATATATATATATGTACACATTATTTATATATATATATATATACATATACATACACACTCACATCAAGTTTGCCAACATTTTCCCCCAAAATGGCCCAGGCATGCAGGACCATGTCGGGATTTTGTAAAAACCCCGCGCCTATTCGTTTAGTCTTCCATGATCCCCCATGAGCCATTTTTTGCTTTCACTCGAAAAAACGATAAGAGGAAAGAAACGAAAAACGATAACGTTGAAAGTTGGTTCTGTGAATGATCTGTGTCCAGACTCTTGAAATCCAATGTTTTTGATTTCCGTCGTTCTGCAGCTATTTAGTGTTTTTGGTTTCTTCATTTCATTGTTTGTCGTCGTAATGGCGTGCCAACAAATGCGTGTCAGATTCTGCACAAGGAAGGTGCCTGGGTAGTCGCTACACTCTTTTTTTGATGATTGCAGCAATTTCCAGAAAAAAGGAACGCACACAGGAATTACGAACGATAACAAAACGATAACGAAAACAATAACTTTTGGTATCAAAAATGGTCCGTGTGAGACACGGTCCTTTGTTCCTTTTCATTCCTCTCCGTTTTCCTTTCCCTTCCTTTACTCTTCCTTTTCCTTTTCCCTTTCCTCGCTCATGTGAATCCTTTGGTGAAGGTGTGAAGCCAGCGCTTGGAAAAACGAATAAAAACGATAAGAGGAAAAAAAACGATAACGTGTGAAAAAACCATTTGAAAGGGCTCGGGGTTTTTACAAGACCCAGGCAGCGAGGAGTTGGCCACTCCTTGGTCTTTGATACCAGGTGATGGGCTTGGGGCCGGCCTTGGGGTGCCCAGAAAGCCTGGTAGATCAGTAGATCATAGGATGATGTCAACTGTCCACGTATCATAGGAAAACATGAATCAGTGAACATGGTGAACATGTCCTACTTTGAAACGGTTGTTGGTGGAACAGTGATCCAAGCACGACATGGCCCTTGCAAAGTGCCAACTTCCAGATGCTGGAATTCTTTTGTGGCCCTGATTCCTTAAAATCTTTGAGCTTCACACATGGTCTACATTCCAGAAATCCAGCATTCAACATTTGGGTTTGCCTTTTTTCAGGTGCGCCAGACAAAAATGGACTCTTGGGGAAACTGGGGAAACTGTCAGGGGTTTGGGGAAGGCGCAGAAGCGAAGTACACCAGCTCCTGAGCCTGTCAACCCTGCCAGAGGTACGGGGGTATGCTTCCAGGGCGAAAACATGGGGAAACCATAGAGTTTATACATGATTGTGAAATGATTTTGTCTATTTTACTTGTGGTGATGCTGCCCGCTTGACGAGCCCTTGTTTTTCAGGGAGGTTGAAAACTCCAGTTAGAAATCATTCAGAGCTGGGTATGTTTACATTTCATCCAGTTTCATCCCCCAAAGCCGGGACGATCTTTTAAGTGACTATATATGATATAATTAACTTATATATACGATGTATACATATACATATACTCGTACATATACATATACATATACATATACTCGTACATATACACATACAGATCATACATATACATAGAGTTCAATATTATTATGTCAATTATGTCAATATGTTTCAATACATTTCAACAGGCGCAGCCACTGCGTTTCTGGTCGCGTTCGCCCGTGGCGACGCTGGGGCGGCCGCGGGGAGTCGGGCAGGACGGGATGGGCGCCAGGTGTTTTTGTGCCCCATAGGGAACTGGGAAAATCCACCATTTTTGACAGGTAAATCAACATTAAATCAACTATAAATGGGTCATTTTCAACAACTATTAAATTGGGTTATTTTCAATAGCAGACTGTTAGTATCTGTTAGTCATTACCAGAGGGTTTACCGCCCATTTGTCTGGGAATTGCTCAAGAATGACGTACCAGTAGACCACACAAACGGCTGGTCATGTTGAGTAAAGCATCAATTTTAGGCGTCAAGGATTTTGGGCCAGAGCCATGTTGGCTCAACGATGGGGATTGATGCCAACCAATTGATGTGACAAAGTGGTAAACCCAATGACTCTTAACCATCCCCTTTTTGTCTTGAAATGGGTAACCATCCCCAAAATAGTGTTTACATGTGTTTACTATTGGGTGTACACAATTACTTTCAACGAAACAGATGGGGAAGGCTCAAAATGGTATCAACCTAGCCAGAAATGGCTGGTGATTCTTGGTATCAAACTGTCCATGCAAGTCCAACAATTTTAAGAAGTACTCACATCAGAGTGGCCGTTTATGCCCCGCAGGTATATATAATTTAATTTGAGTTCTTGGACAAACCATTGTGGAGTGTTCGAATCGTCAATTGCCCTGCAATTTGCAATCTTGACTGGCAAAGATGAAGTCCAGCATTCTAGCACCATTTCATTGCATCTTTTAATAATGGCTGTTGCAAACTTCCTGGAAACAAACAGTGGACATTATGGACAATTCGCATCTCCAGGACATGTCAAGCCTTGTGGCGTCAACGAGAACATCAGTTGTACTTGTAGCATTGGCTCAACAACTTTCCACAATAATATGGTGTGAATGCTGAAACCATTTTTCTGAGAAAGTCATGGTTCTTTTGATGCAACATTTCTCATTTTTGATTCAGTCGTCCCAGTATCTCAAAGGAAGTTGAATCAGAGTGTCAGAGTGGTTCTCTGACTCCGGTCTTCCCAGAACCCCAAAAAACACATGTTTCAACTCCCAAAGCCCCCATCAGCCATGGCTCGCTGACTATGGGAGATGCCTCGTCAGAGATGACCAGCCTGGTGGCTGTGGCCCGGTGATGAAAATTGTGGATGAAGATGGTAGATGAAGAGATGAACATGGATAAGATAGGTAAGGGATGATAAGACTGGCTTGAACTCAGGTTTCAATTTTTGGATTTCAGCAGCACAAATTAGGATTTTACTGTAAAACATAGAGATTTAAGCATCACACTTGCTTAGTCAAAACCACCGTTGATGGCCATTGAACAGTTGGAGATGTTCTGAACCATGGGGAGGCGAGCCACCAGCCCATACTTTGATAGTCTTTCACGAGAAAATGTGGGAGATGCACCATGAACATTGGGGCGGAAAATGGATGTATATATGACGATGTATAATGATGTATATCAGCCTTAGAAAACATTGGATTTTCCCCATGAATGCGAGGTGAAGCATCAAAATCGCCCCGATGCTGACCGCTGGAGGTGTGCATCTTGGGAGTCCTCACACTGGTGGCGTTCAATTTCCAAAGCGCCGAGCCGAAGATCGACGCTTGGAAGGACTTTGAGGCCTTCGAGGATGAGGACAGCCATGTTATATTCGAACCTTTTCGCGACCTCGGAAAATGATGGGAGATGTAGGGATACTGATATGAATGATATTGTGAAATGATACAGGGGAATCTGTATCATATCCCAATCATAATATTCATAAATGGTATATATATATATAGATGTTGGGACACCAATGGATATTGATGATAGAATGATTATACAACATTATGTAGGGGAATCATCCCAAGAATGGTTTACTTCCCGTTTGGGACTTGTAGCACTTTGGCCCAGGAGTGCGCCGGTCATGGTTGCCACGGGGTTGTTGAAATGCTGGCAGTTTTCTGCAAACATCCCACATATTGTAAGCATCACCTCGAATATGTACAAAGTAGCATATAAAATACATGAATTTATTATATATTTATTCATCTACACAATGTACTCTAGCAGTATTATGTGCTTCCCCCAAATCCTGACAAGCGAACCCTGGTAGCTACAAATTGTATAATATGATCTTCCTGCTGAAAGTTGCAGAGCGCCAAAGCCAGAGGTCTTCATTCCATTCGAGATTGCCGATTCGTAAACATTAGACACTCTTTTACTAAATAGTTATATAGTGCTCTCATGATTCTCTTTGATAATACCCTCCAAATGGGTCTAACATTCCACTGGCTCTCATTGCATTTCTCTGATTTTCCCAGCAAAGCGGAAAGCAAGTACAGTTTTTTTAAGCTGCGCATCATGTTTGATGACACCGAAGGATAAATCCCGAATAATCCCGTTGTGCCCTCTGGTAAACATACAAAAAACTATGGAAAATCACCATGTGTAATGGGTACATCAACTATTTCTATGGCCATTTTCAATAGCTACGTTAGTCATTACCAGAGGGTATTAATGTTGTTGAGATTCCATATCTCCCATTATGTACCCATGAAAAATATTCATAGCTCCATTGTATCTCCATGATGATGTCCCCTAGCATGGCTTGTCTGGACACGCGGTACCCCTATTCAAATTCCCTGGTGAATCATCATTGTCCAAAAAGAACACATGCCATAAAATCGGGGGTAAACCACAGTAATTATTTCCACTCTTTTTCCTATTAGAAATACAATTTTGATGGTTAAGCCTCATATTTTCTCTATAGACATGCCATTTTGATGGTTAAGTCATGTTAAGTCCCCCATTTTCAGACACAGCCATGAATGCTCCAAACTTCTGGACGATGAAGGAGCTCGAAGGCCCGGCATTGTCATGGCTGTGGATGCTGCAACTGCTGCAACGGCCATCCGGCGGGAAAAAAAACACCGGTTGGGCCAGGGAGAAGCCACGGCGAAATGGCGGGGTTTTCCAATTGAAGCACCGGCGCTTGTTCTCAGGTGCTGTACCCCCAGAGGTCCCCTCTAACGGGTTTATTTCTGTTTATTTGAGTAGCGCGTAGCGCGACACCAATCTCGAAAAAACTCCAGCCATGTTCGGAACATTGACCTTTCATGGATGTTGGCAAAAAATGCCCCCTTTTTCCGCCGGCGACTGAGGATAGTGGTCCTGCTCCTTGCAGTGATCGGCGGACCCCTGGTCATGATTGTCCTTCAGCAACGGAGTATCCTTTACAGGCCTTGAGATGGCAACCTTCGCCAGATCAGTGGGTTGGATCGACCAAGATACAGTACCCCGCCCCCCCCAAAAAAATTGCTGGGCACCTTCAGTAGTTATTTGATTCGAGCATCTACTGCAGTGTACTGCAGTATTCCCAAATTTCCCAGAATCTTGTTGGTGACCAGCAACCTGGCTTTTCAGGGCTTCTTGCATTCTTTTTTCTGGGGTGCCTGTGTGAACATTCTCAGAAGAGATGGCCGAGCGCCATCCCATTTCGACTGACACCGACATGTTTCTGGGTATATCAAAGAGAATTGACAATTAGGTCGCCGTAAACGATGGTTAGTAAGGGGAATCATCCCAGAATTAAAAAGTGTTTTTCTTTTCCCTCTGATTTGGGAATAGTGATTTGCCAGATTTTTGGAATTGACTGGATGGTTTGGGGTGTTGATGATCTGTTGGCCACACGACATGATGAATGGCCACACGCCCGGCTGAACTCGCCAATCTGTCATGGCCTGCGTTCTGCTTTTTGCACTTATTGAAATGAAGGACCATTTATGAAAGGTTAGTGAGAAACTGATATATATAATACATATATATATATATAGATGTCTATACGAGGCTTTACTGAATGATTACAATTGCAACAATGATTCCAGTTGGTGGATAGGGTCAAAATTGAAGACATGTGAATGGCCTGAAGCAACATGTTTGGGGTATTCGTTTGCACATATATAAATATATAATTCTAAGATAAGATATGTTATACAATTATATATAATAATATATTATATTAGATGTCTAATATGTATACAGATAAATTATTGATATTTAGGATATGTTAGTATATCAAAAGATATTACATCCAAGTGTTGGGGTTCCCAAAATTGAGTTCCTGCTGATGCTTCCGGATCTTCGCCCCCCACATCCTGAACTCGCAGGCCCGAAGTGGCTGGAAGGACAGGGTTCGCAACGGGGCGCAACGGCATGAGTTTTGTACCCTGAAAATGGCCATTTGAATAGGGAATAATGATGATAATCCATTGGAATCAGGGGCACCTACTTTTCAGACAAACCCAAATGGCGCATTCTGAATCGCACCAAACTACATCATGCATCATCATACATCATCATGCACTGTACTGTAGCAAGCTTGACACAGCTCAGTCACCCGAGAAAAGCCAGCGCTTCGGCTTTAGCCGTCACCGTCACCGTTGCCGTGGCTGGCCCCAGGAGGATTTCCACTGGACAGAAAGCCAATCCTGTGGCCTGGGGCTTGGACTACGAGAGCTTCTTCTTCACCTCCAGGCTGGGTCTCAGCAGATGGTGGGAACCCAACAGACACATGGAGATACCCTCTGGTTATGTCAAAATAGCTATTGAAAATGGCCGTTTATAGTTGATTTACCCACTAAAAATGGTGATTTTCCATAGTTTTTTGTATGTTTACCAGAGGGTAGAACTTCGTTACGAATGTCGCGCTATGTTCATGGTGAAATCTGGAAAAACATCGAGACTTGTGGAGCTTTAAGTACCTCTATTTATTTCACATGGAAGACATCACCACCTCGCATGGTTGAAAGCCTGCAAATAATGGGATTGACCAACTGGTGCAGGATTTCGCAACCATCCACTGTGAGGAACAAATATGGAAGCTTCTATTTTTATATATGGGGGTACCCCATTGATCATCCATTTTAATAGGATTGTGTATCATAAACCATCCATTTTTTGGGAGATTCCCCCATTTTAGGAAACCCCCCATTTTTCGGATCCAATCCAATCGAACTCCAGTGGATCCGACTCGGACCGACTCGACTCGACTTCCGCCCTTCGACTCGCGGCGAGGGATGGCACAAAGTTGCATGCCTGGCTGCTGAGTTCTCGGCCCCTCGGCGCCAGCACCATGTTTTGATGTGCCAAAAAAGATGGAGAAAGGTAGAATATGCTGGTAGAACATCATATAATTATATATATATATATATATTATATACATATCCTGTACTGAAATTTTGGTTTAAATGACTTGTCTATCTTTTGGGGGGTTACTATGTCTGGGGAAATCTTGAAATCACTGAGTACGATGCTGACAAGATGTGCTGATGTATACTTGCCATCTGCAATACTTGTGATTTGTTTGGAAATACATCGGTTTTATGTTGATTCCTACGTTGTAATGAGCACACACATGAAAACAAAAGAATACACTATTCATTTCATTGTTTTCAAAGTCGAGCAATGAGGACTGTTCGTTCAAATGAACCTGTGTGGACAAGAAATCCTGTTGAAGGTAAATAGTGAAACATCACCAGATCTTGTGATTCGTGCTTAGGGTACTCTCTTCTTGCCCGTTTGCAATGCCCCCCACACAACGACAGGCCTGTCCTACTACTGTAATTAAATGAGATTGGCAAACTTTCACACTTTCACAAACACCCCCCCCATCTTGCTAGGGTTATAACCCCAGTAACTTTCACACTTTCAACCCCGCCTGTTGCTTGGGTTATAACATGATATAACATGTTATAACCCCAGTTTAACATGTTATAACTGTTATGTATAACCCGCTTTTTTCTTGGGAATACGTATATAGGGGCAATGTCCACTTACCGATTTTTCGGGTTATCACCCTCTCTGTGACAGGAAAGAGGTGGAGGTGAAGAAGCCGGCCATTCTCTTCTTCCATTCCAATGCAGGTGGAAAAGCCTGGGGATTTTTTTCGGACTTAAAAAAAGGGTCTGTTTCAGAATCATATATATAGTGTATAATAGTATAATAGTATATAATAGTGTATAATAGTATAATAGTATATAATAGTATAATAGTATATAATAGTGTATAATAGTATATAATAGTATATAATAGTATATAATAGTAAATAATAGTATATAATAGTATATAATAGTATATAATAGTATATAATAGTA
>Ga0126342_10011096_pt1 | contig 16105 bp, 11 predicted proteins | sample Cyp1metagenome_FD_92528 | JGI IMG/M metagenome (GOLD analysis project Ga0126342, IMG submission 92528) | Coral microbial communities from Lord Howe Island, Old Settlement Bay, Australia - Cyphastrea 1 metagenome | ecosystem: Host-associated > Invertebrates > Cnidaria > Coral ... | reverse complement strand
TTGCAGTTGAGGTCCAGCAGTGCCCACTGCGTGCGGAAGTTGGCGAAGAGCTTGGCGAAGAGTTGGCAAGGCGGAAGTGAACATGGAAGTGGAGGCAGAGGTGGTGGAGGAGAAGGAGGAGGATGAGGAGGAGGTGGAGGAGAAGGAGGAGGAGGAGAAGAAGAAGAAGAAGGAGAAGAACAACCCTGATAAAATCTAACAACCCTCACCTGGCAGGTGGGGAACTACAAATCTTTGCACTTATGGCTTTGAGATCCAGATTTCCATGGCTTTCCATGGCTTTCTCTCTCAAGAAATCGTTCCACGAGGATTTTTTGAGCCACACCCTGCACTACTTTGGCCTCACTCCGAGTCCACAGGTGCCTCGGCTGCTTGATGTAACAAGACTCCGTTAGGAGCCTAGGGTTTTGGAGGGTTCGGAGCTATGATTTAAGATGAGACAATCCTAACCTCCATTCCTACCAAGTTAATCCAAGGTATCGTATGTTAGATGGTTTTGGAGTCCTGGCTTGGAACCCTTTTTTCTTAGAAAATCCTAGGGACATCATGGGACTATCCCGGAGGTATTCATGGAGATATGAGAAAATCCTCGAACTGCTGGGGAATTTTCCAAGCCATGGTTTGGGCGTCCTTTCCCGCAAAGGATGAAAACAGATGGTCCTTGGCAGTTGGGCTTGGATATATTTCAGCATAGGAGTCGTCTCCCAACTGATGGAGATGAACATCCCATGGTCAGTTAACTCTGGTAATGATGCCTGGCTTGCTGGAAAATTGCCTCCATGGCTAGTTCGGGGACTTCCCCAGCCACATTTGATGACACCAATGGGTATTACCCTCTGGTCAACGAACATAGCTAACTGGAAAATCACCATTTATAATTGGTAGATCAAATATAAATGGTACATGTTCAATAGCTATGTAAGGGTTACAAGAGGGTACTCAATAGTACTCAATATTCCAATCATATCCCATTAACATCTTCCATGATATCCCCTTTCATGGTTCAAATGTCTATATGATGGTTGATCAAAATTCCTTTATCCGGGAACGGCCATTCTTCGCGAATAAAAACTCCAAAAACAAGGACCTTTAGATCGATTACCATATGGGATATCAGGAAACCATATCAGTACATGGTTAAATCATGTTAAATCCCTCCGGATCAACCCCTGACCTTGGCAGACTTGGCTGCATCCTGAGCGGTGCTCGTTTTTTTAGCGGCCTAGCCTTGGAGGTTTAGTTCGATGGAAAACCATGAACCATGGGAAAATCAATGAGAAAATCATGGAGAAACCCATATCCATAGGATCCATGGTGCTGCTATATATGGTAACATGGATCCCATCAATATACCCCCAATGTTAGCATATATACCATGCATGGATCCTATGGGATATAATGCTATAAATGAAGGTATGAATGGGAAAATCATCGAACTATAGCTGGGGGGAATTGTTTTTTTTGACATGTTTGATTTCCAAAGGATATGTTTAGTTGAGGAAAACCACAGCGACAGGAAGCTGGCCTGCTGGAAAGGTGTTGGTTTCAGAACTTGAGACAGCCACATCCGAAGGATTTGTCGCCAAACACCCTCTTCTTTAAGATTGAATCACCCACCATCAGCCATTTAAAAAATGTTCCATTGCACTGAATCAACATGAATAAACACTGTTCTAATGGTGGTGAGTCATCTCCATTCCACTCTTATTGCTTGTTTCCATGACATTGTTTCATTTCCATTCTGATAATCAAACGTGGTTTGCTGAAAAATCCACCATTTATGTCGACTGTTTTCCCGGCGAACTGAACCTCCATTTAGTTACGAACTGTTCGTGGATGTTCCCATATTTTCTGATGATTTTCCCATCCACCATGGCTAGTTCAGGGGCTTCCCAGCCACGTTTGATGACACCAAAGGGTATTAATTACTCAATAGTACTCGGTATCCCATTAATATCCCCCGTGATGTCCCCATAGAAATTCCACTTTTGCATACCATCATTTTAGGTTTAAATTTCTAGTTATACAGTTAATTATACGAAGATGTGATATTCCGAAACCATAAGATGCCATAAGTTCATGGTCAAATCCCGTGAAATCTCGGGCTGTCTCCTCACGAAGCTTCTGAAGCTGCTCCTGGTACAAAAGGTTGATATGTATATAGCGTATATAAATATATACATGTAATGTAATTATATTCCACAATATAAGGCTGTAAGATTCTATATATATAACATAATGTATATATATATGTATTTACGTCGCGTACAAACTGTAGATATGTATCATTTTAATGGCACAGGCCGTCACAGGCAGTCAATACCATTTGGAACCTAGTGAACCAACCTCTCGCAGTCAGCTCCTCATGCACCTTGCGCCTCTCTTCCAACCACGCTGTGATGTTTGCTGCGGCCTCCTTGTGGCGGCCAAATCACCACGATGTGGGTCCGGATGTGGAACCAGGAAGCCATGTCAAGGTAGTATCTCATAACTATCCCAGACTCATCACTCAACCAGTTACAACTAGTTCCTGGAAGTGGATCTCACGTGTGGACTATGCTGGACTGCCTCTGGTTTGTTCTTGAAAAACATGAAGTAGCCTGCAGCATTGGCGCCGGTGGGATGTGACAACCAAAGAGGTGGTGGGAAGGATCTGCCATTCTTCCCCAAGTCATACCATTGAAAATCTCCCAACCTCGCTACTTAGGCTGTCAGTCGTTGTAATTTAAGGCTCACCGCAACCGCACAAACGCAATGACAAAGTCAAAGCTGAAAAAAACTGGTCACGTACTAGTACTTGCCCATGGAAATAATAGGCAACTCGTCTACTTTCATGGGCCATCTATACTCTATATATATATATACCATTTTATGAGGGTTTATCCCAAGTTCTATTCATAAAATCACCATTAGTAAAATTCGATTAAATTCTATTAAATCCATTCTATAAATCCCAATCCTATTAATTCCTAGATAAATCCGAAATAAATCCTCTGAGATCCTATTAATTCCTATGTAAATCCTATATAAATCCAGAGGGTACCTTCCATCCTTCCCGAGCTTCGGGGCTTCGGAGCTTCGGAGCTTCGGGGCCTTGGAGCTCGGCCATACTGAGCCCCTCATCCTGCGGCATTCTGTTATCCATGGTTGTAATTCAAGATGCTGTGGAATATATATATATATATACACCATATATCATATATGATATCTAGATATGATATATCATATATCATATATGATATCTATATATGATGTATCATATATCATATCTATATATATATCATATCTATATATGATATCTATATATGATATCTATATATACATATATGCCTCATCCCAGCTCTCCGGTCCTCACAGACTGTGGCAAAGGTCTCGGACAAGTCCTGAATAAAATCCACCAACTCGGGAGCGACATTTGGATGTTTGAAACCCATTGAAACCCTATAGATAATGGGATAAATCCATAGAAAATGATACATTTGTACATGATTTACCATATTTACCTACTGTGGATGGTTGCAAAATCCTGCACCACCTGGGATGGTAGAAAGATGTTGAAACCCTATAAATCCTGGGATGTTGACTACGTCAAAAATCAACAGGTGATTCAGATTTCTGCCCAAAATCCACCGTTTCTGCCGAAAAATCTGGAAACCCACAGGAAACCCACAGGAAACCCATAGGAAACCCATAGGAAACCCATAGGAAACCCATACCAGGTGACCAGTTGACCATCGCACAAACAGTTCTAGACTCTCCTAGACACCCCAGGTCTAAGTTTCATCTCCAGCCATCTGTGTTTTGTTCGCAGATCACCCATGGCCCGAATTCAGCTCCTCTTCGCCGGGGAAAAAGCGCAGGTACATGGCCTTGAGCTGTGACCTGGCCAGGCGATGTTCATCCTCTCGGTGTTGTGTCAGTGTTCGTGTTCGCCGCTTGATGTCAGATGAAACAAATAGTGATGTTAAAAGATGTTCTGCTAGTATTTGAGATATTATGATATTATACAATAGATGTTTTATTGTTGAGTTTGGATGTATTACACTCCATTTCATCCTGCTTAGTTGCGTTTTTGAATTCACAGTTCATCGGTGACGAGAATCCCAATGGGTTGAATAGATTTGGATCGTATACCGGTACTCAAATGTCGAGTGCTGGAAAATCCCCCAGCTATAGTTCGATGATTTCTAAACTTCCATTTCCGAAATTCGATGATTTCTAGAAAATTTCACAATTTCTAGAGATTTTCCAATAGGATTTCTAGAAAACTTTAACCATTCCTATAGATTTTCCATTTTCGAATGTCTCAGCCACGTTAACTGGACACAGGTCCCACTGGTAAACGCCTCACCCACGGTTGATTGAACCGTCGGTGGCCTGGATGCTAATCCAATGTAGACCGACAGATCCACGCGGCCTGGACGCACCTGGATCAAGCAATTTTTGGGATTTCCATTGTTGAAAATGCCAAGTATGGTAACAAGAGGTGATAAGTACCGATACATATGTATAATTATATATAGTTATATATATATATATATATATTTACAAGTAATATAGTTGTATTATATATATATATATACGTTACGAGTATTGTATATAATATAGTATAATTATGGGCTTTGACCCAGGCACAGTAACATCTTCCCCACCTGGGAAACTCACGGGTATGATCTCTTCGGACAGCTTTCTGGGCCGCCAAACCAGAGCGCGGGGAAGAGCATGGTAATGGTTGGTGGTCATGAAAATCACGCGTTCCTTGCAAGGACGTACAGATTCTTTTTCGGGGAACTCCGGTCCTCTGATTTGGGGGGAATCAATGGGGAATTGTCCATTGCCATGTTTCAGTAGCGATCAATATCTGGTTGGTGGTGCAATAACCATCTTGAAAAATGATGGAGTTCGTCAATGGGAAGAATGGAAATCCATGGAAATCCCATATATTGATTGATTATGGAAAACAAAAAATGTTTGAAACCACCAACCAGATATGGATGAACCATTACATGGATTAAATATGGATGAACCATTGGATATCATTGGATGAACCATCCAAATTCTACAATCATTGATCATCCTGTCAACCGGCATACCACCCAAGTTACATCAATCCAGCGAGATACATATCTCGTGGATTTCCGAGCTAGCCATGGCTTGATTGCCACTAAAGCCAATATAAATCCCCATTAGATCTTATTATATAGCCATATATAGCCATTATAATCCATTAAACCACCATTTTTGATGGTGTTTCATCACCTTTAATTTCTTCATCCTTGGGCACTTTCCACCCTTCGAACATTTCGAGCTTTCCTCGGTGGCAATAACGCCATCCAGAGCGTTCAGCAAGCCGCTGAAGGTCACGCGCGTGACCTTCGGTGGTGAACGAGGTGATTTTTCAACATCAAAAATGGTGGGAAAATGATAGGGAAATGGTGATTTTTAGCATGGATGATGATCATAATGGGAATATACTGGGGAGTTTGTAATGGCTAGAGTGGTAATCATTCATCAATTTTTATTCTAATTTCCAGCTGATGGTGATTAATTGATTAATGGGAAATTTAGTGAATGTTAATGGGAGAAAAACCCTCTGGTGTCATCTATACCATGGCGCAGGCGCAGGGTAAATCCTGCGTGTTTGTAGTTCATGTTCCCATAACAAACCCTTCATGTATACAGGACTTTCCATTGCCACGTTTGATTAACGGAGGGCAAGTCGATTGTGTCCGGTGGATGTGTCGATTAATGGTGACGTCTTCTATGCAGCGTTTTGGCTCAGAGTACATATGTTTTGGCAGGACAGTAAGGACGCTATGGACGGCAAGGATGATGTGAAGCATGTTTTTGGTGGCCATATTAATGTATGAGTATTCATCAATTGGATGAAGGTCTTCATTATTCAATTCAGTTTTGGCTGGTGAGCCAGTCCAAGTAAGAAAAATCAGTAGCAAGTAGATTAATCAATGATTAAAACAATGAAAACAGTTTCATTGTTTTAAAAAAACATTAATCAGTTTAGAATCGTTTAAAACAATGAACAACCACAAAACAACGTCTTGGATCCTGCAGGATCCATTCCTTTTCCATGGTACCCAGGATACCCCATTTAAAATCCTCTGGTTAATCAATGGCCATTTGAATCATCATGTTCCCCACTAAATGGCCATTTTATCGGGCGGGATACCCCATTTTCAGACAGACCTAGGATTCCCTGCACCAGCGTAAGGGCCAGAAGGATCATGCGGTGTTTGCTGAGATACCGCGAAGTCCACGTCCTGCCATCGCGGGAAAAAAAAACCTACGATCTAATGGCACCTAACGTCCACTTCTATGATCATAAATGGGGTTATACCGTGTTATACCTGATTTCTAGATTTCTGGACTCATAGTTTAACAATGTTTAACATATAGCTATTGAACATCACCATGTTTGGGCACTGCAAGTTTAATCAAACTAAAGGGACCAACTCCAGTTCGCAACTCTTGGTTTACTCGAGGATAACCCAGATGCTCAGAATATCTCACTGATTTCTGGCTCCAATGGAAATGGCTTTGTCTGAAAATATGGTCCCCCAAAATATCATGGTTAATCATGGATCATGTTCTCCATTAATATGGCCATTATTTCACTTATTGGCATACTTAAGTGGTTAAGAACCCTGGTAAGCAAGTCCATTCAGTGCCTTATCCCATCAATGGATGAACTTACTATGCTTATCAACCACTTACGATCTCTGGGATGATGCTCCAAGTAGCCTCTGGTAAACTAACATGGCTATGGAAATCACCATTCTCAACAGCTAAACCATTTAGAATCATCTTTAGGTCATGGCTTCCAGAGCGAACCGTTAATTTTTTCCCATCCAGGAGATCTCAAGCAAATTTGGCTGTGGCTTCCATATAGCACAGTATTCTATAAATAACCAGAATATCTTCAGAATATCTTCAGAATATCTACAAAAAAGGTTTCCAACATATTTTTCCACACTTATCCACACTTAATATCTCTATATTCCCAGAATATAGAATATCTCTATAACTGTGGAAAAATGTAGATAGCTGTGGAGAAATATCTCCAGAATTCCCAGAAGATCTCTAGATGTTTCCACAGTTGTCGGATCCCGAAGATCTTCCCTACAATGTGAGGCCCCCGTTCGATAACTAAGTTGGTGCAAATAACTCCAATTTCACTATGGTTTATGGCAGATATAACATGATATAACTATAGTTACTGGGGCTTATTATAAACCAACAAACATCACTGGGGGGCCTCACATTGAAATTTCTCCATTTAGCAAACCTCCAAGAGGACGAGACATCGTGGTGGCACCACCGCCAGCATGTGCGCCAGCCTCGTGGGCTCGCATCTCCAAACTCCAAGGATATGTCTTTATAGGAAAAAGTAAAATCCTACGAAAATTCTGACCAACTACTTTCCTCACGTTTTTTTCTAACTTTTTTGGTGTTGGTTTTAATTTAGATGGTTCTGGAGCAATTCAGCATGATTCTAGTGTTTTCTGAGCAAACCTGACAACAGTTTTGAGCACTTGAGAAATTGGTAAGAGTAAAGTGTTCAAAAGTGACTGGTGAGTCATGAGTTCCTGAGTTCCTGATTAGGGGTTTTGCAGGTCCATATTTTTGCGTGTATCATCGTTGTTATGTGCGGGATCCATGCTGGTACATCCACTCAACTGGCGGGACGAACAGGCCTGTCATCTGTCATGCTTGGATCTCCCAGATTGAGCACACAAATGTTGTAGCCTGAGTTGTTGGCAGTGGCCAAAAGTTGCAAAAAGTGGCAAAAAGTTGCAACATGTAGCCTTAGTCACTTAGTCATCGCGAGTTGTTGGCAGCAAGTTGCGACTGATGGAGCTGCCTGGACCCCTGGATCAATGGGCTATGGTCACACCATCATGAATGGGATTCTGAAGAAGTAATTGGAAAAGCCCTATGGCAGCCTATGGCCCTATGAAAATGGGGGAGATGATCATCTTCCAATATGACAATATGACATCAAACATTGGTTGGTATTCACATCATTTACATTCATTTACATTCATTTACATTCATTTACATCATCCATAAATGTTCACCATGGCATTCATCTCTCATCCAAGCTCACCCACGGCATCCCCAGCGTCACAGCGTCAGTATGTCCGCGTCCCTTTGTGCTGTGGTTTTCCGAGTTTTCGCACCAAGTCGACCAGATAAAGCCGACACAAACGATGACCTCGTTTCCAACCATGGCCCACTGGGGATGTGGTCAGGATGGGACCAACTGGATCCAGTTGTGACTGGTCTAAGGTGGTTCCACGTGCTGTTCCACGTGCTACGCAGTGCAGGCAGCCCGGCAGCGGCAGGCATCTTTTTTTGAGTCAAATAGTTCTGGTTTTATCAAAGATGGTTGGAAAATCCACCATTTGTAGATGATTTTCCCATAGAAACATGAATTTTATAGACGATTTTCAGTGGAAGTTCTCCTGGTTCTTTTTCGTTGCGATTTCCATGGTGCCGCTTGTGCCGTGTCGCCATCATCAGCTCCCAATAGCGCAGCTTCATATTGCGCCATCACGGCAGCCTTTGTTGGGGCCATGTCATTCATCCCCAAAGTCGGCATAACTGGTGCAGTTGGTTGTAGATGTTGTAGATGTTGTAGAGGAGTGGGCGGAGTGGGGGGTGCGGGTGGCCTCATCAAGTTCGATCCAAATGATGCTTTCGCTGTGGTTCCAGGCATCGTTTGTGGCACGTGCTGCGTTCCCATGGCTTGCAGCGGTACTTGTGGCGGTCCGGCCATCGCGTGTGGCTGTGAAAATGGCATCCGTATGGCTTGTGGTCTTTGCATAGCCGCTTGTGCTGGCATTGGAGGGCTTGCTTGCAACGCTGGCTTTGGCGTCGCAGCTTGCATGACTGGCATTGGTGCTGCTTGCGATGCTTGTGATATTGGCGCAGACACATCTACGGTTTTGATGAAGTTGTTTATTTTATCCAGAAATGAAGCTGTAGAGCTTTGGTCCACGTCTTTCAGATGACTTGGCAGCTCTGGAAGCATACTCTTCAACGACTGAATCGCATTGTCAACCTCCTGAGGCTCATGGATGTTACATTAACATACATTAACCAGGGCACAAGGCCACAAGGCCTGAAGATATGTCATCCAAATCAAACTCCCTGGTAGTCTAAAGTCACCCAAAAACATGGCGGAGTGTCTGAAAATGGGGTATGTCAAATTTCTGGCCATCAAATCGTAGCGAAAAAACATGAAATTTAGGGGGTCCCCATCATTTTTCAGGTATCACAACAAGCAAATTCCAAAGAAATTGCAGGGAAGCTTCCACACTTGCGGCTATGGATAGATTCGCTGGTGCCTCCAGGGCCGAAGCAGGCGACTGACTTCGAGGGGCTGTGATGGGCAAATCCGACTTCACCGGTCGTTGAAAACACCTCAGGGCGCTGAAAACGAGGGTCCCATCATGTCCCATCCTCTCACCAGACGTATGAATGGATATGGGTGTGTCTGAAAATAGTGTACCCCTAAACCCAATGGTTAATGATCATTATCCCTATTAAATGGCTATAGTTGGGAATATACCCTATTTTCAGACAAACCCATGTGGAAATATAATGAAATATATGGAAATGGGATGCTAAGGAGATAGCGTTCCAGCAAGCCATGTTTGAGTACCAGAGGGTATCTTAAGGTTCGTTTCTTCAAAACAAGCTGGAAAAGGAGTGACGGATGTTTTTTTCTCACAGGTACAGTCTGTACAGTCCACTTGCTAGCGGCCAATTCCCGAAAAATGATAGAAACAAAATAGGTATCATAACACAGAAAAGCCACAGGAATGGCAAATGAATTCTCATCGCTGGCTTCTTGGTCTTCGCGTTGGAGTCCTCCAGTGTTTCGTCCAGAAGAACCTTCCAGCGGTTCAGGCGTCGCAGGCGTTCGATCAGGGCAGGTGGGTTGCGGATCAAATTGTCGGCCAGGAAAAAGGTGACCAACCTTGCTGCTGATCCCCCAGAAAACACCAGAAATGGGTTTCATAAACCATCCCAAAACCTTTTTTTTTACTATCAAAGTCATTCAAAGTCTATGTGGGATAAATATGGATTGATAAAGCCATCCAGTCCCAAAGTTAGGTTAAAAATCCATGTGGATGATGGTCTACGGTCTACGGCTTAAAACACATCCAGCAACTGTGACGAAGTCTCCAAAGATGAGAGCAAGGAAAAGCTGCTGCTATCATCCAGGGAATTGGAGGAAATATCCAAGGTGCGTAGTCCATCAGCGTTGTGAAGAAAATCTTTGAGGACTGCGGTAGACCTCAAGGGTATCACCCTGCTGGAATGGATTTGGGTTGGGTGACCAAAAACCAATATCCATGGTGTCCCTGGGACCCTTGGACCCTTGGACCCTCAAAAATCTGCTTTGATGCACCCCGAACATCCCAACCCCCCCACTTTCACCAACCTCGTCCTAACCTCCTCCTGACCCTGGCCTCTGGGTGATGTTGTTGGCAGCCAAATACAGCCGTTCCACCTTCAGCTCCAAGGAACGCAGACATTTCAACAACTTCTCCAGCTCCTCGTCACCCAGCCCCGTGCCACGAAAGTCGGCCCAGCAGCACAGTGGGGCTCTGACGGACAGCGCTTGCTGGACTAAGGAGTCGGGCATCAATAACCATTGCAGCAGAAGATCCAGGGACTTCTCCTCTGAAAATTCAGTGCGAAAAGTTTGAGGTTTAGCGGGAGATGGTAAAACATGGTAACACATGGTAAAACCCATCTATCCAATCCCAAAAACACTTCCCCAAACATCTAAGTGTTTTTGCGAAAAACATCCATTCAGAAAACCTCCGCAAAATTCCAAGTGATTTGAATATGTGGATGGGTCGTTTGTTACCCATGAAACTACCATATGACTGGGGGAATCAACGTCCATTAACCAGCTACTAAAAGGGTACCGTTTGGAGGGTTTGGACCCATGACGATACTGTGGATGGGCCAGCGAAATCCTGCACCAGCTGGTTTCCATGGTTTATCCCATTCCAATCCCATTATTTACACTATTTCATAGTTACCTAAGAGTTGCCAACTGGTGCAGGATAGCTTCTCCATCCACAGTATGAATATGGAGGTTTCCATAGTCAAGGGGCTACCCCAATAGTTTTTTATTGTTTCTTTCATCATCTCATGGAAAATCCCATCTATATATAGTCATCTATAACTGGATTATAAGTGGGGGTACCCATGTTGATTTCAGAACATTTCCATGGAAAATCCCCATGGTCTTTTGGGGTACCCCCAGCCATTCGGAAACCGTCCATCTGTATCACCCCCTCCTCCAAGCGGAAACCTCCAAAGACCAGTTCGAGGCGATGTGGCTCCGTCCGTTCAGCTTTCCGTCGGAGAACGCGCACGCGAGAGCGCAGCCAGTCTGGATCCATGGCGACGGCGCCACTCCATTGGAAGCTGTGGAAAGTGATGGGGAAATCAATGGAAAAATAGAAAGGACATAGGGCAACAGCTGTTGAGTTACCCTCTGGTAAACTAACATAACTATGGAAAATCACCATTTTCAATGGGAAAACTCACTATTTCTATGGCCATTTTCAATAGCTATGTCAGTCATTACCAGAGGGTACTGGCAGATATGTCAAAACTGATCGATTTGTGGGAATTGATATCCGACCAGTTGAGGTCCAAGATTTTTCATGCACTGGGGAAGGAATTGCATTAGGTCTTCCATATTTTTGGTCTGCAAGACTGAAAGCTCTTGTTGACACTGAACTTGTTTTTCTGCTGTAGTATGTCGGATGTCAGTCTGAACAGCTTGGACAGGCTTGCACTTGGGCAGGAAGCTAAGGGGCAAGCAAAGTCTCTTGGTCAACTGAAACCAGATACTGAAACCAGGTACAGAAGAGTGTCAAAAAGATCCTGTTTCCCTGGATCTAGGTTTATTGCTGGGTTGAAAATAAGCTGGGCCCCAAGTCCACTGAAGTCTGTCATCATCTTCCGCGCTTGGAGGATCATCGATCGATGAAAGGTGGAGACCAAGGGGTCTATTTCTGTCCCCATGAAAGGTGGTGACTATCCCATCTATAGATGCCTTATCATCTCACTTTTTTTAAGTGGTTCATCACCTTATTGGTCAGTCCTGGGAGTATCCCATTCAGTGGCTTATCCATGCTTATTTTTCATAAATGGAGGTTTCCAATCCATGGGGGTACCCCTATCATCCATGTTATTTTCGGATTTTCCCTTATAAATCAACCATCCAGCGATTTGGGTATCCCCATGACGAGCTGGAAACCACCATCTTTTCCATAGTTTTTTGTATGTTTGATAGGATGGTTAACACCCCACAAAGAACCCCAAGAAAAATGGTTAACCAGGTCCCATATGGTGGGCACATCATGGCACATCTTGGGCAAATGGGCAAATGGGCCCTCCGGCTTTCCACAGCCGGGCGGGCCATGTAAGAGATAACCTCTGCGGTAGGGAATTCCACGATCCAAATACCTCCGCAGAGTTGCAGGACGCCGCGAGATTTCATGAGATGGACATATCATGGGCAAAAAAATGTCTCATGGGAATATCATGGGAATATCCCAAGTATATTATGAATATATAGCCCATTATATTCATGGAAATAAAGGGATTATAATGGGAATATCATGGAAATATCATGGACATATGCTTGGGATATGATGGGAATATACTGATATCCCCTTTGGTTATTTAACAGTTTGCCATGGAAGCCATTGCCCAGCTATAGATGATAAAAATGATGACCCAGTTATTTCTCATCATAATGAATGGAGGTGCCATTGGTTATTGATGATTACCATCAACCATTAAAATAGTGATATTCAAATGACCATCAACCATTAAATAGTGATAGTTATGTATCATTAAATAGTGATAGTTAATTACCATCAACCATTATTTACCTAGTATTTTTATAGTGATTTTCCAAAGGTTAAATGAATAATGGTGATGGTAATTAACTAGTAAATGAATATCACTATTTTAATGGTTTATGGAGAAATACTTTAGTACTTTTAATGGTGATTTTCCACTTCGCAGAGCGTTAAATAACCAAAGGGATCCGCTGGAACGGTCGCTGGTCCCAGGTGGAGCACCACTGCTGGCTCTGTAGGAAGTCTTGAAGATCAGCATGGACCTGGTCATGTGAAGGCAATATTTTTTACGGCTACAGGAAAACATCATCTTAAAAGTTTTATGATGATTTATGTATATTAAATCTGGAGTTTATTGGAGATTATGTTTAACCATAATGGTTAATGACCATAATAACCATCTGTTAATAACCATAATAAGCATAACAATATTATTAATAACCATAATATCCATCTGAAATGCTGGTCTCAACATGTGCCAACCCTCAATGTTAATCATCATGTATGGAGGAAACATGAGGAAACTATCATGAATTATGGAGAAATACCATCAAATTGTATATAAATCTGTGGATTTCATGTGACAAGATCCTTGAAACGACGTGACACAGCTGTGACTCAAGCGAGTAGTTGTAAGGTTCCACATACCAAGACAGGCATTCCAGGACCCAGTCCTCCGAAGCGGAAAGAAATTCATGGGCTGTTTGGTTAAAATAGGTGCTTCTATTTTGGTGGCCTCATGAGATCTCATGAGTCGCTTTAAGTTTCTATCTTTGGATGGTGTCATTTTCTCAGTCTGAAAGGAGCAATGAAATATGCGGAGGATGGACTCTGAAAAAAGGGACACCGACTTCTGAGTCTTGGCTTTCTACATTCATATTTGCTGAAGGCTAAGAATCCCTGGCGGAATTCGTCATATTCATTTTGCAAAGCCCTCAGATATGAGCCACCTGGCAGATCGGATGGCCTGATCTGCGACTCCAGTGTCCAGAACCACCGAATCAAACGGCCTGGCAGTTGCCACCCACATCAGCTGGGCAGCTGGTCGCAAAAAGGGCTGAGTTGGCGCCTGATTCTCTTGGGGGTTCCGAAAGGTCGCCATTCATGACCGTAACACCTCGGGAACGCTTGAGGCCTGCAGTTTTCGGCCAAATTTTGTCTAATGGTCCTTCGATAGCCATCCTGAGAAGTTGCTGGTACAACAAATTGCCAACATACTTAGCGTATTGCTTGTGATGTCCCAAATAGTCATGAAAACTACTTGAGACCTCTGGTGAATTATGTGAATTTCAGCTAAATTCGTTCAGAAATTCTGCCAGTGAATTCACCATAAAGACTGACCCTCAAATTTCACCAAGGTTTTGGACCATTCCCATATCATCACTTGGCCGCAGGCTGATAGATGATGGTCATCCCTTCCTCTCGAGCTAAAGCTGCCTCTTTGGCCTCTGCTAAGATCTCTTGAAAGACGTTGGGTCTCAGCCTTGGCACGTCACGGCCAAGCCAAGCCTCATGTGGATTCAATGTATGGGTGTGTTTTAAAAATGGTTAGACCTAAATGATCAAAGTTAGGGTGTGTTTTTAGAAATGGTTACCCAATGTTACCCGTAAAGTTTGTGGTTCAGAATTTGTCTTTCCCACTGTGTGATTGCCATTTTGTGTATATAATATATATATATATATATATTATATCCATCATTTTCGGTAAACCCAAATTGGCTATAGTCGCTTGTATTTCCCACTAGTATCGCATTGTATGTTCCGTCGTCACAACATTGTGTATGTGGTATGGTCATACACCCTACTGTATCACTAGGAAAGCCTCGAAAAGACAAAAATAGTACAGTTTATATAAATCTCTATGAAAATTGATTGTTGACCATCCCCTTTTATGCCAGGAAAACAGAAACAAACCATGATTTGACGATTTGCGCACATGGATGTTAATTACCAACTCAATCATATGAAATAACCTAGATAGCTATATAGTCATATATGTATACATCATCTGTGTTTATTTAGCTACATTTGGGGATACTATGTATACAATTATAAATCAATTATATACAGATATAGTTACAGTTGCATTACATATCTATGGATTTCCAGGAAAACCATCCCGGCGAGACGCGCCGAGACGCGATAGAGCTGTCAATGTGAGCGTTTCCCACGGAGCTCCAGTGGACATGTCCACCGTTTTGGTCTCACGGCAACTTATGAAAACGGTGTGAGGGGTGGGCTCTCAAAAACCATAGGAAAATGGAGGGTTGAATGGGAAAACCATAGGAAAACCATAGGAAAACCATAGGAAAATGGAGGTTTACACCTTCTGGTAAACAGCTACATAACGAACTGGAAAGATCCACCATTTTGTATGGGAAAATCCACTATTTCGACTGGGCCATTTTCAATAGCTTTTTGTATGTTTACCAGAGGGTAAGGATTTAAGCAACAAGGGTGACATTCAACGAATTGGTGTTGGCGGGAAAATCTACAGTGTGGATTTACCTATCATCAATCTAGAATCTAGGGCATTGGGGGATTTAATTCAACTAATTGATGTTGGAAGATCTACAGGAAACCAGGGGAAAATGCAATGAAAATACATATCATCTTCTGGAATAATTATATCCAAGAAAACATGCTACACTTCTGAAGCTCTCCCCAAATCATCCAAAGCTATATTTGTTCATGGTTGAATCGGATCATGAAATCTCTGGTCTCTGAACAGTTCAAAAATTTGATAGCCAACCATAGCCGACAAATCATTCTCAGGCGTTTGGAGTCGAAAAACTGACGAGTGTGATTGAAACGAAGGCTGTCCAACAGAACCCATCTCTCTTTCTCGGTATCACAAAGCCAATCATGCCCTGTGATCCTGCCTCTCTCAAAAACAGCTACAAAGTTGCAAACTGATCTTGGACTGAAGAGCTGTCACCCCCAGAACCTGCACGGCCCCAGGTAACGACTGATCCATCTGCCAGGATGGCAGCAAATGCATTTTGTGTGACCTGAACCTGCTGCACGCCCCTCAACTGATCTTGGACTGCAGAGCTGTCGCCACCACCATCTGGTCTACCCCAGGTAACGACTGATTCATCGGCCAGGATGGCAGCAAATGCACCGTGTGTGGCCTGAACCTGCTGCACGCCCCTCAACTGATCTTGGACTGCAGAGCTGTC
>Ga0126342_10011095_pt1 | contig 16105 bp, 11 predicted proteins | sample Cyp1metagenome_FD_92528 | JGI IMG/M metagenome (GOLD analysis project Ga0126342, IMG submission 92528) | Coral microbial communities from Lord Howe Island, Old Settlement Bay, Australia - Cyphastrea 1 metagenome | ecosystem: Host-associated > Invertebrates > Cnidaria > Coral ... | reverse complement strand
GAGGGTAATCTCATCCTCCAATATCACATTCCCCCCATATGGTCTCAAATGTGTGGTTTCATTCCCTATTAAACCATGATAAACCATGGTTTCTGGGGTGTGTTTATAGTACTATTAATCCACAATTCAATTGAATCCACTATATTATGAATGAACATGTATATAATGTAGTTTAAAACAAACTAATAGCGTGGATATGGGTGATAATATAGGTCAGAATTTCCACCATAGTCGTTACAATCCAACCCAACGATCATAATCCACTCTACAAGGTGAGGTCTCCCACTGAGAAGTTGGTTTATCAACCCATAAAAACCTATACTTATACTTATATTAACTTATATCCCCGATACAGCCTAACCAACTTTATGTTCATCAACGACTAACTCGAGCTTAAATCAGCTATAAATCAACTATAAATCCCATTAAATCCCGAACGTTCCTTTCGCTTCGGAAACGTCGAAAACGTCGAACACGTCCGCCTTTGGAGCACGCTGCAAGTAGCGGTGTCCAACCGAACCTGGGAAGATCGGAAGACCATCCATAGCGAACTATGTTGATTAATGGGATTACAATGGGATTATCATGGGATTGTCATGGTGAACCACCTTCAAGAATTCAATGAGATCAAATGGGATGAAGAAATTTGATGTCATGTTTTTAATGGGAACATGGTCAATAATGGTTAATACTGGTTCAATTAGGATGTTTAATAAAGGTTAAATATGTGTAATCATGGGTTATTTAATGGTTTAATAAACTATCTAGTGAGATACCCGCAAGTGTCTTCAAACAATTGGAAATCCACCCCCAAAAAATCAGTTTCTGATCGAGAAAACATTGAACTGAGGGAGAAAACCATCCAGCAAAGCCGTAGTTTGATTCCAAAGGGTAACCCGACTGCGACCAGTGGCTGGATGTGTGGGACACATTTCGTAAGTAACCACCATCTTCAAACCAATGAACTATCCCCAATGTAAAGATGGTGATAAATATCACTTCCCTATAGTAAATATCACTGGTTTATCCCTTTTGCATTGAAATATATCCCTTCACTTGGTGATACTTATGCCCTGGGAAATCCTGAGAAATCCCATTGGATCAACCAGAATATCGCTCTGCAAACTGCGAATAATGACCCGTGCATTTCTGGGCCCCCGGACTTGTTGCGCTGCTCCACGTCCGCTCGCTCTTCCAGCAGGTAGTGGACGCACTGGGGATCAGCGTCCAGTTTGGAGACACGGACATGGGTCGGATGCCCAAAGTATCATGGTCAATGTTGGATATCCGGATATATTGATATTTGTTTTTTTTCCTGCAAAGAAGCGAGTCAGTTTAAGCTGGTTAGATGTCGCAATATGTCGCAACTAGACCATCAAAATGGCAAAAGAAAATTCCAGAACTTACCAAAACGAGGTCAGCCCTACCATGGTATCTCAGCCTTAGAACTTAGAACCCATTAAAAACAAACACACTTGTCTGAGTGGGCACACTATTTGAGAAACCCACAATAATTCTTTGTTAGTTATTAAGTTATATATTCCCTTTCCTATCTCGGCCCATTCCAGCCATTCGTTCAGAACATGTTTCCAGATATTCCAGATATTCCCCAGCAATTTGCTGTCAATCAGGGGTTAAATCAGGTATTTTTAGACAACCCCCCAACTTTGATAAAATGGGGCTTACTGTACCCCCATTCCATCACTCAGGTTTCGAAGCTCATTACTAGGATAATTGCAATTGCTTGCCATAAATCAGGGCTAAATCCACCATTGTTTGACACACAAAGAAATATCAAGTTACGAAAAACAACATCGACCAACTTTGTAGATTATTTGGGTGTGATATGTCAAACATGACATGATGTAGAAGAAAACCTGAACAACATTAGACATTCTAGACAATTGATATCACCATGATTGATCTCCCCTGATTGGTACAGTTAATTGAGGCCAAATAGTTCCCAGCTTTAAATGAATAAGTAATTATAAATATGGTTATTTCTATGGGGTTTGAATTCCATAAATGGGGAATTTCCAATGACAACTGACTTATAACTGGTATTTAAAGGGCCATGTAGAAACTTTCTCCCATCAGTTTCCCCCTCCGCAGAGCCGCCTCGGTGTGGCCGTTGAGGGTGGCCATGACCACAGGTTGGGACCCGAACCTGGCGAGGGCACGGCTCAGCAGCCATGGGGATCAACCGGCCGGGTTAGAGCAAAAAACCAGGGAGAATGGGGAGATATGGGATATACCTCACCAACATGAACTAACCATATGATGTCACTTAATCATCCAAAAAAGGTGAATAATTGGATTTATATTATAACATGATTTAATACTCGAAGAAACTGGATTTAACATGGTGTAACCAGCCGGAACAAAGCTTACTTAGAACTGGTGGTGAAGGAACGAATACCCTCCAGTCGATTAGCACAAATATGGAAAGAACATGTTTTTTTTTCAAGGAAAATGATCTATATATCAGGTTATCCATATATTTATGTTGATTTACTGGAGGATATCAGAGGTCTTTTGCCTATGCCTCTCGCTGTGTGTAGCTAAAGAAAGCACCCTTCCAGAGACCTGAAGTGTGGCCTGGCCACTCATCGTCTCATGGCCAATCTTGGCGGTATATATCATGTATGTGGGCTGCTTGGGTTGTGTATAGGTCAACAAACCCCTGAGCTATGGTCAATACTCATGGTTAATAACCATTAATAGGGGCTAGTCATCCAATGGTTTATAGGGATTTATAATAACCATGGGAAAGATGAAGTTGTACTATAAATAAGCACCCATCCGTCTCGTTTACCCAGATCCATCTTGATAGCCCGTGTTACCATCATCAAACACCCTCTGGTGCCTAAAATCGCTAGGTCCCACAATTTTCAAGCAAACCCACTTAGATTTACCCCCTGCATTTGGCTTCCAATTGTTGGCTCAGATTCAAGGCAAACACTGATTCTGAACCAAACAGCTTGTGACATGTGGATTGCGCACATATCACATGTACAAATATATATATATATATGTATTACTTTTTACATATTACATTATATATATGTATATATTATGACACATTCATGGTTCTAGAAACCAAAGCCAACCACGTGGTTCAGAAAGAAACATCTCTCATGCCCTGGCAGCATTGCCGAAAATTGCTACGAGTACCCCGATTTCTAGCACTGATATCATTGGTGGCACCAATTCGATTAAAAAAAAACAAAACCCAACGTGTGAGCAATCTTAGAAAACTCAAACTTCATGATAAGGACATCAACACAAGGCATGATCTCCGATCAAAGGGTGGACTGCTGGGAAGGTCGAATCACTTACCTCATGTTGCCATAAACTGTCCCCAAAAGGTAGGTTCACTATTGGTTTACATTAATGTTTACAACATCAATCAGTACATATCAATACTATAATCATGAATACTTATCCATTCATCATCCATTAATCATCCATGAATCATTAATAATAACTAAAATTATCATCCATCAATCATTCATCCATTAATCATTAATGAAAAAACACTGACTACTAATGATTCATGGAAACTATGAACATCATCACCAATCACTAGCAAATTCATCACTATTTTCATCATCTAAAAGTTTGTTCCTAATAGTGATTAGTCATCATCACTATTAATCATCATTAATCATCACTAATTCATCATTAATCATCATTAATCATCACTAATTCATCATTAATCCATCATTAATCATCATTAATCATCACTAATTCATCATTAATCATCATGAATCATCACTAATTCATCATTAATCATCATTAATCATCATTAATCATCACTAATTCATCACTAATTCATCATTAATCATTAGTAATTCATCACTAATTCATCATTAATCATCACTAATTCATCACTAATGCATCATTAATGATCATTAATCATCACTAATTCATCATTAATCATCAGTAATTCATCACTAATGCATCATTAATGATCATTAATCATCACTAATTCATCATTAATCATCAGTAATTCATCATTGTTTCACTATGAGCTTCCTTTTTGCCTCGTTTTTTCGATGCGTCCGCCGGACGCACCACACAAAAACTTCCGTTCCGGAAAAACTCCGCCGGCAGGGCTCTGGATGCGGCACCTCGAAGGAGCGGTGATCAAAAAGAACGTATTATGGGATTCCCCAGATTTTTCTATGGGATTTTCCATTATAAATCATCCAGCTATTGGTTTGAATACCATTTGAACACAACATATTGTTTTTTGGTTTCTTGTTTTCTTTGTTTTTTTGGAGTTTGGTTTTGTTTAGCCATTGCAGAAAAACCAAGCAGAAATTGTCAATGGTTGCAAAGCCGTGAGAGAACCATGGCACATGTGCAGTGGTTGCAGAATGTTGCAAAATGCAGTGAAAAGCCGCACTCCCAGGGTGTCCCCTTCTGAAAAAAAAATCTTCTTGGTTCCCCATTAAATCCATAATCCCTCTGACATTTTCAGGCTCCAACTGTTAATTTACCAGAGGGCTCTGTATATGTTCCAGTTGGTGGTATACCTACCCCTCTGAAAAATGATGGAGTTCGTCAGTTGGGATTATGAAATTCCCAACTGAATAAACAAATAGAAAATGGTTCCCATTAAATCCATAATCCATAAATCAAAAAAGTGTGACAATGATTGGTAAAATGGGAGACGCACTTAATAAATATATGTGTACTTTAAAAAAAAATAAGCACAATGATTTGTTGGTAAAATGGGAGAAACAAACAGGTTAAACAGGCCTTCAAGAACAAGAACACATCAAACGGGATGTCAAATATATGTCGTTGAAATGGATCGAAATGGCTGAGGCTTTTGTTGCCTCCAACCGATCAAGAACTTACACATGATGCAACGAAAATCAGGTTTGATTGTTGGTCATGTACACTTATGGCTTCTGACTTATGACAAAATCACGTCTTGTCACCACATGATGTTGTCTTTATCTATCAATGAGCTTCCCATCCTCATGTTTTGCTGCCTTTCATGCCCATGTCAAATTTCTAACTGCTAGCAACTTTGCAGGAGATATCGCCATTTTATTTGAGTAGAATCATATTTGAAGCCTATTCCTCAGGGGCAAAACATGTAGTAGATTTCAGCGAACTATTTTCTGTGACACATCCACATTATGTCAATTAGCTGAAAATAGCCCCAACCTGAAAATAGGTAAACTAAGGATTCCCGCTACTAACTGTCATTACTGTGTCAAGTAAGTGCTGAGAAAAAAACAATCAAATGGCATCAAATGGCATGCCATCGCCGCTATGGAACCAGACCATGCTGTCTCGCCGCCAGCAGCCAAGTGACATCTAACTTGGCACCTTCAGCACATGCGGCAGCAACTCCTGCAGAAACGTGCACAGCTGAGGAAAGGTATCAGAAACATCAATTGGCTCTTTGATGGGCTTTGCTTATACTTACCCCAAAAAAATAAACAAGTGTGTGATGTATCCTTTCTTATTGAATTGGACTCTATATATGTCTATACGTTTTTGGTGGTTGCTACAAATGAAAAATTCTAAAGGAACACATCAAACATTCACCATCAGGTGGGAGTGAAGATGTCTTCAAGAAGGAACTTTATGGCTACGTCTTGTTCCGGGCCATCACGAATTGTTCGGTTTCCTGGGACCTCATGTGGAAGCATCGAAAAAATGGACGCATGGCAAAGCTTTGTGACTCTTTGAGGTCGGAAAAGGATGCCACCTCCATATTCAAATGTCCCCATCAGAGTCACATCTACATAAGTCTGACTTAGTCTGAAAATCAGGGACTATCATAGATTATCCCATATTATCATCCCCAAATCATCGAATGGCCATGGCTTGTTGAATTTTTGGAGAAAAAAAAAAACGCGACTCTTTCCACGGCGCCTTCGATGTCGCCATCTTTGGCGGCCCGGTAGAGCCTGCCCTGGCTGAAGCCACGTCCCCCACGTTCGATGATACGGAAAATCATCCATGTTTGGACCCTGGCACACCCAAATTTTCTATGGTGCTGGAATATTTACCTACATTTACCCCAAAAATGGCACAAATGTAGGTAAATAATGGTAAACATACCATACATATACCATACATAGAGCATATGGGACACATCACATCAACCGAACAAAAGTTAATTTCGAAATGGTGCAGCTCTGGATTTTGTTTTCACAGCTATGCATGTTGGAAATGTTTTGATCAGCGCCTCAAAGGCAAAGGCACTAAATTCATCCCACCATCCTAATGGCTCTTCTTTCTTTGCCTTGCAAAGAGAAGTGTTCCGAGTTGTCACATGGGTTTGTCTGAAAATAGGGTGACCCAAAAATGCTATATTTACATACATATGTATATATATATATATCATTTTCCCATATTTTCCCCATAAACATTACATTATTTGATATAGTTTATGTCCCCCATTTTCAGACACACCCCGCATCCCGCATTAGTTCCACGTGATTCCGATTCCATTGTGCCTCTGGTGTTTGCAGAAATCGCTGACCAATGTTCAAGCGCGCTTTGCCGGGGTTACCCACCGCCATGGCACACTGGTGTAAGCGATCTGTGCAAATTGAAGGATGCGGATAGTTTGCGAAACCCAAAAATCACACGTTTGACTTGGACATTGAATCTTGGGCAACAATGGAGTGGATATATGATGATATATGTTCCCACACATTGACAAATGTTCATGTTGAAAGCGGTTCACCAAATTTTATGAGAAGTGATAAACCCATACTCTATGAAAAGGTCAAGCAAAACTTCGAGGTCTCAAGCCTCACATGGGTCGTGTATATCCTGTCTTGGGCGTTTCCCAATGTCGCATAATGTCGCATAGCCCGATTTCATGCCCATTTCCATGTCATCTTACTCCAATCAGAAGCGACACGACTTTGGAGCAGAGATCATGATCCCCTTTCTCGGTTGATCCATGGGTTCACTTGTTTGAATCCAGAAACTAGATCATCGTTGGCTTTTGAGTGTTTTTGATATAATCATTTTATATGCTTAGATGGCTAAATAATCAATATATAATATCAGTGTATAATGACAAATCATTATCAAACATCAGCTGTAAGTATATGTACATGGGTAAATTATAATATTTCACTAACTTGAGTTAAGGCCATTTGGGGATGATTTTCCTTACCCTCTGGTAATTTGTTACATAGCTATTGAACATTGCCATAGAAATAGTTGATTTACCCATTAAAAAATGGTGATTTTCCACAGTTATGTAAACGTTTACCAGAGGGTACCCTCTGGTAATTTAACATAGCTATTGAACATCACCATTTTTGATGGGAAAATCAACTATTAATGGTCATTTTCAATAGCTACGTTAAATTACCAGAGGCTAAATCCTTATAACTCCACATCTTTCGATGGCTGTTCAATCCTCTGGATGGACCATCGTTCGATTCGATTCGACATCCGACATTGGTTTCATCCGACTGGATGGTGTATTAAACTGCCCATGGCTGGGAATCATTAATATCATAGTATATTATATTATTTTATATATATATATAATTTATACTATACAAGTGCAATACATACTAATATCAATAGAATTGTGATATAAAAACACTATATGATCATTGATATCTCATTGTGACATTGATATTGATTTATTGAATGACACATTCCACATTGATGTTCATGATCATTGATTATTGTGATATTCCCTTGGTTATCGATCCATTGTGTTAAGATCCATTGATATTCTATTGATTAATGGTGGTAAAACCATGTCATAAACCACCCATGACTGGGAATGGGATTTCCATACCACCTATAAAAATGGTCATGACTGGGGGATGGTTTATGACATTGGTGTGCCGCAATTCTTCGTGTTTCTCCGATGAAAACTCAGATATGTTTTTGTGTACAAACATCTGACATCGCTTTTACCCTCTGGTAAACTAACATAACTATGGAAAATCACCAGTTTTAATGGGAATATCCACTATAAATCACCATTTTCAATAGCTATGTTTGTTTACCAGAGGGTAATTGCCCGTGCATATTGCTGACATCTGATTTCTAACGGCACCAAAAATACTGGCACCTGCGGGTATGGGACAGCCCAAGTCATGGCAAAAATGAGAATCCTTCAGGAAATTCATTGATGTTTAAATGACATCATCTTGACAAGTTGCTATAGATTGTCATCATTAGATTTCCGTTTGAAACTGGAAATACCGAAAAAAATATCTTGATGCTTAAATGCTTAAAGATGATTCCCATTCCCATAAGTCCCATTCCCATCATTGGGGAAGTTGCTACAAGTGACCAGATTCCATGGCACGTCCGGCAGGTCTTTTAGCCGCGGCATGGTCATTGAGCCCAAGCGCTACCAATGCTGTCAGCCCACCTGGGAGAGTAGAGCAGAAAATCACGAACCTGGTGTGAAACCATCCGCAATTTACATGGGGATTAATAATTTTCATAGTGATTGATTAACCAATATATATATATATTATATTATATATATGTGTGTGTGGTTTAAATGGAATGGATTTGTTTTTACAATCCGCACAAATTAAGCTGGTTTAAACCAACAACGATAGGGATTAATCGTGATTCATGGTGATTCATGGTGATTCATGGAATAACTGAGTAACAAGGATAGTGATTAGCCACTGGTTATTTGTTACATAGCTATGGAAGCCATGGGCCATAGAAATTGATGATGAAATGATGATTTACCTATCGAATCTAAGGGACATGTTCCGTAGCAAAACGTTACGTATCCCAAAGGTAATTACCACATGTTATGTATATATATATAATTATTTTAAATAAACATTGTGGGATTGTTGTTTGTGCTACCACATTCATATTGTCTTGTTTCGACTTCATGCATATTGTGCTGTGTGGTGACAACATTTGTAGAAAGCCTACTGTAGTTATGAGGACAGGCTGGTCTCCCGAACTGAATCTGTATTCAGTATACAGGTATGAGGAGGTGTATATGGCTATATACCTGAATGAGTACTTGTAATTACCTGTATATCAATATTGGAAGTGGTGATAGTGAGAACAGAAGATGTCAAATCAAAACTATGACCCGATTCGTGCTGGTCAGAATTTCTTTCACCCCACCTTGGGGGTCCTGCCGATTCGTTGAAAACATCGGGGATGTGCTTCATCCATTACCCTCCGGCACTCAAACCTGGCGAAAATCCTACATCAATGGTACCCTCCAGTAGAAATCCAACGGGATGATGGAAAGTTGCATGGGAAATCAGCCATAGCCATGGGCAATTTCCCATTGCCATGGTTGATTACCCAACGTCGATAATAAACCATCCCAGGAACCAACCTTGGGGGTCATGGTAAACATCATCATCATCATCATCATCGGATAAAGGACAAACTAAGAATTGTTTGTTACATAATCATCCATCATTATCCCACTATCCATCCCATGTTCATCCATATCCCATAAAAATTTAGATTAACATAATATCCTACTATACTAATTACGGAGGTTTCCTAAAATGGGATTATCCCCAAATCATCATCCCATTTATTTTGGGATTTTCCATGAAATAAACCATCCATCCAGCTATGGGGGTACCCCCATGACTATGGAAACCACCACATCACTGGGCTCTCCCACGATCTTTGGGCCTGCTACGAAGAGCAGCTGGGCATTAAACCAGTGAAGGGACAAAAACACACACGTATATGTTTATAAAGATATAGTTCTAACATGATGAAACTTTGGTGTCTAACATATATTGAGAGAAGAAAACACATTTACCAATATATTAGCACTTGTAAGTATATCCCATAGATATGCCATATATATGCCTTCTAACGATTAGCACTGGTATCAAACATGGCTATCTAATCATAGCCTAGAGCACAGCGCAAGACCCCCCTCCCATGCAGACAGGCCTGCGGTGCAGGTAGAGCCCTGAGCTCATCGCTGGATGCTGATTGCTGGATGATGAAGATTTATTTGATAGGATATACCCTCTGGTAAAACGAACAAAACTATGGGAAATCATCATGTTTTGAAGTAAGTCATCTATAAACGGGCCATTTCCACAACTATGTTAGTTTACTGGAGAATATCATGTGGTTTTGAAAGTCTTGGTAGCTCCTTGGCTCCACTATCGAATGAAAAATTGTAACTCCCATCGCTTTCCAACGTGGATGCGGAGATGGAAAACATGTGTACCATTGTGCTCCTCTGGTCCAAAAATATGGCAATGAACAATCCACAGGACTCACTATTTTCAGGTTTGTTTGCGGGCTTCATCATCCAAAATTTATTTGGAACAGGGATGGAATCCAACCCGCTGGAAAATCACCATTGATGGAAAACCACCCTCAGGTAATCACGTGGCTCGAAAATACTCTTGCAATCTGGAGGTTTTAATGAGAAAATCAGCTACACATTGTGATTTTCCATTGCCTTGTTGAATTCGAGCCGCCTAATCATGCCTAATCTGGCACAAGATGATTTTCCGACATTCGTGCCTGAATGGTTAACCTTCTTCGCCGACATTGTGGGTCTTTTACACCAATGCACGGAAACGCAATTCCCTATATAATGCCTATATACATCTGTAAACTATTTTGATGGTGACTAACTTGTCTGTTGAACCGGAAACTTTCACACAGGGAAAAAACTTTTTACTCTGACATTAAAACAATGTCATTTGCACCATCCCCCAGTCACCACAAATATAGGTGGTATGGAAATCCCATTCCCAGGGTCGAATCATAAACGCCACTGAGTGCCCCACGGATAGCCAGGATATCCCCAGCCTTTGCCGCCCCAGCCTGCCGTTTTGCAAACGGCGTAGCGTGTTGGGATGACCGGAAGACGATGGGTTTAGCCACAAAAAGGCTCTGGAACAATGGATTGTTGGCTGTCCAAATTATAGATGTCAGATTTTCCCAGAAAAATAGATGATTTTCCTCTTGAACATGTTTTTTTTGTTGTTGCGTTCCATATGTCTCTTAAAGAAGGTGTTTTGTTTGGGGATGCTTGAACAGATGAAATGGATTCTACCATGGTCTTTTCCCATGATTCAATCAGTTTAAGCCGTGGAGTGGGATAAGGGAATACTTATGCCACAGCTTATGCGCCCACAGTTTCAGCTTATGATGCGAAACGTCCTATCACCGAATCATCCTGTCTAGTTTATGCCAAAGGTTACGCACGCTTGAGCGCCCAAGAGTGTTGCGCAAGATCCTTATTGCCTTTCCCCAATTAAAGATGAACAACATAGTTTTGAACGTGGCTCATCTTGCTCTGTAACACCATGAGAAGACATCCTAGGCCATTGGCTAGCTTCCCATGTCAAGTCCAGCTTGCCCACATGGAATACTCACCGTGTTACCACATATTACCTACATATAGGCTTTTGGGCATGGTTTCCGTCCTGAAATCCATAACGCCCTTATGCATGTGGTGTAAGGCCTTGTACACTTTAACCCGCAACTACGGGAATATGAACTTATCGATAGGACAATCCAACAATGTTGTGGACTTGGAAACATGCCGTGGATTTGGTCCCAGTCGTGCAGCTGTGTGAAACACTGAGGGTGCCTTTATACACATCCACCTGCCACTGGAAGGAGTACCTACAAATATGTACAAATGGGAAAAATATGTGTTTTCTTCTACCTTCTTTGGTTGGTTTTAATTTGGACTGGTACTCATCTCTTTGGTTTCATGATTGAAATTTGGAATCAGTTGAATCATGGAATATTTACCAGGCAATTGACCAAATCCAATGTCGTCACCACAGTGCCTGGTGGGCCTGGGGGTGCTCCACCCATCCTGGCACCAGCCATGGAGGTTTTATGGGAACATCCTGGGAAAATATAGGAAAATCATGGAAAATCCGTTGCAAATGGAGGTTTAAATGGGAAAACATGATATAAACATGATGAAAATCATCAATGCCGGATGTTCTATTATCCATGTGTGATTAAAGGAGGGAAACTGATGTAAATGCATAGTTGTCCCATGAAGTATTGATATCACAACCGCTGTTCCATTTTCATGCACAAAATAAACGCAGCATTTAGGGGTGGCCCCCCAAATGTGATCAACCAGGGTTTAATAAACGCAGCATCTGGGGCTAGTTTTATATAAATGAGAAGGGATGATCCGTGTAATAAAACTACTGTAACCCAGTTCTATAGGGGGCAAACATATATATATATATATATATATTTATTTTTATATATATATATATATATATTTATTTATATATATATATATATTTATTTATATATATATATATATATAATTGTTTTTATAAGAACAATTTTCCCGCGGCGACACTCCTCCCAAGAAACAACCTCCCCACGTGTTCACATGATATTGGTAAATCAACCAGAATTTGTGGTTTCTAAAAGTTTTTTTCAACCCATCCTACAAGTATATACAATTATGATATGTTATGATTACGATCATTAATCCTCGTCATGATCCCAGGTGAACTAGAGAACTTATGTAATGAACCACAACCAATTTGTTTGTTTCGTTTCAATCTAGAAAATGAAAGTCCTTTGAGAAGAAATTGGCATTTAAAATTCCAGGTACATAGAAACGACAGAACCATTTTTGAGGTTATCTGAAGTTTCACGGTCGCTGTTCAAATCCCACTGTTTATTGAAATTTAAACTTAAAAACACACATGTAAGCGGGCAAACCACTACCGGTTTGGTTCAGATCCTGTTTCCGTATTTTGAATATTGACAAATATTGACGTTTTGTCGGTAAACATGTTTTCTCCTTCTGAAACATGCGAAATCACAATTTTTGGTTTGTTGAAATTCACCATATTATTATCTTTGAACCGCCCCAATTTGTATATTGGCCTTGCTGAGTGCCATGATTCTCAGGTTATTGAACAACATTTATTGACATATTATTGTATTATCTCTACGGATCTTTTCAATAATGGTGTATGCCCTTACAATGCGGATTATTTTTTCATAGGCCCTTTTTGTGGTTCTTCCAATTGGGCATCGTTTGTGGTGCATGTTGAATCCTACATTACCCAATTGCGTGCGCATCACAAGTTTCGGCCAAACTAATCCGAACCTTTGATAATTTTACGTGCCAGGGTTCAGATTTCATATCTACAAATCTGAAATAGAAATGCATGTTGTTCAATATGTGCACAGACAAAAAATGAAACTGCCACCAAACATGCATCAAACCCACAAGGTGGCGCCTTCCAGGTAGAAGTTGGTGGATCAATCCATCAAAGCATCTAGAATACTTGGAGTTACTAACCAACTTAGGATAGATCACCTATGATCACCTTTGAATATGTCAGTAAATCCCCTTTGCTGGTCAACGGCCATTTCAGGATCCAAAATTGGAGGTACCTACCATATTATATAAGGTCTATTTTTCAGGCTTATGATAACTCATTCCCATCCCTCCACATAAGTCCATCTGCATTGAGATCACACGGGTGGAATCACTGAGGAGAGCCGTTCTTCCCGATGACAAATTGGGAAACAAAATCGTGTGGCCACACCTTTTGGTTTTGACCATAGCAGTCCATTGATGATGTTGCTTGTCAATATGCATTTTTCTAAAAAAAACAAGTCTCTTGTCTTGACTGATTCTTTTTGGTAAACCAAAACACCCCAAGCCCACCAAATTGCTCTGGCAGTCATGCCTATTTAGCTCCCATCTCATGCCAATTTGAAGATTGAAACCTTTATGCATGAAAAGGATTACACCACACCACAAATACGTACAACTGCAACTGCAACTACACTATTACTATATACACTAATTACGCTACATTACAACTACAACTTACAGGGAGTATACCCACAAAATATGGCCAAAAACATGGTACAGTACCTCCATTTTAGGATCCTGAAATTCCCATCTAGTTGGTGGTATACCTACCCCTCTGAAAAATATGAGTTCGTCAGTTGGGATGATGACATTCCCAATATATGGAAAAAAACATGTTCCAAACCACCAATCAGTAATCCCATTATTAATCCCATTATAAATCCCATTATTAACCATTATTAACCATCATTAACCATATCATTAACCATCATTAAGCCATGATAATCCCATTTTTGGGGAAGAATCAGCCATGATTGGAATATCAATAGTTCCCATCAATCAGCCATTGATGTCACCCTTTTCCCTCTGGCGACCACGAAAAATCGACCTCCCGTAGCTCGCGTAGCTCGGAGATGGACGCCCCCAATCGCCCGGAGGAGCTGCGCGCAGGTCGTCGTCCCGGTCCCACGGTGATCCATGGGTGGTTTTTACGAGCCCAAAAAAACATGGAAAATCATTTTTTTTTATGGGAAAATTCACTATTTCGACCATAGTTATGTTAGTATGTGGGATGGTTTACCCTCAGTGACTAAGAGTTTGCGAACTTGAAAATGACCAATTATCATAAACCATGGTGAAATTGGAGCTATAAACGCACCAACTTAGATGTAAACGTGGGCCCCCACTTTGATGAGGTAACACCATGGACAATATGCTAGTTTTGACGGGTTGATGGTACGTAAATATATGTGGTGAATGGATGTAAATGGAGATTATATGGTGTTATTAACCAACTTGTCAGCCACCCCAGGAATCCAGAGTGGGAAATTGAACTGTCTCTGCAGGATACGAACTCATGGCAAAATTCTACGCGTCATGTCGGGTGATGTTCACGAAATTATCAGGAAGAATGAGGATTGAACCGGTAAAAAAATGTGTGATTGATTTAAGGAAAACATTGTAGGACACCGGACACCACAATCTGGTTCACTGGGAAATGAGATCAATGACAATGATTATCTGGGGGTCTTGAAATGTTCCCTTCAAAATGGGGGATGTATATAATGTTGATAATTAAGATACTTAAGACAGGGTTGAAGGACAAACTATATAGTGATGTTTATGGAACCCTAGTCATGCAATTACCAGTGTGATTTTGCAAGCAAGACTTTGCGATCGGTTACTGGTTACCGATCAAACAGGTAACTGGAAGAGTGGGGGTACATATCATGCCATCATGGGTCAAAGTTTGATGCTCAGTTAAGCAAGTCTGTTTGGTGGGATGCAAGACGCGGTCATTGGGATGTCAGCAGCCCGAACTTCTCCACCTCACAATCAACAATCAACAGGGAACAGCAACATTCAGACCTGAGGTCCTGAATTTCTTAGTTTTTTTTTTTAAACATTCCCCAGAGATGATAAAATCCCATCCAACACCTTCATATTTTCTTCGGCTCTTTCTCACCAAAAGCATCAGACAGCCCCAGACATCGACCCGGCACCGTCTTGTGGCAAGGCCCAGGACGGAATCGCAGCATCCTCGCCACAGCAAAAATCACAAGGTGAGATCTGAAAAAGGGTGGTATGGGAATAAAACCGATGATTTTCCGGGAATATGATGGGAATAATATTATGGAATATTATAAGAATATGGTTGGGTTATGTAGTATTCATATGATATGTATTGTGTTTTTGCTTAACAATTACAATGTATTACCATAATTGACTCGGTCACATAGCGAATACTGTAATCTATAACACAGAAGTGATTCATTAACCCTCAAAACGGCATTTGTTGCTAGTATTTTTGGCAACACTTTCTGAAGGATTTCTTGTCAAATCGTTGGCAACGCATCACAGCTGAAGAGTATCTCCATCAACTCATGAATGGCTGAATTTTGGATCGTATCCTCATACCCTCTGGTGATGTCAAAATAGCTATTAAACCCTCAAACCCTACACCCTTCAACCCTAATCCTTAACCTGGATTTTAGTTCCCCCCCCCCGGTGGGCCAGGTCCGACCGGGTTTTTTTGGGCGAGGGGCTGAATTAAGTTAAAGCAAAGAAGCAAGAGGAAGAGAAAATCAGAAGAAAGAGAAGAAGAGAAAGAAGAAAAAAAAGGGAAAGAAGAGAAAGAAGAGAAATAAGAGAAAGAAGAGAAAGAAGAGAAAGAAGAGAAAGAAGAGAAAGAAGAGAAAGAAGAGAAAGAAGAGAAAGAAGAGAGAGAAGAGGAAGAAAAGAAAGAAGAGACAGAAGAGAAAGATGAGAAAGAAAAGAAAGCAGAGAAAGAAG
>Ga0126342_10011094_pt1 | contig 16106 bp, 15 predicted proteins | sample Cyp1metagenome_FD_92528 | JGI IMG/M metagenome (GOLD analysis project Ga0126342, IMG submission 92528) | Coral microbial communities from Lord Howe Island, Old Settlement Bay, Australia - Cyphastrea 1 metagenome | ecosystem: Host-associated > Invertebrates > Cnidaria > Coral ... | reverse complement strand
TATGTATGTATGTATGTATGCATGCATGCATGGATGGATGGATGGATGTAGGTACGTACGTACGTACGTAAGTACGTACGTATGTATGCATGCATGCATGCATGTATGTATGTACTTACTGTCTGTCTGTCTGTCTGTCTGTATGTATGTATGCCTGTATGTCTGTATGTCTGTGTGTCTGTGTGTCTGTGTGTCTGTGTGTCTGCGTGTCTGTGTGTATGTATGTATGTATGTATGCATGCATGCATGCATGCATGCATGGATGGATGGATGGATGGATGGATGGATGGATGGATGGATGGATGTAATGTATGTATCTGTAGTGGTTGGTTGTTTCTACTACCTTATTTTTAAAAGTCAATTGGGATCATCACCTAATGTTTTTAGTGATGTGCATAATGGTGAGTATACATATATACTGTATACATATATACTGTGTATATATATATTATATATCTGTAACTTATACGTATATACATATGTACATAGAAAATTGAATCCAGGTTTCACCCCCAGAAATATGTACAGTATATATATAATGCACATGTCATGCATCTTCGAGCCATACCCGGCTTCGGCTCGGGGATCCCTGCCATGCGGTTGCCAACAAAGCCATCGCAGTTGCCAACCTCGCCATGAGAAGGGGCAAAGATGCCTGGAATTGGGATGCCTGAATTCATGAGGTTTATATACAAACATAAATATGACAAAATGATCTATACCCTCTGGTGAACTAACATAGCAATGGAAAATCACCATGTTTAATGGGAAATTCCACTATAAATGGCCATTTTCAATTGCTATGTTAGTTCACCAGAGGGTAACTTATAATCAACAAGAATCGGGACTCAATTGGCAAAAAGCAGGATTGAAGTGGTTCTTAAACTGGCTCAAATATGGCTGATTGGTGATTGAGCCACCTATCACCACATGAGAGTCGGGATCAGTATCCGACTTCCGTGGAAAAATGTGGAGGGTAATCCATATCTACCCTCTGGTTATTTAACATAGCCATGGGAAATGGTTTACTTATAGATGGTTTACCGAACTTGAAAATGGTGATTTTCTAGTTCGCTATGTTAGTCATAACCAGATGGTAAATATGTGAAACCACCAGGTTTGATCAGTCACATCCACTGTGTTCAGTCTAAATTTCTCAGTTTCCATTGATGATTGGCAATCTGACGGTGCTTCCGCAGTGGATGCCCGGGATGCCCAGGATGCCCAGGTTTCACCTCCACCGTCCCATTGCTTGGTGGTTGGTTTTTCGCCTAGCCCTCTGAAAAATGATGGAGTGAGTTCGTCAGTTGGGATGATGAATCAACTTCCCAATTCATGATTGGAAAGTCATAAAAGTCCATGGTTCCAAACCACTTGAACCAGTGTTTCTTGGTTTATAAACCATGATATATAATCCCCATGAACTAGTTCGTTATATCTACCATAAACCATAGAATTCATCCATGGTTGGTATTCCCTCTTTGGCTGGTTCTGTCTTTAAGTTTCTTTGTGCAAAGCCCAGTTGGACTCTGTTGGATTGAACATCTAAAAAAACCCTCTGACAGATGTTGGTTCGTTGGACATAGGGAAAACCATGGGAAAATGGTGGTTTAATGGGATTTAATGGGATTTTATGGTGGTTTAATGGGATTTAATAGGATTTTATGGTGGTTTAATGGGATTTAATAGGATATACCCTCTGGTTATGACTAACATAGCCATGATTAAGCCATGGCCCTAATCGAAATACATGGTTTACCGAACTTGAAAATGGTGGATCTTTCCATGGCGAACTGTTAAATAACCTCATGACTCATGATATATCTGCTTCATAAAATCCATCTTTAGTTCCCATCCAATTCCATAACCGTTGGTTGTTTGAAAACCGACAATGTCATGTCCAAGTTGACCCAGGTTGCCGAGCCATGATGCACTTCTTGTTGATCAACTTGCCCATGGCCATGCCTTCGCAGGCTGTGGATCCGAAAACTTCATAGGGGTGAAAATTGGAAGTGGCACCTAGGATCAACACATCCATTCCTATGGGATTCATGGGAAAACTGCAATAGTGGGAATCTATGGTGATATTACTAGAAATTTATGGTGATGAATGGGGATTTCACCAACGAATATGGTGGATTGTCGAAGTCTCGGCGAGTTTTACTGGAGAGTACTAGCCATGCGAATATGTGCCATGGTCAAGTTACACGGTGACTGATTCATCTGGTTGGTGGTTTTAACCATCTTGAAAAATATGATAGGATCATTTTTATGGGTGGTATGTTTACCATTCCCAAAATAGGTAGTTTATCATGGTTTCAACATGTTTCAACCACATTAACTGGTTGGTGGTATACCTACCCCTCTGAAAAATATTAGTCAATGGGAAGGATTATCCCATATATTATGGAAAATAATCCATTCATGTTCGAAACCATGGTCATCTGTCCCATCATAGGAATCCGTATCATTGGTCGAGAAATCCCACTAGACCACCCTATGAATGCTTTGATGACCATCCCCCAAGATTGGTACACTATTGGTACACGATTCAACTTAACCACAACCATCAATATGATTTTAGATGATTTTAGTGTTTCTTAAAATGGGGGAACCCCAAGTTACAATGACAAGACCATCAACTTTTGATTGGATTTTTTGTGAACGATTGACTGATTGACTACGACTCAAAGAGAACTAACCTCTCGTAATAGCCTCTGGTAAACTAACATAACTATGGAAAATCACCACGTTTAATGCGTAAATCAACTATTTCTATGGCTATTTTGAAAAGCAAACTGTTTACTGTTTGTTTATTGGAGGGTAAAACGAATGCAAAAATCCACCGCATCTTTATTCTGCAGATCATCTACAAGCGGGCCATGTTTGAAATTGTTGACGAAATCCTCATTAGATAAAAATCTCCATGGAAATCTCATGGAAACCCAGTTCAATCTCCATTTTTCATGGGAACAAATCCAGTTAAGTCCCAGTTCAGTCCCAGTTAAGTCCCAGTTAAGTCCAGCTTTTACTATGGTTTACTAGAATTTGAGTTACCCAACTGACCTTTCTTGATAGCCACCAGTTTAGTCGTCCCAGTTAAGTCCCATGCCTTTTTTGGGGATATCCCATGGAAACCTCCCGTTGATCCCAGTTCGACCTGTCGCCAAAGTCCTGCCAAGCAAATCTTTTAGGCACGGCATCGCCAGCCCCACAAAATTCCCGGGGATATCCTATTTTATGGTAAGTATATGGTAAGTACCTCCAATTTTGGTTCCTGAAATGGCCACTGATATCAGAAGCCAATTATATACAGGGTGGGCCGGTGCGCCCCCCAAATGAGAGCGAAAATGGCAAACATGCTTCTCCAATTCACTGGGCTTTGTGGCTGTACAAAACGATGAAATAGCTATAGTTAATGGGGTTATAAACTATTATAAACCGACAAGCATCACTGGTTGGGTTCACCTTGATTGTATGGCATTATATAAATATATATATATAATTATATATAATTATGTAACTGTATATGAAATACTGGAAATTGTGTGAATCATTTTGTGTTGCATCATATTCGGACAGCATTTTTTAGCAGAAAATCTTGGCAAGTTGATACTGACAGATGCTTTGGGTGCCTGAGACGCGTGAATTGTCGCCCCATGGCTTTGGCTGGTCATTTTTCAACGGTAAAACGTCACAATTTTAAGGGGTATCGCCTCCATGGACAGATCCATGTTCTAATGTTGTTATGTATGTATAATATATAATGTATTATATATACAATGTCATATTCTGAGAGTGTATATTCCCATCTCATATTCCCATCTCATACTCCCATTTCATACTGGCATATGGTGGTTTCTTGAAATGGGATATCCCCAGTCGTCACCATGGGTTTCGACACTAAGTCATGATGTCATGGTCATCCATGACGACTGAATGACAACTGGGGGTCTCATGACAAAACGGAAACCTCCATATGTGCCATCGTCAAAACATGGTATACGGGCTATGGTCATCCATCCTATTTTTGGAATCAATACAATGGGTATATTAAACCCTATTGATGGGTGTATGACTATCCCCTTCTATGAGAAAACAAACCATGTTTTTGACCACGGCACATATGAATCCAAGCCAGTGAAATCCTCACGACTTGTCATGGCCAATCAGCCAGATAGCCCGCAAAAAATGGAACAAATTCGCTGGTGAACGGTTCGATAATCCCATACCAGAAGACTAGTTAGGATTAGTTTCTACCCATCCAGTCGATTGACCTAGAGAATAGCCAACTATAGCTGACTGTCAGCTGACTATAGCCCTTTTTTCACAATGTTTCTTGAATTGAAGTAACCTCTGGTAAACAGCCACATAACGAACTGGAAAATCACAATTTTCAAGTTCGGTAAACCATCTATAAATGGACCATCTATACCATGGCTATGTTAGTCATAACCAGAGGGTATACCATCATATATCCAATTAAATCCCATTAAATCACCATTAAATCATCATTAAAATCCCATTAAATCACCATTAAATCACCATTTTTAATAGGAAAATCCACTATTTCTATGGCCATGGCTCAGTAGCCATCGAGTCCATTGACGTATCGGCCTCGTGCTGGACTTGCTGGTGCGGATGTTCTCCAACAACTGCATCACCTCGGGGAAAAAGGGCCCCGCATTACAAAAAGCGTTACAAAAAGCGTTACTTAAAAAGCTGGGATTTCATGTATGGAATATTTACCTACTATATATTTATGGGTTTCTAATATATGATATAGTTTTACATATATATATATATGGTTGGTGGATTGAACCATCTTGAAAAATATGAAAGTCAATGGGAAGGATTATCCCATATATAAAATGGAAAATAAAAATCATGTTTGAAACCACCAACCAGTTATGGATGTGAAATGTGACATCCCAGAAAAATATGGCAAAATGATGTGTAATGGTATGATATCATGATTAAAAAAATGATGTATGATGATAGTATAATCATGTATGATGTCTGATAGTATAATGATGTATAATGATATTAAAATGATATTATGATTATAGTAGGTCTTGATCCATCCCTACTATTCAAAGTGGACAAAGTGGTGCCGAGTATCTCTTTTCATATGCTCAAACCTTTGCTCAACCTGCCACTTCCAACTCATCTGTAGACACTTTTATATTGGAACCTGTGGATGCGGTAGAGACACACATATTTTGTATATGTATAAATATATAGACATGTATATATATATATATGTGAGCAGCAAATCATACATAATACAATGTTGAAACTGTGGATTGGAATTGCACGGCACAATTCCAAAGTGCGTGGTATCTTTTCGAAGAGCTCATGCAATATCTACTGCACATACACAGATGAAGACAGTCTATACCCATATACATTTTCGCACATGAATTGAAATTACAAGACTCTTCTGATCATATCATCATGACAGACTTCTCTCAAAACACCAACTATGTAGATTTAACCTCTCCATCCTATCTGAGCAATTGTTATCACAAACCAAAGATCTTATATTATATGTTGGCATTGTTTCAGACTCCCAACTCCCAAAGAATACGCGTCATTGCGTTTGATAGTTGTATTGGCTTTGATCATTGACGTCGTTGCGAGTTCCTTGCCACCCATAGATTTTATATATCCAATTATAGATTTTATATATCCGATTACAGATTTTATATATCCAATTATAGATTTTATACATATATGTATATATATGTATATATGTATATATATGTTATATATACATATATATATATACATATATATATATATATATACATATATATATACCCATGCATCCGTTTTGCCCATCACTGGCATCCCTCACGTTGGCTGGCGAGAAGAAGTGGGTGCCCATGACTCGGGATGGATCCTGGGACGAGTCAAGGGGACAAATTTCACTGGATTGGTTTGTTGGGGAAAAATCTTAACCGGAAACCATGGTTTTTACCATGAAATATAGGGCTTTCCGGTTCCATTTTTCCCATCATCCAATTCTATGAAAAATGGCAACATGCCAATGGAATATACGTTTGGTGAGGCTCCCTTATTTGGTCAACGTTTTGGTTGGAGATATAACGAACTAGTTATATGGGGATGGAAAAAAAAAAAAACACAAAACCTTGTACCCCTTCTGTGAACATCAAAATAGCTGGGATTTATGGATGTTCATTCCCCTAAAAATGGAATTTATAGGTATTGATCCATAGCCATATATGTAGTGGGGGTTGAAACCTCACCTTGTAGAGGGATTTACACCAACTGAAATGGCAAAATTGGTGGTTTTATCCCTCCATGACGTCCATTCAGTCCGATGATTGTCTGAGAGGGAAATGCAAGGGAAATGATTCGTAGGTAGGTGAAGAATGCTCATGAATCAATGATTGTTCAGAAAATGAGCCTTGCAACCACTGATGAACAAATTGAACACAGGTCCCCTAGAGAAATCCATCGAAGATGGGAAGCCTTCCTTCGTCACGACCATCCCAACACCCCAGGCACCTTCAGCACAGCAGCAATGTCATCCTCACCAAGAAACATGGGGAGAAGATAGCGCCAGAACACCGTGTGGATGTGGATGTGTTATGAAGATTTCCGGCAAAACATGGAAAATTTCACCAGAAATGGGATGTTGTCCAGCATGGAGACTTCAGAAATTTTCCAGTGGGATGTAAGGGTCAAGATTTGAGGCAGATGGAACCACAGATTGACTAGTCATGCTCACTCCTTCGACTATCACATGGGTCATTAAATGTCCCCATTGAACATCACCCAACCATTAGGTATATGGTCTATAATGGCTATTATAAGGTGATGTCCAATATACCCAAAATGGGACAGTTACCAACCCCTGTATCAAACAACACAAAGTTTTGGAGTACCAAATTTTGACCCCATACCCAACCAGCTACGGCCGCAGTTTGCGAGTTGACCAACAATGTTGATACAGCGTTTGTACTTTTAGTACTACATAGTAGTCACCCAGTCACCCCAAAACGATGGACATTCTTGTGTTCTATCTTTTGGGGGGAGACTATTGTGCTGTGGATAGATGTGTATAGTCACAGCCACCCTTTTTTGATTCCCATAACTTGGCCAATCCTCTAGATGTGTTCAAATAATGCACATTTTATTATCACTTGTACATGCATCATACTGCCACCCCCAAAGTAATGTGTACCCTCTGGTAAACTAACATAGCTATGGAAAATCACCATTTTTTTACGGGAAAATCAACTATAAATGGCCATTTTCAATAGCTATGTTAAATTACCAGAGGGTAATGTATGTATATATACATATATATATGTATATATATACATGGAAGAGCGCCCTCTTGACCGGCCATGGTCGAAAAGGTCACTCTCGAAGGAAAAATCCTGTCATGGGGGGTTTGTCTGAAAATAGGATGTATTCCACATCCATTGGTGTAACCTCACCAACCATAGTAATCAACTATCATATGTAAATATCTGTTTTTTCGTCCATTTGACTATATGGATTTGTCTGAAAACCCCAAAATCCCACGGTCTAGAATCTTTAATTATATGTTCTATGAACAAGTCAATTTTAAGTGCTTTTTCTGTATTTTGATACACTCAAATCATATACCAGTTGGCTATGTATATCCCGTTGGATGCCCATCATATTCCTCATCAAATAAAAATCGTATGATATAATGTATATGTATATATATATAATGCCCATGTTCACTTTTCTTTCAACCCACCGTTCACAACAAAACACGGTAAATCACCGCAAGGCACAATGTTAAGACCGCTGGTGTTGGTGCAGATCAGGCAATCCTTGGTGCCGAAGCGGTGGAGCCCACACCCCAAACGGTTTTTTCAGGGTGTCTTTAGGGTTTCTGAATAGGGTTCAATAAAAGAGTTTCTGTATAGGGTTAAAAATTGGGTTTTCCCTAGGGTTTTTGTAGGTCTTCTCTAGGGTTTTAAAAATAAAAGTTTGATTTAGGGTTTCTTTAGGGTTTCTTTAGGGTTTCTTTAGTGACGATCATCCCGAAAGAAGTTGGAGCATAGCACCGGCCGTGATGGCCAAACAGATGGTGCGCGTGAGCTGAGCTGAAATCATCCCAAATTAGGTCGAATTTTATATATTTTATTTCAAGAAAAACAAAAACATATCTAAACAGAAACCACATTTGAAACACAAACCACCAAGCAGCTAATTTTTGAAAGGGGGTGGAACTATTACTGCCGTGTTTTTTTTTCATCCACCAACGGTGCCATATTACACAGGTTGTTCTCTATATCTTGATCTCTGGTTGAAGTTTGAGGGAAATGTTACTGGACACCATGATTTTTGTTGACCCCCGAATTATTCGGGGGAAAACACCTACAAAATGTAAGCTAGCCATGGTGCTTTACTTAACATCCTGTCACCCCACAGTCTGACAGTGCAGAACTTAGGCCCATAGCCACCTAAAAAGGACCAGCATTCAACGGAACGATGCATGCCCAAATTGCTCCTACGCTCATGAACAATTCAATCAGAACTGAACCTAAACGGTGACCTGCCCTATACTACGTTAGTAGATTAATTGTCAACTGGATTCCGGGCAATTTGGGTGGGATCAAATGTGGATGGAGTGAAACCAATGTTGGCTCATTCTCTTATATCCGCAGTGGAAACTGGTGCAAACTCCTGGTGGCTCAAACCTATTGCATATTTCTGCTATTTTCGATTGAAACCTGATGTCCGTTGGCCGAATCCCCTTTACTAATGCATAGCTGCTTTTTGCTTGGACGACACATATTTTTGTGCTTAGAAACACCTCAGTTTGATGGTTGAACCGAATTGAAACGCCAGGCAATCCTATTTGTGTCGTAGCGTCTGGCTTGGTGTTCGCCTCAATCGCCAAAAAGACCTACATCGCGGTTCAATTGCGGGGAAGGGGTGAAGTGGCATGCCATCTCGCATTTCTAACTTTGAGGAAATCCCATATATATATATATGAGTGGAGAATGTACAAAATCCTGTACGTCAATGGGGCATTCAGCTGCACGTGAGCATATATAATTATAAACATATCATATATATATATATATACATACATATATATATACATAATTATTATATATATATATATATATTCAGATGTATATAGATTTATATATATAGATTACGATCGATTTATATAGATTTATGTTAATCTATGTATAAACTATAACGATTCCAGTACCTGGAACCAGTTCGGCCATTTGAAAATAGCTGCGGGTCTTCCCAGCGACCTCCTTCTTCAAGTCCATGATCTCAGGAACGGCTTCCTTGGTACCGAGCAGTTGGCAGATTTCGCCGCCGTTTTTCAATGGCAAAAGACGGCACCTTTTTTGGGGCTTGAAATGGGGGTATCCGTATCAATGGATGGTTTAATAGAAAATCCGAAAATAAAATGGATGATTTGGGGCTCCCATCACTTTGGAAACCTCCAAATTTGGTAAGTAGTTTGATTTTGGGCTGTGGCTACTGCTGATTTTGCACTGCTTAAAAACTAGGGGATCTCGTGCGATTGGCGATTCATGCGTCACGGGTCAGACGGCGATGCCTCTGTGATAATTTCAACCTAAGGTGGCGGTCAAACATTATCTGGTTTCACATCTATAAATGGACCATAGATTCCATAGAGTATCCATAGATTATCCATAATAAGTCCCATAATCTATGGATAATCTATGGATATGACTGGTTGGTGGTATACCTGCCCCTCTGAAAAATATGAAAGTCAGTTTGGATTCTGATTCCCAATATATGGAAAAATAAAAAATGTTCCAAACCGCCAACCAGTTATTGTATGCTATATAGAGTAGGTCATTTCATCTACAGATGCTTGTTTTTTGCCAGTGTCATGTTGGATTGAAAGGGTGTGTTCCTCTTAAATATTGTCATGGATTTGCTCAAGGAACCACCAAAAAAAAAAATCCCTATAGATTCCCCAAGTAGTGGATTTCACATTGAGAAAATAAACAATCATCTTCCGCAAACCCAAGTTGTGATTTGTCCAAAACCCCATGTTTTTTTTGGTGGAGTACCCAGACTCTGTGTCTAGGGTGTGAGAGGCTATCCCTAAACAGGTCGATGGTTACCACATGTGAATCTGCAATAAGTCCCACGTGTACATCCCCATAAAATCCCCACAAAATTCCATGAAATCCCCATAAAATCCCATGAAATCCCATTAAATCACCATATCTATCCCAGTAAAGCATGCCATGCTAACGTCCTTAAACTTGGACCAGCATCAATGACCATGTCCACATCCTTGAAGTCCGCATAGTCCCTGTGGCAGGCTGAAGCGTGTGGATAAGTCACCATAAAGTTTCGGGAAATCATTGATATTCCATGGATTTTCTGGTGGAATTCAATGCTTGATGGAAGCGTTTCTCTGTTTTAATCTGTGGCTGATGTGTGAATTGAAAATCAGTGGATGGGCTTGTTGGGAACGAATTCTCAGAAGAATGCTTAAAGGTATTTGTATTATGGGGGTTCATGGGAATTCATGGTGTTTCATGGGATTTTATGCTCAGAATGCTTGAGATGCCATAGGGTGGACGATTTCTATTACATCACAAGTCCTGATAGGACGGGCCAAACAACTTTGAGGAACAACATGGAACGACTAGTATAGTTAATCCGTCCCAATAATACTCAACATATGTGCAAATCCACGTACCCTCTGGTAAACGTTTACATAACTATGGAAAATCACCATGGTTTTAATGGGTAAATCCACTATTAATAAATGGCCATGTTCAATAGCTATGAACTGACATAACCAGGCCGGGTGATTCCTCTATCAAACCATGCTTTCTGGTTGATCTTTGGGGGATGGGATGATTAAAATTGGCCACCCACATGCGCATTAACAGCCAGCAGAAGCTCGTGATGCTTGGAAGGGGTTCAATCATCCCCAAATCTGCACCAAACCCGTTGTTTTTTCCTACCGGTAGTGCAACAGTTCTAGGGCCCTCATTGATCTCTGAAGGTCAGTCACTGTGAAAGTACACATGAGTCACACGCGCATTAGAGTAGCGGTTTCTCAACACGCGGGGCAACTTTTAGTATTTGGTGAGGAGAACTGCCTGGTTGTTTGGGTTCCGGCCGGTGACGTCCAGCCAATCCCTAGATGAATACTCAAAATGTACCAGCACATCCCTTACCCCTAATAAAAAACCCTCCAGAAATCATGGTTTGATATGTGATGAAATCACATATTTGGGACCATAAAATGTGGGTGTTGAATATTAGGGGAATGGGATTATGTACAGTAATTGGAGTGATTAAAAAAAATAACACCATATCCAAATCATTCCAAATCTGTTCTCTATCAACATGGTCGATGTCCTCCTTCTCTGTTACCCTTGAATATGTATTGGTGCAAGCAAGTATTGCTATATTGTTATATAGTGCTATATATTGGTTCATATTGTCATATGTTTTGGTGTATACATATCTGTATATATATATACATATGTGTATATATAGATATATACTATACATTATGATTTTATATATATATATATTGTACATTATGACTATAGACATGACAGTGTGTTGTATCTTGTATTTTATATGCTCATCATGATCCTTGATCATTTCCATTTCAAACACCTGAAATAACCCCAGGCATCAGGACCAAGGTGCAGGGAAGGTTTCAGCAAGCCTTAGCAACAACACCCAGCGGGTAAAGGATCTACCAATTGCAGGTTTCTTAAGTCATGGGGGATCCCCAAGACCCCAAGACCACGGGTTTCAATACTGGCTCATGGTCTGGTGGTCAACTCCAAAGCTGCCGCTGAACCACATTAGCATATTAAGTATCACTCAGTTCCGTGGCCAAATAGTTTGCTAATTTGTTTAAATTTTAAAAAACTGTGTTTGTTTTTGAAATGGGTGTCTGAAAATGGGGTATACCCCTCAAATAACCATTAAACAATGGGGATCACGGTGATTAACCAATGGATTTCTATCGTTTTCATGGTTGACATGAGTATGGCACCAGCCGGCCCACTTTGTGGTCCGTCATGTTTGATAAATTTAACAACTCAATAAAAATGGAGTAGAAAATCCTATATTTTTGATGATTTTCCCAGCTAAAAACCTTTATTTCTAGGGGGGTTCCCAGCCCAAATTCAGAACCACCATACCATACACACTTTGGAAACACGGGTTCACTTTGCATCATCATTGCCGGCGAAGGGCCCATGTACTCCTTGAATTTCTCCTTGCTCAAGCGTCCCTTTTTCGCCTGCCCCAGCCATTGCAAACTGAATTGCGTATTGGACAATATTTCAAAGAACGCATGCCCTGCAAAAAATTGGATGTTTAGCTGGTTAATAGATAATCCCATTGATACCAAAAGACTCAAGGATTGAAATAGCCATCTAAGATTGACCTAGATTTTCTATGCGATTTTGATGTCCATTGTCGCCTGGTACGGTTGGTCACCCGGTTGGTTTGGGTCACAACAAGTACCGCGATTGTTTCCAATTAAAATCAACAAATATATGTGGCAATATGGTTCATACGCATCGCAGTAAATCCTGCAAATTGTTGTGAAATTCACTACCATACACGTTTGCTAGCAATATTCAAATTCATTCTATTGGAAAATCAGTTTAAATACTAAAAAACTGTGTTTGTTTTTGAAATGGGTGTCTGAAAATGGGGTATACCCCTCAAACAACCATTAAACAATGGGGATCATGGTGATTAACCAATGGATTTACAGCTAGGCAAGTTGAAATGATAGAAATAGGGCGCCCAAAAAATTTGAGTTATATAATTTGATTAAATTTTTGAATTTATCATCATGTTCCTCGTTAAAATGGCAGTTTCGGGGAACTATTTTAACCATTTTCAGACACACCGAAATGGGTCTTGGTCAAAATTGGGTACCCCAATATTTGGATGGTTAATCCTAAAATAATCGATCTGTGGTTCCCCAGGCCTTTAATTTTGACCCATACCGAAATGATAGAAAACCCATCATGGCTGACCGGTAGCGCCTGACCAGCCCACATAGATTCGATCTTCTTGACGCCGGCGTCTAACCACTCCTGCTTGGCATCCTGGCAAGGCATCACTGCAATGTGCCAGTAAATGGTTGGGACATGGGTTAGAAACGGTGGCTTATATGGATATTTAAATGTTTGTATGTATATATATGTATATTCATATTTATATTTATTTCTATTTCTTGGAGATATGAGATATTTGATGTCAATAAAACGGGTGTTACAATGGGATGTATATATGCAAAACTTTGCATGTGACAACAATGATTTTGGGCGATGGACGTATTTGAAAATGCGTGATGCCACCACTCACGGTTGTTATTTCGTAGGGGCAATGGCTTCAAAACAACGTGCGCATGCTGAAAACATTGACCGTCGCAGGAGTGGGCTCGGTGGAAGCAGGAAGCACAAGCTATCATAAAACTGCACCAGTGCCGGCGGAATGTTGGAAACATTGGCATTTCCAGACTCAACAAAGCCGCCCCAAATTTGCTTGTGACAAAATGAAGAACGCCAAAAGCACCCACTACCACTTGGCTGGATGGCGGGCCCCTGGCCTTGCTTCCCTACTAGGTTCCCAAGCGCCAGCGCTCGTTCCAAAGCCCGGGCAAAAGAAGCTGCTCAGGGTTACTCCAAAAGAATGGCGCGCAGCCACAAACTTTTCTGTGGCTTTCAGGAAAAAACAAAAATGTGGTAAACCAGCAGAATGGAAGGGCAACACATTCTGGCGCAAACGCGCAATCAACACCCATAGCCAAGCGGCTGCTCCTCTTGATTTGCGACAAGCGAACTAGTGCCAGGCCCTCGACAAATCCTCCGTTGATCCTTCCATTTGCAGATGGCTGGCATGACGTGATCAATTCGAATGCGTAACTCGGAAGTTTCTCTTCGAAACAAAAAACGAGGCGGGGCGGAAGTTTCCAAGCCTCTCTCATCAGTGACATGGTTCCATTCGTGAATGCTGAAAGGATTTTCCACTGAGGATTGTGCTTCTGTCTTTAAATTATAAATGTGCAATCATATGGGGATGGGTCAATACCTATACATACCATTTTTAGGGGGATGAACATCCATTTACCAGCTATTTTGATGTTCACCAGGGGTACCAGGGTTTTGACACACTGCCATATCCCTCTAGTGTTAAATCCCTCCACATGATGCCACAAGAACGAGCAGATCCAATACTAAGCTCAGGGTTCGAAGGTTCAGGCTGGATCCATCTTGATTGCGAATCAGTTGACCAAAACTTTGGCCCCCAAATACCCGCTGGTAAACTAACATAGATATGGAAAGTCACCATGTTTAATGGTAAATCATCTATAAATGGGCAATTTTCCATAGCTATGTTAGTTTAATGGAGGGAAAATTCCGTTGAACAGGCCTTCAAACCAGCGGTTCTGGAGGGCCAATCTTAGGGCCCTGAGATCTGCAAACCTCCCCCTAGAAATTCCAATAAGTTGGAAATCTACCCTTCTATGAGCAAAACCCATCTTTGACCTATCCTTTTCCGCGTCAATATGGATACTATCCCCCTATATATCCCCCTTCGTTTTTGTTGTGAAGAACATTTTGAAAATAACTGCCCCCCACTATGGAGTTAACCCTTCTTGTTTCTTATCATTGTTGCTCCCTCATGTGGGGGTTCCCCAATGAAGCTTATTTCCAAACAGCGGAGCCCTGTTGGATGCTAAAATTAGTCTATGTATACATAGATAGATAGATAGATAGATAGATTGATAGATAGATAGATAGATAGGATCGGATGGGATGGGATGGGATGGGATAGGATGGGATGGGATGGGATGGGATAGGATAGATAGAATAGAATAGAATAGAATAGAATAGGAATAGAATAGAATAGAATAGATCGATTAGATCGATTAGATCGATTAGATCGATTAGATCGATTGGATCGATTAGATCGATTAGATCGATTAGATCGATTAGATCGATTAGATCGATTAGATCGATTAGATAGAGTAGATAGAGTAGATAGAGTAGATAGATGAGATAGATGAGATAGATGAGATAGATGTAATAGATTAGATAGATTAGATAGATTAGATAGATGAGATAGATCAGATAGATCAGATAGATCAGATAGACAAGATAGATCAGATAGGTCAGATAGGTTAGATAGATGAGATAGGTTAGATAGGTTAGATAGCTTAGATAGGTTAGATAGGTTAGATCGATTAGACCGATTAAATCGATTAGATCGATTAGATCGATTAGATCGATTAGATCGATTAGATCGATTAGATCGATTAGATAGATTAGATCGATTAGATCGATTAGATCGATTAGATAGATTAGATAGATTAGATAGATTAGATAGGTTAGAGAGGTTAGAGAGGTTAGATAGGTTAGATAGGTTAGATAGGTTCGATAGGTTAGATAGGTTAGATAGAGTAGATAGATGAGATAGATGAGATAGATGAGATAGATGAGATAGATGAGATAGATGAGATAGATTAGATCGATTAGATCGATTAGATCGATTAGATAGATTAGATAGATTAGATAGATTAGATAGATTAGATAGGGTAGATAGAGTAGATAGAGTAGATAGAGTAGATAGTGTAGATAGAGTAGATAGAGTAGATAGAGTAGATAGATGAGATAGATGAGCTAGATGTAATAGATTAGATCGATTAGATAGATTAGATAGATTGGATAGATTAGATAGATCAGATAGATCAGATAGATCAGATAGGCCAGACAGGTTAGATAGATGAGATAGGTTAGATAGGTTAGATAGGTTAGATAGGTTAGATCGATTAGATCGATTAGATCGATTAGATCCATTAGATCGATTAGATCGATTAGATCGATTAGATAGATAAGATAGACAAGATAGATTAGATAGAGAAGATAGATAAGATAGAAAAGATAGACAAGATAGACAAGATAGACAAGATAGATAAGATAGATAAGATAGATAAGATAGATAAGATAGATAAGATAGATAAGATAGATAAGATAGACAAGATAGACAAGATAGATAAGATAGATAAGATAGATAAGATAGATAAGATA
>Ga0126342_10011093_pt1 | contig 16106 bp, 15 predicted proteins | sample Cyp1metagenome_FD_92528 | JGI IMG/M metagenome (GOLD analysis project Ga0126342, IMG submission 92528) | Coral microbial communities from Lord Howe Island, Old Settlement Bay, Australia - Cyphastrea 1 metagenome | ecosystem: Host-associated > Invertebrates > Cnidaria > Coral ... | reverse complement strand
GTTGTTGGCCAACATGGGCCCCGCGAAAGATAAACATGGAGTTCGCGAAAGTTTCGCGAAAGTAAAATTTTTATTCGCGAAGAATGGCCGTTCCGGGATAAAGGAATTTTGATCAACAACCACGTATAATAGATGGATTTATTCAGGCACATTGCAATTTGACCCCTACAACTGGGGACTTTGCTTCAGAGAAAACGGGACGAACGGCAGTGAAACTGTTGGGATTTGAGGCCGTGAAGGCGCAATGTCGCAGGACGTCCGGACACACAGATGGGCGGACACCGGGGTGCCAGGTGTTTTCATGGTCGCCCGAGTATTTTGGAGTCCACAGTGCCATAGTCACTATCCCCAAATTGTGATTTATTGGGTTTTGGGATGATTTTTGGATGATTTGGATACCCAATATGGTATCAATATGGTATATTGATTTTTGAGTATGTCCCTATTCATCCAAGAGAGATTCTTTGGGATGATTGAGAAAGCAGGATTTTTTGGGATGATGGAGTACCATGAGTACCGCATTTCCACTGGTTGATCAGTTGATCATTTTCCCTAGTCGGCCATGGATCAGGGTTCTCACTACCCCATTTCCACACCATTTTCCAGAGTGTTGGCAACATTCCCCGTGACATTTTTTAAAATTCATATCATATTCGGAATATTCTATTACCCTCTGGTAAACTAGCATAGCTATGGAAAATCACAATTTTTAATGGGAACATCAACTATAAATGGCCATTTTCGGTAAATATCCCACCAATATCCCCCCCTGTTCTCTGTTGATGCTTGAGCCACCCATGAAATGGTGCAATGGCGGGCGACACCGAGGCCTGCCCAGAAGAGTCTTTGTGGGGCGACACGGTAGGAGGGAACGGTGAGCTGAGCCAGCTGGAAAATGGTGATTTAATGGTGATTTTAATGGTGATTTAAGTATTTAACGGTGATTTAATGATGTTTTAATGGTGATTTTAATGGTGATTTAATGGTGGCTTAATGGTGATTCATATGACGGTGGTGCAATAGGATATAAGTGACATGATATAGTTCACTATAGTATCTGAGTGGTTACCCTCCAGTAATCAACATAGCCAGCTGGGAAAGTCAACAAACTATTGCTGGCTGATTTTCCAGCCATGTTAGCGGAGAGTATCCATATTCCTTGGGGAGCCAAGGAGTTGCGAACCACTTTGGCACATGTCCGCCATGTCACCACTCTTAGCAGAGCGTATTGGCACCTTCATTGAGCAGTATTTGCTGCGCCGAACTTACCCAAATCTGGCAGAAGTGAAACTTCGAGTTCAGACCAAACTCTTATGCTTCACGATGTCCTTTGAGATGGAAACCTTTTCGATCTATTTCTGTGTCGTCTCCAGCATGTTACGTTTTTAGCATTTTTTTAAGCATCCTTAGCTAATGGATTGATTCAGTCTTTTGTTCCTTCTGGGGGACTGGATGAAACCATGTGTGGCATGATCAAAATGAAGCTTGTCTTCAGATTAGAAGACGGTCCTCACTGATACTGCTCCCGGAATCTTGTTTTTCATCTTTAGATACTCCATACGATTCATGTGTACGTACAAAAGTGTTTTTTTTGTCTTGTAGCACAGATCAGCATTCAGCACCATTGTCCCTCAAACAAGGCCAACATGGATAACCCCCCCCTACGTCACAATGTCACTGGAATGATTGTTCTTTGGGGTAACTATCCCAGCATGGCCGAACTTTTCAGATTAGTGAATTACTACAATTTGCCGGTAACTATACCAGCCATAGTATGTAGACGGTACATGTACTACAGGTACCGTGACGCGGCACGAGTCGACCAGGTTGGAAGAAGTGGCAACTTCGTTGGCGCCACTGCGATGGGAACAAAGCCTCTTTGAGGTGCTGGACAATGGAATTTTCGTGGGAACATCATGGGAGATATAGATTTTTTATGTGTGTCTGAAAATGGAGAATTTTTACCGAACACATCAGGTATCGTATAATTCTTTTTTTGGCACATGATGATCAAGATTGATCAAGCGTCCAATTAAAGGGTGTTTTCCTCCCCTAGATTTCCAGAACTCGCATGTTTAAGAACCTTGGATTGTGATCTGAACATGGGGAATTTACACCCCAAATGGGATGGTTCCCTGGTGGATATCGCAGGCCGGGTCGCAGGAATTTTGACATTGTGGATGTATATGGATTAATTATCACTGATTTTTATGGATCAGGAATCAGGAAAATCTCGAATTCCAAGTTTCATTGGGGTTCGTCCGAAAATAGGCGACATTGGGGTAGACCCAGCTGGAGCAATCCATTTGGCTTCCAGGACTGTGGAATGCTGCTCTGGATCAAATACATGGCAGCAGATGACATGGACACGGCCATGGGGACATGAAACAGCAAGCTGCGGCTATCGCAGAAAAAAAACACCAAGCACGTGCACGAAATCACCGAAAAACTTGGTGAAAACCCACCTTAAACAGTGGGGATCAAAGCACGAGAATGGGTAGAGGATGGGTCGATACCAGGGTGAAAACCAGGATGGCTATTCTGAATATGAAAATCAGGAAGCCAGGGTGAGCTGACCCGTATCCACATCCTCTCCTTGCTCACAATCTGGGATAAGTGGCACCATGTGACACCCTCCGCGACATGTGACATCGCTAGCAACATGGAATCCCCCAAAAACATGGATCCAACAGGAAGATCATGGCATCAATTTAGTTGTGCCGGCTCAGATGGCAGATGGCCTCAAAAGGCATTGTCGTGTGGGTCAAGGCTGACCAATTCAAATGGGGCAAGAAATTTCTTGGTAGTTTGGAACATTTGTTGTTTCCTGTTTGGGATGATGATCCCCATATATCCCCATAACTGATTTTGAGGGGATGGCTCCACCACCAATCAGATGCTCATGGCAGATCCAAGGAAAACTCCTCTTGTATTCGGTGTGGTCGAAACATTTTGACACTTCCCTGTCACTTGAAAAATGGTCTCAGCATGTTTCAGCATCATTGAACACATATTCATACTCTTTCTCTCTCTATCTCTCACATAAGATCTGGAAAAGATATAACGACCTCACTGCGACCTCCATGGAATGACGCTTAATTAGTAGGGGTATAATTGTCCCACAATAGCCTTGTTTCAGATGAGTGAATTACTATACGTACATTTATCCAGGATATTTAATGATTACCCTCTGGTAAACTAACATAGCTATGGAAAATCACCATTTTTAATGGGAAAATCCACTATAAATGGTCATTTTCAATAGCTATGTTAGTTTACCAGAGGGTACATCCATGGAAAAGATGTGTGTCTTTCATGGTGTGTCTTTCATCCGCCAGTCCGTGCAGCCGGACGTGCTCAAGTTGCCCTGGTCATTCGCGAGACCAAGCTGCAGTGATTTGGGAAAATGGTCTGGGTCATCGCAACCTAAAAGATAGAAAAGTCATATTCCGCCAAAAACTAGGGGCAAATACTTGTTCTTATGCATGTTGAACATCTGATGATTCTTTTTGGGCTTACTGTACTGATAATTTCCGCGGGAGCGTTGCCCGGCACAAATTGGGACTTTTTGGGAAACTGGGAGGTGCGTTTCCTAATCCAAGTGGCTGCTTAGGTAACGGAAACGGCGGGATCGAAACGGCAGTGCAGACTCCTTCCACCTCCTGAAGGGAGCGGCTTGGCACGTATTTTTGGGGTAAACTTGAGCAACCAGAAGGCTAAAATTCAGCCGGAAAACTGCAGTTTTTGGATGCCCCCCCAGTTGGAGAACGCTGCGGCGTGCTCCTTTTTGTGCAGTTTCCTTTCTCAACTTGGGTCCTGCTTGATGACTTTGCCAATAAATTTTTTGAAATGTTACTACTCATGCACTCTAAACTCTATAGATTATAGATGGTTTTTTCCTGCTTGTTTTCTCTCCTTTTACTCCTGATCGCGTGTTTTGAAGTTCTCCTGAAACATACATACTGCACCTTTTTCAGTGGTCAAAGCCCCCCATGATTGCCAAAAACAATGTGGCGAAAGCAGCGTGTGTTGGATTGATTTGCAGTGCTCACAGTGATTTGGACAGCCAAACTTCTCCAGGCCCATCATGGAAATGGACCAGAAAGCCCCTTGGCTCAGAATCGTTCGGTTCAACATGGTTCAACGCTTGCCTTTGGAGGGTGGCTTCGAGATGCTTCGAGGTTATTATGGTTGAACAAACTTGTGTTTGCAACATGTGGTTTGTGGATGTGACCGCAGTTGACCGTGCAAAGTTTTTTGATTATTGGATATTGATGTTGTTGTTGGCCAATTTCCAGCCTCAGTTGTTTTCCATTGAGTTTGTCGCCCCAGAATCTTCCTTTTTTTGATTTAGGATATATCCACGCTTTTGCTGGCCATATTCCCCCTCAAACCCTAACCTGGAAACCACCATAAAAAGGTGCTATAGCAACCCCCAAAAATATTTTGAAAGTAAAATCCTACTTCCAAACACGTTGATATATAATATAGCAAATTATTACTTTTCTATCTTTTCGGGGGTTGCTATCAACATGTTCCGACCCCAAAAAACCTAACACATCCGGCCGGTGGGGGCATGGGGGCATCGCTGGAAGCCGAGGTTGTGGTCCTGCCTGAAACCATCCGCGGACAGCTGGGCGGCCATTATCCAGGGCAACCTGGCACAGGCTCGAAAGGGCGAGAAGTGAAAATGGTGATGTTTCAGCAACAAACATGGATAAAAGTGGTGGTTTAAGCAGATTTTTGAGCAACCAAAATGGGGACTGGTGATTTTTGAGCACCCAAAATGAGGACTTATCAGCAATATTTAGCAATTGTCAGCCAAAATGGCGGTTTGAGCGACAACAATGGTGATCCAACCAGCACGAATTCCACGATTTTCGACAGAAAATTGAGATTTCCTGCTGAGTACATCAAGAATCAAGAACCTGGTGATCTAAATTGATTTAACCATTCGTTAATTTTGCTAATCCTGGTTGAGATCCTAAAATCCTGGGTTGGCTTAGTCGGTGATTTTTCACTTTTCCAAGGGGAAATCAACCGATTGGGAATCTGTAGAGCATTTTTATTGCAGGCGGCTGCCCTCGAGCACATCCAAGAAAAACTTTGTCCAAGAAGGGGGTAGGTATTGGTTTACACAGGTGCAAATCATATTTCAATCATATTCATATTCTTATTAAACTCTATATTAAACATGCAAATTTGAGGTTACCCCAGTCTTGGACGAACTCAAATGGGACACATATTTGGGACGCGGTTTTCCGGGTCGACGTTTCCCCACCATCCACCAGGTGTTTTCGCACTTGTGGAAGCATCAGGTCGGGCTGGGCCCCGGGGCCCCGGGGACGGCCGTAGGTCGATGGTTAACCGAGGTTTGCTGAGGTATGGGGTACCCCTTTATCACTGGATGGTTTATGATGAACCCTGTTAAATTGGATGATTTAGGGGTAGCACCATTTCAGGAAACCCCCATTTGAGCCATTGAAAAGAGATGAAGAGAGAATTGTCAATTGGTCATTTAGTAGGCCATGATACCAATTTGGGAGGGGAGGTGCATTACCTACTTGAACCATTCATTGGTTAAGATACCTAGATACCATTAGATACCTATGTACTCAATTGGTTTGTATGGAGGGTTAATTTATTAGGGATTATGATAACCCAGAATCAGCAGAATACCTCTTAACCAACCTGTATGTCTTTTTCATTGCTGATTTACTATAATGATCTTCCGTAGTTATGTTAGATTATATACCACAGGCGATCCAGGTTGATTTTGGTAGAATCACAAGAGTCAATAGAAGCAAATCTTCAAACTCCCTGTCGCTTAGCAAATACCATTGGCAAATAGAAAAGAAACCAACGTGCATGCACCCATGGCGGTCGAAAATCCCATGGAAAATCGGCAGGTACATCATAAGCCCCAAACTCATCCAGTCGTGGAGGGCTCTGTCATGGCCCCTCCATTGTCATCATGGCTGGAGAATTCCCGCATTGAAATGGATGATTCTCCCAGCTTCATCTGGGGCTGTTAGTTCTGGGGTAAATCCCCAGGGTAGAAATAACCTGGTCCAATTCAATGAAAATGGCTATAGGGCAGGTGAAGAAAGTCCAAGCTTTGTTTTCTTCGGTGATAGCAGTGTTATGCAACACAAAGTAGTGGCGAGGAAAGTGCAGTCTATACACAGGATTTTCAGTTGACTACTTGAGTATCTCACAAGAGTAGAGATGAATAGAGGTTGAATTACTGCCTGAAGCAGCCAGTGAAGTGGAAATATGGAGAAACATGACCGCAGGTGTTCCCCTCGGAAACAGGTTTAAACCACATGCATGCTTAGTCTAGCTAAAGCAACAAAAACATGAAGAAAAAACATCTAAAAAGTGAAACAAAGTGATTTCCCAAAGAATACCCTCTGGTAAACTAACATAACTATGGAAAATCACCATTTTCAATGGGTAAATCCACTATAAATGTCCATTTTCAATAGCTATGTTAGCCATTACCAGAGGGTAAGGTGTTTCAGCCTCGGAGAGGCCCTGTTTTTTCAGCTCGGCGATGCGGAGGAGCCAGAGCACCTTTGTGTCACCCGGTGAAACTCCGCTGGTTTGGCGTGCCATGCGATCCGTTGGTACACCATGTTATGTAGACATGATAGAGCTATGCCTAGAGAGGTTTGTGTATATATATACATATAATATATATATAATATACATATATATAATATATATATATATATATATGTACACATATATATATATATATTTACTGTATATAGTATGATCTTCACCAGTATGGAATGTTATATCTAGAATGATATATATAGTTCTGACATGGGGGTTTCCGAACATCGGGCTACCCGGGCTACCCCGAATTCTCCAGCGAGGTATTGGTATCCCCATGACGAACCCCCCAGGTGCACTTCTCCGAACTCCTGGACCCTTCTGATGTGGCCGAAACCAAGTTGGTGGCGCCCCCAAGGGCATCCGACGCAACGCTGGGTTTGCAGGGTGATTTTACCATGGAAAATGCTGGTTTAATATAGTTTAATGGTGGTTTAATGGTGGAAAATGGTGGTTTAATGGAAGTTTAATGGGAGTTTGCCAAAATCCTGAAACAGAAGTCCAACAGAAATCCAACAGAAACTCTGAAAGCAACTTAAAACTTCAAGGATTTGAGACGCAGAAAAAAATGATCGCGTCAGCACACATCCCCCGGGGATTTCACTCAGCAGGAGATGGCTGGGGAATTGTCGTCAGATTGGGTTTTTTTTAGCACCAGTGTTCGTAAAGCAAGAATAAATCACACATATTTTGATGGTTTATAGAATAAATCACACATATTTTGATGATTTATACTAGTGCATACCACCGATTTATAGTAAAATTGGGGGATGGTTTACTATTTCTATACACACACTCATTTTGCCGGAGATTGGCTTTGGACAGCCGCGCCCAAGCCATCTTTTGGTATTCGAAAAGAAACGGAGCTTTTTGGATCGAGATGCATGATGAAGAACCTCAAGCAGGAAAAAAAAACCCTCTGGTAATCTTAGTAGTAGGGAATGGATGGGAATGGGGGTTGCTGGGATTACTATTGATAGTTATTGTGGATCATTCCCGAAAATTCCCTACTAAGCACAAGTAATGAAACTCTAAGCAATCCACCATACGAACAGACTTCAAGGGTTAACCATCTATGGATCGACATAGAAAAGGACGACTCAAAGGCTAGCTTCGCCTGAGGGGAAGTAGCCTGTCGAGGGTCGGTAAAGGTTTCAACATGTTTTTTTTTGGAGAAACCTTGGGTAACTAGTTTACTTCTTCAATCTTCTTCTTTATTTGCTATAAATGGGCATATACACCCCCCTGAAATAGAAAGCCAACCATCCCAAATAATTGCATACAATTGCATTATACATAATGTGTGTATAAATATATATATATATATACATACACATACGCATACACAGTGCAGACACATATGTAGAATGCAAGAATAGCCATGAACCCCTGCCCTGTCATGGAGAGCCTGCAAGTGGGTCAGCTGGTACGGCTGGTGAACTTACAGCGGGTACGCCATTGAGCGCCCGCCGGGGGGTGGCACGGTGATGCATGGTGGAGGTTTGTGGGTCAGTGATTGTCAACGTGATATCCCCAAAGACAAGGTTTTCATAGGATTTTAACATCATTAAATCATGTTGAATCGGGTTTAGTGGGGACTAATCCCAAGTATACATTGAGAGGAGATGAGAGAAGTATTTTGGGGATTTCAGATGATTTCAGCAAAAAAAGGGGGACTGCTGTGAATGGGCCATGGGAGTTGATCCTCAATTTGTTACAGTTTATAAATGGAAAGAAAGAGGTTTTTGCCCATGGGATTTTTTTGGTACCCTATTTAACTTTTGCCAAAACCATTTGGTGGAAGATGCGACGTAGAGGAATTCCACTTGGATTTTTGTTTCGGTTGGGAGGGGTTGATATTCTCTATTCCGAGAGAGTCACCGAGATCTGATGAGACAAACTTGGGACCACCCTTTCCGAAAGCTATTGCCCAAGAAAAGAGAGAAGACGAACTTATAGAATATATTGAAATGATCCAGGGGTTCTTACCGTGGTTGCATCCATAGGTTTGGTCGATTGAACGGGGAAAAAACCGGTGGTTCGCAGGCTGAGTTGAACCATCACCTGGGCCGCATCGAAGAGTTGACGAAGTCGAATGGCCGAGCGGGGGTACGACTGCACAATACCATCTGGAAAGATCAGGCAGGGCGTCCAAGCGCATTGGATTCATTTGGATTCAATGAATATTTGGGTTTGTCTGAAAATAGGGTATATTCCCAATTATAGCCATTTAATAGGGATAATGATCATTAACCATTGGGTTTAGGGGTACACTATTTTCAGACAATGAATATTTCCCCAGCCCTCGGGTCGTAGGATTTTATCACATGACCCTTAAATGGGATGGGCGCGAAGTTGGCCGGAACACGGGTTGAACATCGATTCATTAAGAGTTCAGACAGGTCAGAAATGAAATTGATGGAGAAATGCCTCTCATTCAGACATATCATTCTATGTCTCATGTAGGGACTTTTTTGGTCCAACTGTTGATGAAACGCTTCAGTTCATTTCCGGTTAGGACGTGCCAATCTTTCTGGATGTGGTTTTAGGTTTGGGGGAATCATCTCCAAATGGCTAACCTTTTCAGGTTGGTAAGTTATTAATCATATTAAAATATTCATGTATTTCAAGTATTCTAATAATCTGGACAGCCATGGATTTCCAAAACTAGTTTAGTCTATTGGAGAGCAATTGCCTAAAAATGGCTGCTTATTTTTTTTGATTGTGTTTTGTTTAAAATCGAATATGTTCTTTTCCGAGTCCCCACGAATCGCTGAAACATCCGGCGCCACACAAAAAGCACGCCTTTTGACACATGGAATCACTCTGAAGAACTGCAGTGGAAAAGCAGCATCTTGAGAGGTAAATCGAAGCACATGAAAAAATATCGACATGTTTGTGAAAAATTACCGGATGAGATTAAAATTCCCCGAATTTTCAATCATGGAAATGGGACCTAAATGGAATGATGATCCCCTATGACGAGCTCATATTTTTCAGGTGCCTCAACCACCAATCAGCTTTAGATTCTTTGGGTCACCAACATATTCCCATCAGAAGCATATTCCCTTTAATAACCATGAATTCACCATTTTGATGGGTGGTCAAACAAGAACTACTTGAGACCTCTTTCTTCCATTCTGCCAAGCCTCCAGGAGTCCAAAGAGGAGTCACTTGGTTGCCACGTCGGAGAATTTGGGCGGACCACCTCAGCCCTCTGTCGGAAACCTGGCTGGTTTCAAAGCAGCAGTGGTTCTTCATTCCCAATTTAAGGTGATTCGGCTTATTTTTCCAATATGGGGGAAATATGGGGAATCTAATATTGTTTAGTTTTATGGAGCCCCTGAAGCAAATCCAAGTAATCATGATCTCCAAATATTTCCTGGGGTGAAAGTTGAAAGATTATATAAACACAAATAAAAACCCCCAAGCATTTAAGTATATTTGAGTTGTTCTTCCATTTTCTTCTGGATCACCAATCTGGCTCCATCTCATCCAAGTGGCAAGGGACACCCCATTTTATGGCCACATCTTGGGCTTGACCCTGGATGGGAAGTGATTTTTTTTATCGAGATAAGCAGCTTCCAACACAAGAAAAAGACATGGTATAATCATGGTATAATCATGGTATAATCATGGTATAATCATGGTATAATCATGGTATAATCATGGTATAATCATGGTATAATCATGGTATAATCATGGTATAATCCCTCTCCCCAAGATGAAAAACAACCCCGTCCAGAAACCAGTCGCTTTAGTGGGGAGTTAGTGGGGGATTTCGTGTGTTTCCTGAGGGCCATTCCCAGTCGCTCCGCAAGCTCCGGAAGAGCCTTGAGGTCTCCAATGTTAGCAGTGAAACCCGAGAATCTGAGACGGGTCTCGCTCCTTGCTATGGGCAAGCCGTTGGTCATCTTACCTGGTGGTTTTTAAAAAAGTTCAATAGGAGAAGATAGGCACAGGATGGTAAAGGCCAAAGAATCTAAAAGTGGCAAGTGAACATCCTCTATTCATGGTGTTTTAATTTGAAAATTGGATGATTTTCCTTTGCCATGTTTGATTACCACAGATTAGTGGGCACTTGGAGGTTGGTACAGTTGGATAGGTTGGTACCTGGCACCATAGATGTGCCCATTAAGGATACCATTGATAGAAGCTGTTTTGGACTGACCAGCCTTCAACGTACCATTTGAGGCTTCCCACCGATGCTCCCCTACCTGTGTTGGACAGCATCGGCCGAAGAAGCATCAGCAGGTCCATGGAGGGGGCAATCTGTCTGAGACAAGTGCCACACTGGGGTTTGGCCAGATGGAGATTTCTCGCAAGTGAATATGCTTTGGTGAATAGTGGGTTTCAATAAGCTTTGCGACGTTTTTTTCCCTTTAATTTGGGAAATGCATTTCAAACGAACGTGTGTTGTTTGCTGGGTATCAAAGAGTTGCCATGAACGTGCGAATCTACCCGCATATACCAGCATAATCCCAAAGGGTCCACTGTGAAAAGACTCCAGGCTTCATACAGACTGAACCCAAGATGCAGACAAGTATCAACCTGAGCGTTGTGCCATAAATCATGAATAAAGATTCTTAAAGTACCTTGCTCTGCTGGGATCTAACCATTGTGCACAGTGCAGAGAGGGGTCTCTCAACAACGCCGCAACTCCTTGAGCACATGATCAAAGAAAGGAACAGCCCCGGACAGCCCCTCTCCTTGGTCAGCCACGGTTTTGCAGGGTATCTGTAATGGCAATACCTAAATCCAGCGTTCATTGGTTAAATAGATATTAATATATTTTAATAATATTCAATATATGTAATATATGTAATATATTATATTTTATATATTTCATATTATATATTATACATCATATATTCTATATTATATATAATATATTTTATATGATGTATGATATATTAATTATTATATAATAGATATATATTATATTACTAATATATTATATTACATATTATATATAGACATATTATATATTGTATGTAGATATATTATATATCATATATAGATATACTATATATATTATATGTATATTATATATTTATATAGATATATTATATATTATATAATCAGATATTATATATATTATATAATTAGATATAGTATATATATATTATTGTATATATATTATTAGATATATATTATTATATATATAATATATTATATTACATGTTATAAGAGATACTATATATTATATATTATATATAAGATATTATTTACTGTATATATTAGATATAGAGATGATATGGCATTTCTCATGATTTAAGCCATTGCCATTCACAGCTCCAGGCTCTTAGGAGACACTGGCTGGGGGTTGCCTGACAATGTGGTGGCAGGCATCGAAGCTTGGCTTCAAACGCCCATCCAAAACATGGAAAAGATTGCTATGCACCATATATACATATATATATAACTACATAGAACTATCTATGTATTTACGTTGGTATATATATATATATGGCATCTATATGATCTACCTATATATCTATCCGATCTATATTATATGCTATCCAGCCCTGTCCATATCCCTATCCAGTCCCTACCCCTATCGTATCTATACCTATCTAACTACATGGGTTGTCCCGAATCCCAATGACCCATGAATGGGAAAACATGCTTTTTGCCTCTGCTTCCGCTGCTTCCGGTCACCGGAATGATGGTCAAATCATCCCAAAGGCCTTCTTTCATGTTGGTGAAATTACTATCTATCAGCCAGAACACTAATTATGCTACATTATATGAAGCAACCCCCAAAAGTACAGAGAAAACCACATAATTACATAATTACTGCTAAAACAATGGTAGATTACTTTGCTATCTTTTTGTTTTGGTTGCTATAACTACAACATATGAACTCTGATCCCTCCTAACCAACCATTGTTTGCTCCCTCACTGGAAGTATCCCTAAGATATGCTGAGGAACCGTCATTTTCAAGCCTAAAATGGGATGATGATGACGATGACGATGATGATGATGATGATGCTGATGATGATCCGAGTTGACTTTCAAAGAATTGTTCTCTTGGATGAACGCAGCAACCAGATCACAGATGGGTTCGTCCAAGTCACAAGGCAGTTACACTTAAATTAGCGCCATGGTCACCACTTGGATTAGATTGTCCATGTTTGTCCCATGGTGTTATCACAGGGATTAATCAATCATGTCGTTACGGGTTACTCCCTGCACAAAGATGGGAAATTGGAAAAATCTCATGGGGGTGTCACGCTTTGAGCCATGAACATACCCCTGTTGAAGCATCATTGAATACATGGGTATTAGGGGGAGTATCAATGGTTCCTAAGCACTACCCCCTATGATCATTTTTGTTACATATACTGTATATTAGTATTATTATTACTATTAAATTATATTATTATTATTATACTATTATTACCCCCTATGGGTAGTTTTTTTTTAGAACACTCGCCCGAGATCTCCGAGGCGAGTTGGTTGCAGATCTGCAGAGTTCACTTGAGCGACGTGACAGTGACTGGCTGCTCATCTTCAAGGTGCCGTCATGCCATCAGCCTATTATTATATAGCACATGGGTGAATTAACATCCATTTACCAGTTATTTTTATGTACCTAGAGTATTAGGGTTTTGACCTGTACACAGATACCCTCCAGTAAACAGACCAAAAGCTATGGAAAATTGTCTGTTTAGTTCAATGATTTATATGTAAAAAGAATGATTTTCAATAGATATGTTAGTTTACCAGAGTGTACTTTATATTTATACATAGAAATCTGCCAAAAGGATAGAACAGCAATGTATTACTATTCCAGTGGGATTCTGAGAGTGTGTCTGATGGCTTTTTCATGGGAGAATGAAGATAAACTACGATATTTTGGGGTACCCTACTTTAATACAGACCCATCTGTATATGTCGAATGTATTGAACATAGATTATAGTAACCCCAAAAAAGATAGAACAGTAATCTATCATAATCTGTCACATTTTTAGTGCGATTTTACTTTTCTATCTTCTTGGGGCTGCTATAATATGCAATAATAATATATACGTATATATATATATGTATGTACATATATAGGTATAGTGAATCATAGTGAAACTATGTGTGTGTATATATATATACAGTGAATCTAACCATTGTAATGGGGTACAAAACCAAGATGCTATGGGGTTACCCTGTGGTAATCAAACATGGCACGTGAAAATTAATTATGTACATGGTGTGTTAATGGAATCATTTGTAAATGAAGGATTTTCCAGCAAGTCATGTTTGAGTACCGGAGGGTACCTGTGTGACACATCGGCAGCACGCTGATGGCATGTTTTCGCAGGTCCGCCGGAAAGTTTCCGCAACATGGGATTAGATCGCCACTTCTGGCTCGTAAGATTCCATTTATTGATGATGAACATCACATCAATGTTGAACAAACAAAATCTTTGCTGTCCAATAATATCAACTGTCCTTGAACCATTCACCCACTAGCCTGCAGAAGGTAGGAAGGGTCTGCATCCTCTTGAACCCAATGCGCAGCCAGGGGTGATTTTCCCATCTCCGCCGTTTCTCGGCGGATGGACTCCGGTCGGGGATTTCTCCACCATGGCTTTGGATAGCAAAGAACTGGGAAAGTGACGGAAAGTGAGGGTTGTGAAGCACTGGAGTTTGGGGTTTCCAACAAATCCATGGAAGTCGTGCCATGGTTCTTGGCTTTCATGCCAAAGGTGCACAGAAATGGCTTGTTAAGCCATGGAATCTGAGTGCAGGGTGAAGTTTCAGATGGCAACCGGCCCATGTTCATCTCATCCACCATGCGGTGTCCAACTGAGGTTCTGAATGATCAGGAAAATGAATGGTGGATTTCGAACTCGGGCACATGTCCAGGTCAGCAGCTTTGATTTTGGTTGGGGCGCCGATTTGGGTTCGGTTCAGCTACCAGGCTCTGTGAATGTGTTCCCGACTTGGGTGGATTTGGATGGTCACCTGTGCTGTTTTTCGACCTGACTTCTTGGTGGTTCGCCTCTGTCCTATGAAACTCTGGCCCAGGATTTGGAGGCACCCAAATGGACTCTGACGACATAGCCCCATTCTGATGAACCTTTCATACCAAAAGAACAGCTGACAACATGGGCATGAGAAGTGTAGTATGGGAAGCTGGGGGAATTTTATGGATTCTTTTCATTGCAAGTCCAGTCTTTTTAACTGCGATGCCTGGCATTCAAACATGAGGGAAAGATGATGACGAAGACGAAGCATAGAATTTTTGGCGGTGCCCCGGGTGCCCTAGTTTTGGTCCGAAACCTATCTCTGACCCATCAGCTGAGCCGGCTGAGCCTCGCGTGCAGATGGTCATGGACATGAGTACCTGGAGTTTTCCTTTGGTCACTTGGATTATGAAAACTGGTTGGTGGTTTGGAACATGAATTTTATTTTCCATAATATATGGGATATCATCCTTCCCATTGACGTACTCATCTTTTTCAAGATGGTTATTGCACCAGCAACCAGAAAATGATGGCCAATCTTTTGGCCACTCGGAAGCCAAGCATCATACCACCGGACACCAGTGGGGCAAGTTCCAACCAGTATGGTGCAGGTTTCTTTAAAGCTCGAAAGATTCCACGTGGTTTACCGGATTCCGGGGTTGCTGATTTTTTTCGTTTCATCCCAAATGTGACGATGCTCCCCAATGACTCTCATATTAGTGCATCAAGACTGAAACTACATTTCAGTGGCTTTCAGAAACCTCGATCCCAAATTTAAATTCTTCAGTGATATTGGTGGCCATTTCATTGCCATTTCCAGATCATTTCAGGCTATTTTGATCCCCTCCATTGGCCCTCGAATCACCATGTCGTAACCATCGCCCCAGGTGCCGAGCGCCGCGTGACAGTGGTGGCGGTGAAGATCCCAGCGTTGCCCTATGGCCCGCTGTCGGTCCCGTGGCGCCGAAGGAATTCCTGCAAGGTGTTATATTAATCATGAGCCATGATGAGGGAATATTTTCCAACCAAGCAGTATAATGGATGAAATAGAAGTTTTTTGAGTGTCTCGAATGGTAGGAATACACCTAAATTGCCCTTTGAATGGGGGTATGGCATTTTGTTAAGCAACATGCCACCAACTCGATATAGATGTATATAGGTGATTTTGAGTATCAACATATAGGATTTGGCAACCTGAAAGTCAGCATGGGGCGCACCCTCTGGTTATCAAACATGGCAGGCTGGGCAAACGCTATTGAGTCTAAATAGGAAACTCATCGCATCTGAAAATGGGGGACTCTCCATTGCCTGCGGCTTAAATTACTAGAGGCGAAACAGTCTATCAAATTATATCCCATTAAGTGGATTCCATTAAATCCCATTAAATGTTTAGATAACCATACCAGTAGTACCGCACAAGGCGGTGGCGGAAGTTTCAAAAATAGGAAACCTATAGGAGAGGTTGGTTGTTGCGAATCAGGGATGGCAGAGCGAAGCCACTGATGGACCGAAAGGT
>Ga0126342_10011092_pt1 | contig 16107 bp, 20 predicted proteins | sample Cyp1metagenome_FD_92528 | JGI IMG/M metagenome (GOLD analysis project Ga0126342, IMG submission 92528) | Coral microbial communities from Lord Howe Island, Old Settlement Bay, Australia - Cyphastrea 1 metagenome | ecosystem: Host-associated > Invertebrates > Cnidaria > Coral ... | reverse complement strand
TGGCCGCGTCGCTTTTACCAGACTCCACTTTATTTTTTTCCCCTACCCTCTCCCCTTTATTTTTTCTTCGGTTCCTTTCTTGCTTATTGCTTACCTACCTTTCGTGTTCCCCCTCTCAAGTTTGCATGTTTCAGGATTCAGTTCCTGACGGATCATATAATGATCCATTCTTGTCTAGTGTGTGGGTTTTGGCTCATTAAGAGGAACTATCCTCCTAATCCCTTCCCATGTTATTCTTTTGTCATCTTCAGGATGCAGATGGCTGCACTAGCCTAAAATGCTCAAAAATAAGCCACTGGCTTCATCCACATCTACGGGAACGAACTGTTCGTTGCAAACACCTAGGCAGCATTCGATGATGCTTGCCACGAGCCAGACGCAACAGTCCTTGTCTGCACGCTTTGATGAATTGGAGGCAGAGCTGCAGGTGCCACAAGATCCACAATCTCATTGCATGCAGGCGCATTTTGCTGAGAAACAGCAATGAGATTGCATTGAGTCTGCCGGATTAATTATGCAAGTATGCAATCAGTCATCCAGCGCACTGACTCATTGCGATTGAAAATGAGAGTGTTGCCGTGGCGATATTTTCTCCGTTGCAGGGCCATGCAGAAGAGAAGAAAACAATTGAACCTGAAGTGACCAAAATGTTCGCGTGCCCTGACAGCATCCATGTACATTATGTACACTTGGCCAAATTCTTTGCTTGGCCTTGAGCAGCCAGCAATTAACCAAGTCGATCCCGACCAGAGCAGGTTGATGCCCCGCGATTGTCGTTAGTAGACGGCTAGTTCCGAAGTACACACAAGTGCTGCACTCTGTTTACAGATTCTGAGGAGCCAAGAAACTCAAACCGTACCTTCGGAGAACCGATCCCGTGCAAATCGAGAAGCTTTCGACATCTCAAGCCAGGCGCGTCGCTCCTGGCTTTTTCCTGCGCAGCACTCGCTGGCAAACTGGCAGACCTTGGTGGGATGTCAGGATGTTCCTGGGAACATCATTGTGCGGCTGCGAGGCATTTGCGCCTATGAGCTTGCCAAGCAGCCTGCCAAGCAGTTTGCCAAATATCCCAAGCTTTTCCAGCTTCCCATCCAGTCATTGGCCGTTTGACTCTCAGTACAGTCAACAATCAACAAGTCGCGTTTGCATTCGCTTCCAGCATTCTAGCGCTGAGTCTTCTTGTGTTTTCATGGGGATGCAGGCTTGCATAGAAACAATGGAAATGTTTGATCGCTGTCAGGTTGATTCCAGCGTACACGGGCCAGATGCATTCCCCTTTGCAGGAGCAAGTTCGACTTCTTTGAATGCAGTATTTGCAGCTTGGGGATTTTTTAGGTGTGGTGTTGGTGACATGACATGCATCATTTGACTTAACTTGACTCCCACAAACCACAGGCATCTTCACATCGTGTCAGGACATGCAATGGTCTTACCCGGACTTGAGTGGATCTCCTTCTCCATACACTGATGGGAAGGCAACAGTGCAATGGGCATGTCTCGGAGCGCAAGAATTTCAAAAGGGTCAAGGAGTCGGGTGCGAATGGAAACAACACGGGCCAGGTTTCTGGGAAAATGATGGTCAGAACATCAGGCATGGCATCGACAGACCAAACCAGACTTGACAGAGAGAGAGAGAGAGAGAGAGAGCCTAAAAAGATCCAAAAAGCTTGTCCAGATTCATTTATGTAGGATTCAGTTGGAACATGTAAGATTGGGAGCGGCTGAAATGATATGCTTCCAGGGGTTCCATCCCAGGCCCTTGCTTGGGCAAAATGTTGTAAGACCTGGACACTCATCGCAACCTTGGCAGGTTCGAGTTGCCAAAGTGCTTCGCTGGCTACAAAACAAGCATTGGATGCACCTGCCCTTTGATAAGCTCATACTGAAGCTAAGTTTGATTGGCGTGATGGAAACGGACGGAAATGAAATGCACATTGTGTAGATGCGTTAGGAGCGAGTTCTACGAATGAATACAGTATAGGTTTCTTCTTAAGCAGCCACGAACTTCACAAGGGTTTTCGCCACAGCTGAAGTGTTGAGGAGGTGCCTTCTAAAGAGCTGCTTGCATTCAAGTATTAAGAATACCGCCCGTAGAAGTTGCCATCATTATATGATTCCCTGGCCCAAGGAGATTGGAAGGAGCTGGCATCCAGCTAAGCATGGTGGAGCAAGACATACTGAAGTGCTACCTAGCTGATGAGTCTTTATGAGCAGCTCCTATCAGAATGACATGGATGACAAGCGTTGCTTTCAGCGTGGTAGCCAAATGTACAATGTTTGGCCACTTGCCGATGAGGTGCATGGTGCAGGTTTGGAATGCCTTGGGGTTTCCATTTTCTGCGCGAAATCCCTGGTGCTTGCTCAGGTTGGTTGACGCATGGGCCATGGCACTGTGAAGCCATGTGAAAGGGTCCCACAGGGGCCAATTCACAATTTTTTTCCATATTGCAACACCCGTCCTATTTCAATGTCTTGAAGCACGTGTAAACTACACCGTTCAACTGCCTGGCTAATTGCCAGCATGTCCAGTGCGGAATGTGTACGCATGTGTACGCCATGTGTGTCCATGTGTTGGATGTTTGGTCATTCCGCACTTGCTTGGCTTGATGTTTGCAAATTTTGCAATATTGGTACGACTATTGTTTAAATAGCTTTCCCGGAAGGCACATTTTTGCAAAACAACGACCATGTTTTTCACGCTGTAGCAATTCCTTGCCTGAGGCCTAGCCCAAGAATCGTAGACCAACCGTAGACACACTGTAGACAAACCGTAGATAATCTACAGACAAACCGTATGTACAACCGTAGAACGGACATTGTTAGGCCTAGAAAGTAGAATCTTTCCGTAGACATTAATTTTTGCTGTAGAACTTTGCCTAAAACAATATATATATATAATATAATTTAAAACCCTCTTTTCCTCAGAACAAATTTCCGGAAAAAATGTTCTTGCAACAACGACTCTCTAAACAATAGTCTTTGGAAGTATTGGGTTAAGATCAAGATATGTTGTGCCGATTATCATATACATTTGCACGACCAGTCTTCTAGGCACATGAGGCAGGCAGCTGAACAACCTTACAGGGACGCTGCCAATGGCCAATGTATGCCACGCAAGCAGCAAGGTTGCTGCCAAAGGTGCAATGGAACTGCCAAAGATGCAGGGGCTCGAGAAACTGAGCGGTGGTGACCAGCGAGTGTCAAGTAGACTGTTTGGGTAGAGCCCTTGCGACTTGCGTGACCCAACTTTTGCACACTTCTGCCATGCCCCTCATGCACCCCAAAATCCGCGCTCGATCGCTAAGGCTTCAATCCACTGGCCACACTTTCAGGAGTTGGCACCCCAGCAATCAAGTGCGTTTGACTGAAGCCATGACAGACGATGAAATATGCTATGACAATGACATTCTGTTTCAACCAGTGCTATATGTTTTGAATTCCGTATAGATACCCAAAGCACTTTGGCCTTATAAACACATAACATCTTCATACACATAGCTACGTATAGCTATGGCTATACCAGTAGTACCGCACAAGGCGGTGGCGGAAGTTTCAAAGATAGGAAACCTATAGGAGAGGTTGGTCGTTGTGAATCACGGATGGCAGAGCGAATCCACAGATGGACCGAAAGGTGGTTGGAGTTGTGTTTTTTGGAGTGGTTGCAATGGTTGCAGCGGTCACCTCACCACAACTGCTGGATCTAGTGTGGTGTGGTGCAGTTGTAGTTGTAGTTATAGTGAAGTGTAGTGGAGTTGTAGCCGTAATGTAGTGTAATTAGTGTAGTTGGAGTTGCAGTTGTAGTCGTGGTGGTAGTTGTAGTTGTACTTGTTGTCGTAAAGTAGTGTAGATAGTGTAGTGTAATGTAGTGTAGTGAAGTGTACTGTCGTGTTGTGTACTCTAGTGTAGTATAGTGTAATGTAGTCTAGTGAAGTGTGTGTGAAGTAGTGTAGTTGTAGTTGTAGCGTAGTGTCGTGTAATTCGTGTAGTGTAGTCGTAGTGTAATTAGTGTAGTGTAGTGTTGTGTCGTGTAGTAGTGGTAGCAGTAGTACTAGTAGTAATAGTAGTAATAGTAGTAGTAGTAGTAGCAGTAGCAGTAGCAGTAGCAGTAGTAGTAGTAGTAGTAATAGTAGCAATAGTAGCAATAGTAGCAATAGTAGCAATAGTAGTAGTAGTAGTAGTAGTAGTAGTAGTAGTAGTAGTCGTAGTAGTAGTACTAGTAGTAGTAGTAGCAGCAGCAGCAGTAGTAGTAGTAGTACTAGTAGTAGTGGTAGCAGTAGTAGTGGTAGCAGTAGTAGTAGTGGTAGCAGTAGTAGTATTAGCAGTAGTAGTGGTAGTAGTTAGTGGTAGTGGTAGTAGTAGTAGTAGGTAGTAGTAGTGGTAGTAGTAGTACTAGTAGTAGAGTAGGTGTAGTAGTAGTAGTAGTAGTAGTAGTAGTAGTAGTAGTACTAGTAGTACTAGCAGTAGTAGTAGTAGTAGCAGTAGTAGTAGTAGTAGCAGTAGCAGTAGCAGTAGCAGCAGCAGTAGCAACAGCAGCAGCAGCAGTAGCAGCAGCAACAGCAGTAGTAGATTAGTAGTAGTAGTAGTAGTTGTAGTTGTAGTTGTAGTTGTAGTTGTAGTTGTAGTTGTTAGTAGTAGTAGTTGTTGTTAGTAGTAGTAATTGTTAGTAGTAGTAATTGTTAGTAGTAGTAGTAGTAGTAGTAGTCGTAGTAGTAGTAGTACTAGTAGTAGTAGTAGTAGTAGCAGTAGTCGTGGTAGTAGTAGTCGTCGTACTAGTAGCAGTAGCAGTAGTAGTAGTAGCAGTAGCAGTAGCAGTAGCAGTAGTAGTAGTAGTAGTAGTAGCAGTAGTAGTAGTAGTAATAGTAGTAGTAGTAGAAATAGTAGTAGCAGCAGCAGCAGCAGTAGTAGTAGTAGTAGAAGTCGTAGAAGTAGTAGAAGCAGTTGTAGTTGTAGTTGTGGTGGCAGATGTAGTTGTAACGTAGTGTGTCTAATTAGCGTATTGTAGTGAAATGTAGTTGCAGTTGTACTTGTAGTTTGTAGTTGTAGTGTAGTGGTAGTTGTAGTTGTGTTTATCTATCTGTCTGTCTATCTGCAAGCTTGAAAAGGCAGCTATTTTGCAACACTTCCTCAATTTTTTGCACTTGACAGCGTCAAAAACGAAACAATTCTGCGAGACTGCCTCAATTTTTGAACTTGACAACATCAAAAAATGAAACAATTCTGCGAGACTTCCTTCAATAATGGAAAGTTGAGTGCAGAGCTGACGGCCTTGTACCACTGCGTTTTGCGATTTTTCCAGCCCATGTCTCTGAAGTATTGCGCCTGCCACGAAAAAGTGATGCCAGGTCATACGAAGCGCTGCACCTGTCACACAAAAGCATCTTCCCAAAACTGAAGATTTGATGCTCCAAAATGCAACCCTTCTCAAGAAATCAGCGCCCTGACCTCCTAACATCTCTGATGAACATGTCTCTTGTACTGCGCCTGCCACGCGAAAATGCATTTTTCCAGATCCTCTTCAAATGTTTTGCGCCTGCCATCTTTTTCGGGCATGCTAGAAAACCCTCACGTTTTGCTCACTTTTGACAAGGTGCGCAATACCTTTCGCCAGCCACAAAAAACGACATCTGAACGTCGAAGAGTGTTCCGTACCCGTCAGTCTTTTGCACTTTTGACTTCGAAATGTGCTTCGCACCACAACGGCGTGCACTTTTTCGACATCTCAACTTCCAAAAGTGGTCGGACCCTGGTGTGCTTTGTGCATTTGACTTGGAAATGCGCTTCGCGCCACAACGGCGTGTAATTTTTCATCTCTCATCTGGCCACATGGCTCCGCACCCGCCGCTTTAGCGAGCCTACTTTTCGACCCTCCGGAGCCACAAATTTTTTCTGCGACCTTTACGCTTTTCTCGCGCGCCTGCAGCTTCTTTCGTCTCACTTTTTCTCTTCTCTGATCTTCTCTCTTCTGCTCTTCTCTTCTCTGACTCTTCCCACCTCTGCTTTTCCATCTGTCCATATTGTCGGAAGTTTGATTTCTAAACTTCCTTCGCCAACGCTATACATGTACAGTCATATATACTAAAAAGACACGTGATGTATATGTATATTGTATCAATGCAGATTGTGACACATTGCGATGTGGCTAGACAAAATAGACAAACAGCAAAGCAGACAGTCAGGTGTCAGGCGTGTTGTAGAATTAGGAAACACCCAGGGATTCTTCAAACCATCCATTGGGTCACCAATGTTTGTTTGCTGCTTGCTTTTGGATCTTTTGGGTGTTTTTAGATGTTTTTAGATGTTTGGTGAAAAACCTTGGAGGTAGGATACAGCAGGTGCAAAATGGAAACCAAAAAATCACAGGTTGAGATAGGTTGAGCATTGCCGGAGCACATCTTTGAAACCAGGAACGAGCAAAACTTTCAATATCCCAATAAGCTTTTGAGTTTATTTGAAAAAGTTTTCGGACACTAGGTTTCTAGTGGTTTGTGGCAATACAACCTCAATCAACACATGCCAAAAATATACCAAATTTGATTACAACTTGTATTTTTATATGAATGGAGAGGGGGGGGGGTGCCCTAAATTTACCCTAATTATTCCCGATGTCGTGTGACATACTGGAATGTTTTCCCAGAATATGTGCAATGGGGCTGGAATAATATCCAATTATTCGAAGGTATGCTGGCAGGGGGGGGGGCTATGGCAGGGACCATGTTGTAGACAGTGTAGACAGGTGGGTGTGGGCAGGTTGATTTGCAATATCGCAGGGTGGCCACGTTGCTGTTGTGCTACTGTAGCTGTATGGCATTGTATACTATTGTATGCGCTACATCATTCTAATGACTACGGATGTTTAAGGTTGTTCATCTCCTTTGGCAATTGTATGAACGGTAGAAGTGCAAAAGAAGTGTCCCCCTTGTTTGAGGCCTACCTTTGCGCCACTCGCAAGTGGGTGCTAGCCAGGGACTCATTTCAATTGCACGAACAGCACGTGTCTTCGCATGTCTTAGATTTCGTTGGTCCACGTTGGCGCATTCTCCTGCATTCAATAATTTCCTATATGTAATGTGCAGTGTTGAAGGATCATCTTGCATATCGCATGTTCATGCATGTCCAGTGCTACGACAGAACTCCAATGCAACCTTGTATGTCTCTCATCGCTTTGTCATGTCAGCACACAAACCAGTCCAATCTTGCAAGGTCGCGCACATGCACACACTCATGCAAGATTCATCAAGTCTGCAAAAACATATATGTGGCGAAGTCGTTTGCATTGCGACTTGAAACTATTACTATGCGTTGGTGCAGCATGCAGTGCCGGCAGCGCCACAACTTGAGGTAGTTACCTTTGATGCTGGCCAGTTTCCCAAGAAGGTAAGGAAACGTTCTACTGTTGGCAGTTGCCTTTTTTTGCGCTACACATGTAGGAAATAGGCGATGCTATGTCCATGTAGACTCCAATAGAGCTAAGGCATGGACGCATCCTTTACTATCAAGGTTTGAAACCTGGATGTTCGGTGCAGGACAGCGCAAACGGTGCAAAACCAGCTCCTGTTGCCCATGTTGGAACCCAACTTGACATGGTCCAAGGTGTGCACAGGCCTAGCAGAACATTTGGTCGCAGAAGGGGAGTGATGACCGAACTACCAAAGTGACAGCGTGTCTGCATTGCGGTGGGTTGAAAATGTACGGGTTCCAACAACAGGAAGACACCGATAGGAGGGCCCTTTCGCAGTGAGCAGTTGCTGCCCAATGCATACCAATGCATTTTCATTTCACATGGTGCCCACACGTTCCCATTCCCCTGCGGGCATGCATTGTCCCATGACTGATGCTTCATCGCTGCTATTGCCCAAGCCATACGGTGCCCTGCACAGCTTCATGAATCAATATCTGAATATATAAACATTGTAAACGGGAAAACAAAAACAGCGTGTGCCAGGTGATGCAGTGCCAACAAATTGAGGGCAGTTATGGGCAGTTCATACAGTGACACAGCAACGGTATATATATAATTATATATATATAGTAGTTGATTTCCACCTAAGCTGCAAACAGAGCTACGGCAGCCCAAGCTGGGCGCCAACATAGGCCTAGACAAAACCAGACACAGCCTGAGACTCCTCTTCAGGGCATGTGGTACTTCACCCGAACCAACTGAGCATTTCTTTGTTTATCATTGAATTTCCCTTCCAAATAGCGCAGTTTACAACAAGCACGACAAGAGTTCAAATTGTGGCAAGGGCGGGCTGGGCCATAATTGGAAGCTTCGTGGACATGCGATGCTGCGAGGCAAAGAAGCTCGCGCACCACAGAAACAGTGTATTTTTTGTATTTGCGCGTTGCGCAGATGTGACCATTGTGACCCATTGTTTCTCAGCCTTTCCAGGTGCAGCATTTTTGGGCATCCTAGAGGGCGTGGTTGCCTTCACTTGCTACCCTGAGTACGCAGTGCTCGCTTTCACTTGGGGTCAAACTGCATACCTTGGCAATTGCAACTGCATCTGATTGATTCCTCGCAATCCGAGCTATCCAACCTGCTCTTTAAGCCCCTATTGTTGAGATTCCTGGTGTTGCTCAGGTATTCTTTCTCGTGGTGCGACAACACCACAGAGGCAGGCTACCCAGGGCCACAGAACTTACAGGTATTTAAGATCATTTAAGTAAGATAAGATATTATAAATGAGAAAAATCTCAGCCTTGCGTCCATAAGGAGAAAAAGGCAGATGACCCGTGGTGCTTTTCAAAACAAATCCATTCCATGTATACCACGTGATTGGATCGGATCTGGAAATGAAATGAATGTAATGGCAGTTCAGAAGGTCGGGAAAACCATAAGACTAGACACTTTCTCCTTTGCCTGCGACTGCGCCAATTATAAGTTCTAACCCAGTCCCCACTCTGTCAGTTTCTACACATCAGGACATGAAGTTGTAAATGAGGCCAAATGACCAATATCCATATCACATCCATATCTCAGCCCCTTCAGCTACTGTTTCCGTTAATACCTTAATCCTCCCGAGAAAGTCCGTGTTACACAATTGGTATGGATTTGTACTATACCTCCTAGATGGCTATTGATGGACAACGCTTGTGCAAGCACGCGCAGGCTTCTTGCATTCACAACTATGCATTCTCTGCCTGTGACTCAGGGGAGGCAACAGGTGGAATGTGAAGCTGCAGAATTATAGCAGGTTGAACTTTGCATAGCGAGCTTCCGATGCTGGAAGTTAAGGTTGGGCACTTCCAGAGGAGACTAAGTCCCTTGAGATTTGGAATGGACATGACTAAATCCTGGAGATTTTGACCAGCACCACATTGAACATCAAGCATCAATCGATGTTTCTCTTGGTTTTCATACATCTTTTTCAAAGAGGTATGATGTTGGCACCCGGTGCGGAAGAATGTATCAAGCATCGGACGCAGGAAGCTCACGGCCTACTACACTCAAAACCAGCGGCCGCCACTGACTGAAGCTGTCTTCCTGACACGACTCCCTAGGCGCTGGAGCACAACAAAGACCATACAGGAGATGGTCAGAGTAGATCAGCAATCCACAAACGACTTTTGGAATGCTTCGGAAATGGGAAGACAGAGCTAAGGCAAATCCCCTGCGGGTTTAGGAGACAGCTATCATTTGGTGAAGCCAACACATGCCGAGGATTTTGGGGCAGGTTCTACCGCACCATACCAGACCAGCAGGGCACAAGCGGCAGAAGCCTTCAAGATTAGAGCTGGCAGGCCTTATCAGCTGGAGTTTGTTCAGGGCGGATGTGCCGTGCTGCACTCGGAAATGTTTGCAACTCTGACTCTGACCAATTGCAAGATCAGGGGTGCAAAGTGGCTCGCGAGAAAAGTGCAGTCAATTTCAAAATTAGAGAGCTGTCCTGCAGCCTCCTGGCTTATATTGAAGCGGCACTTAATGTTGCAAGTGCAACCAAAGATTGTGCCACAACATGTCTTGGAGCACATGACAGCACGAGAATCACGTATACTATTTTATATTATATAAATTTATATAGTCTAGTGAATATCAGTGAGTCAATTCCATACGACATTGGTAAGTCATGGTAAGTGATGGTAAGTCCACATGCATATAGCGCACGGAAGCCGCATCCACAGGGAGCCCCAAGGTCCAGCCATGTCCAGCCCGAAGCGTCATAGCCATAACCATCCGCTGAGATGATTTGCGAATTGTGACAGATGTGACAGGATCAGGTTAACTCAGTTTCAAGACTGCCTCACCATGCACATCCCATGCACCCTAGTAACATCAATCTAGTAATTCTGTAGGATCCGGTAGGTAAACTATGGTGAAATGCTCTGTATATTCTGGGCCCTGCTGTCATGGCTGAGATGATCGCGGCCCGATGGCAAGGGCCACCTTTGCTGCCCTGGCTTTGCGTGCAAAGGTAGCACAGTCTGTGGAAGTCCTCGAGTGCTCAGGGCCTTGGACCTTGTTGCGAAGCCGCTTGTATGCCATAGCCAACCCCAATGCACGTCATTTTGCCATCTCCGTGCAAGAAGCACTCTCAGTGGTGGCAGATTTTCGGGAGGAACTGGAGTCAGATACAGATGCAGAGGTAGCAGACTGTCCACTTGGAAGTGTCGCCCTACATATTGTGGAAGGCCTTCAGCTTGACCGTGAGGAAGTGGCGACCTTGGATTCAGACTTTGCGCTTCTCAACGCCTTTGGCTGGAGAACTCTGTTGAGATCTGGCTGGCCAATCTTCCAGCTCTTGCTCTTGCTGCACAAGCATCTATCCGGCGTAGCAGGCTGCTGCCATGTTTGCTCTGGAACTGAGGGCTATACAAGGAGCTTGCAAATGGCTCTTCAACACCAGCCTTCCACAGGAGTTGGATTGACTGCCAAGAGTCTATCTTTCCTCATGGATGACAGCGCCGCTTCATGTCCTTCACTTGCATCAGCCGCCATCCTGGCCATTGCATGGACCCGTCTTCCCGTCTACGACGTTGAGACCGAAGGTTTGGTGATGCAGGCTGAGCAGCGCACGACGCTGATGGATTTGGTCTTGGCGGATGCCAGTCACCCGCTGCCATTGGTGGCAGCTCGCCTCTCTGCAGCCTCTCAGCTGTCAATGCATTTGCCTGAGCCATCAGCTCCTGAGGCACCGGGATCTCCCAAATAATCATTGATACTATTGGGATCTTAAGGGTTGCTGCCGTCAATGATGTGAATGTATTATGATTTTGATATATTTTGATTCATTATGTATTATATATAAATGACAATAATCATGATAACCGTACAGATAATAATGATAAAGTGATGAACATTATGACCTTGATACATTGTGATGGTTATGTGCGTTGACAATTCATGAAGATGACGCGAGGATTCCTTCTGGAAGCAGCACCAGCTGCACGTTTGTCTTGGGCAGGAGTCTCCTCATGAAGGTTGTGTGGTGCGGTTTGCCCAAACCCCGTCTGGCCGCTGCAACTTCTTTGCAACCATACGGCAGGCGCACGCACACATGCACACACACACTGTGGCACACATGCACACAACACACCATTTTGCATAATAAGGGGGCCGGCAGATGCCGGGAGCCGCCAAATCGTTGTGCTGTTGTTGCAGCTGCTTTTGCACTGCGTTGCGATCATTTACATGCAAGAGGTCAAGTAGCAAGATGAATTTCCCTGGACTCTTTGGGCATGATTGCACGGTATTGGACATGTTGGCCATATTACATCATATTACTGTGTATTCAAATTTTAGATACAAATTGTTCATATTCAATTTGTGCAGCCTCCCGGGTAGCAGCTATCGTGGCGTCAGGGGCTGGAACCGTGGTGGTCTCGTGGTATCTACCTGGAGGATGGGATATGATGTGCTACAAATACCCAGCTGTGTGGATAGAGTCATCAGATATTTTGCTGCTGTGTATACTAGATGTGTCCCTGATCCCCCTTCATCGTGGGGGAGTGCATCACAACAACTACATTTACACAAGAGATAATCAACACATACTTCGTGCACCTCGAATCCAGCTACGGAATTGACTTGCGGATTCTGCTGCCGTTAGCATTGCAGGACCAGGTCCGTGCCTTCCGGCCAACTACAGATCAAAAGACAGCAGCATCCACAGTGATTACGCCGGGGGAATTCACTGGCAATGCAACTTACAGTAGAAAGCCGAAGGTACTGGCAAATCACTGTCAAATGTGTCACTACCAAGACTAATGAGTGTGTTCAATTTTCAGAGCAGGTGCTCTTCCGCTTGATCGGTGACCAGTTGGTGCAGGCCTTGTTTGAAGATCTTAGTCCAATAGAAGCATAGTAGAAGCAGCATCAGGATGCAACTGGAATAAATGGGGATTTTCAGACACATCTCAGTTGTGGCCAGCAAGGCTGCAGGACGAGTTGTTCCTTACCCCGTTCATGCGATGTTCCAGTTGTTCTGCGTACTGTGAGCTACGCACCTGCAGCATTGCAGAATCAACATCAATAGCTAGCAACTTCGGTTGCACTCTCAGCTCTTTCAACCCAACCATCCTGCCAAAATCTGCCAAAGTCATTCATCTTAAGGAATTCAACTGCAGTCCCTTTGTTCTTGCGATTTGTTCTCGCAAAAAAGTTTGGTCTGCACTGCCCTTGCGAGCCCGGAGCAATGCAAGTCCTTGCTCCACAAACAGCTGAGCCAGCACCCTTCACACCGAGCGACTTGACAGCAGTAGTGTGAGCAAGACCATCAAAGACAGGTACAGTATATGGTCTGTATTGGAGTGGTGGATTAGCAGAGTATTATGCACAAAAGCAACGAATCAGTGCGTGGTAGCGAAGGCAGCAGAAATATTTTTGTCCCATGCCTATACTGCTGAGATTTCAGGCAGCAGACATTGTTTCATTGAGTTTTGAGTTTCGAGGATGGACCTCAACCTCCTCAAACAGACATCGAGCAGCATTTGGCCAAATAGCACCTCATTGCAGTGGACAATTTGCTGCTGTTGCAGGTGGGGCGTATTTTGACATTTTCCTTCAAGAGCAAAGACTTACGGAAGAATGCAGACTGAAAGACTTTCAATATCTTTCAATAGTGATTTCATGTGATTTCTAGTTTAGCTGTGAGACGGAAGCTTGGTGCAGAGAGTTCCTGACGAGGCATTGCCTCCTTGCTGTCGCAGAAGCGCCATGTTAAAGCTACCAAGGCAGGTGCAAAGCAGGACCTCAGATGACTCTCAAAGGACGAGAGATGTGCTTTGACACTTGAACTAGCGAGTGCTCTATGTCATGATTAGGAAATATCTGCACTGCAGCCAGAGTCCAGAGGTGATTTTTTTTCACGAGCAAGAGGATTTTGTTTTGTGTATCACTGGAAGTGCCATTTGGAATTTGCAACCACTGGCGAGCAAGAGGAGCCTATTGCTGCAAGCCCAAACATCACTGGACTCTTTTGATCATTCCTCTAAACACGCTGAACAAAACAGACAATCTACCCGAAGCCCTGAACAAACTCAAAACTGTATCACTCGAATGCGTGTTTGATGCTCCGGCGGTTCCCATGGTTGCAGGCAGGCGCTCTTCAAAAGGTTCCCAAAGAAGAGTTCCATGACGTCGATTCTGGGTACGCATGAGTCCGCATGAGTTTCAGAAAGCAATTCCACTGAAATCAAGATGCCCACTGCTTTACAAAGCTGCAGACGGAGGCTAGTGGAAGGCAATTGCCTTCCTGTACTTCAATCAGAGTAAAGGATTTATGCTCATTATGCTCCACAGCATGGGGGGCTACACTGAGGAGTTCAGAATCCTGCATGAGCACTTGCAAGAGCTGGAGAAAAGCGAGCTTGAGCTGGTTGCTGCGCAAGCTTCCATCCACTTACCCAAGAAGCAGACAAAAAAACAATTGATTCTGAGGCCGGGGTCTATTTAGCAACGGTTCAAGTGACATATCCAGACAGGACATGGATTGAGCATCTCGCAAGCTCCATGAAGTTCTCGCAGAGGAAGTGAGGTATTGTCAGGTTTTGGCTTGGCAACGGCTCTATGGCGTCTATAGTGTCAGTTTGTGTATATTTTGCATTATTTGTCAATTATTTGTCTAACATGACATCACTGAGGTTGCTCAATCCACAACACCTTGAAGCTGTGAAGAAAGTGCTGGTTCCAGAAGAGAGACCCCCAGAAACCATCAGCACTTCCGATGCACAGAGATGATCAGAGAGTCTCAGGATGTCTCAGGATGTCTCAGGTTTCTTTCAAAATCTCTATAGGTTGCACCTTTCGTGTGAATCCCCTTCGTGTGAATCGTCTTCCTTTCGACTTTCTTTTGAGTGTTCCTTCGCTTGGAACATTCAAGTCCTTGCAGCTAGAAAGACATCATGTGGCAAAAAAATCTTGCTTTTCATTGTTGCAGCTACTTTGACATTCTGAGGACCAGATTTGCTGAGAAAAGTTCAATTGCATGCGGTACCTTGCATCAAGTATTGTAGGGAGCTGACGGTAGGGAGCTGTCGGAGCTGACCTTCCCAAAGGCTCCATCCTGAATTTCCATCCTGTCCACCGAGGCCAAAGCTGCCAATTTGCGACCTCAGGGCGCAGGTCGCAGGCCATTTGCCGCAGACGAAGGACAACAAAGTGCTAAACAATCTCGAATTGCATCGGGCATGCCCCTAGAGAAGCTTAGATGGCAATTCCGAAGGTGATTCCGAAGGCAATTCCTTGCAAACGGTTGGTAGGGCATTCCTTGCATCTCGTTGCCTTGGTAGCTGGGTTTCATGTGCCATCTCTCTGCCATTTCTCTGCCATCTCTCCACCTCTAAGGATTTGCAATGTTCGCGAGCCTTTGCAAAGCAGCAAGGCCCCCCCACACCCCCACACACACACACACACACACACACACCCACACACACCCACACCCACACCCCCACCCCCACCGCACCCGCACGCGCACGCGCACGCGCACGCGCACGCGCACGCGCGCACGCGCACGCGCACGCGCACACACACACACGCGCACGCGCACGCGCACACGCGCACACGCACACACGCACACACGCACACACGCGCACACGCGCGCGCACGCGCGCACGCGCGCACACGCACACACGCACACACGCGCACACGCGCACACGCGCAGCGTGCGCACGCACACGCGCGCGCACGCGCACGCGCACGCGCACGCGCACACGCACGCGCACGCGCACACGCACACGCACACGCACACGCACACGCACACACAAACCCACACACACACACACAAACCCACACGCACCCACACGCACCCACACGCACCCACACCCACACCCACACGCACACGCACACGCACACGCACACACACACACGCAAAATTCATACAAACAAATGGAAGGTCAAAAGTCCTGACAGATGGAAATGACTGCATCCAGATGCATCCTCCTGCTCCAGCTTGTGTAATTTGTGTATATAATCTACATTAATCTATGTACACATATTTCATGTGTTTGGTGTCTCCAGGATTCTTGGCCATTGCCGCAGGCAAAAAGAAGAACCATTGACGAACTGAACGCTGGAGACCGGCTCAGTGGGCGAGTAGTTGAGGTCACTTGGCCCCACTTGTCTCAGTGGACTGTGGCCGAGCATGGCCGAGCAAAGTGGTTCATAATGGTTTCTTCATTTAAAAAAATAAGCCCAAAAAATATCCCCTACAGCAACAACTACATGAAAAAGTCAACAAATGTTTGTCGGAATGATGTTTGAGAGCTGTTTGAGATAAACCGAGATAAACCTTTGAATGACCATCTGTCGGGAAACAAAAACATTGCTTGGACACCCTGTGCCTGGACACCTTGCTTGCAAATCTGTTCCTTGAGAACCATTGCTTGGTAACCTCGCTTGGGAACCCGTTTTTGGAAACCTGTTCCTGGAAACCTGTTCTTGGAAACCTGTCCTTTGAAACCTATTCTTGCGAACCTTGCTTGGAAACCTGTCTTTGGAACCTGTCCTTGGAAACCTTGCTTGGGGACCTTGCTTGCGAACCTGTTCTCAACCTTGCTTGGCAACCTGTTCTTGGAACCCTTGCTTGGCAACCTGTTCTTGGAACCCTTGCTTGGAAACTTTTTCTTGGGAACCTTGCTTGGGAACCCTTGCTTGGTAACCCCGCTTGCGAC
>Ga0126342_10011091_pt1 | contig 16107 bp, 6 predicted proteins | sample Cyp1metagenome_FD_92528 | JGI IMG/M metagenome (GOLD analysis project Ga0126342, IMG submission 92528) | Coral microbial communities from Lord Howe Island, Old Settlement Bay, Australia - Cyphastrea 1 metagenome | ecosystem: Host-associated > Invertebrates > Cnidaria > Coral ... | reverse complement strand
CATCAACGTAGCATCAAGTTGCGGAGCAAGTGCAGACGAACGTTGACATGCCCCCCCCGCCCCCCCATACCCAACGTAGCATCAACGTGGCAGAAACATAGCAGCAACGTGGCATAGACGTAGCGCCGACGTAGCATCAAATGGCGGAGGCAAAAAAAAAGCAAAAAACGAGCCCCGAATCCCCCTGGCACGGCTATTTCATAGGCAAAAAACCATGGAAGGGTTGTCGAATTTGAAAAATGAAGTTGCATACAGTACGCGGCCCTCTACCCGCCAATGACCAACAACAACAACAACAAAAACAACAAAAACAAACAGCAACAACCACCATCAACCTCAATGGCTCTTCTGTCAATAACTAGTGGGCCTTGTTGTTCAACCCCTCACAACACTTGTCAAATAAGCCGAAGTCTACCAATGGCTGATGGCAGAAATCGTATTGCTACTTGTAACCCCCCAGCTGTCATCCAGCAGCCGTACATGTTTTGTCTACCCAAGATTGATTATCGTTGATAAGGGTCATGAACAGGATCTCTGATTGATCATAGTCCTACCATTCGCCATTTATGTTTAAGCATCCCTTTTGGCATTGTTGGCTGTGCATCATCCCGTATTGTCCACTACCTCCCTGTTAAAGCACTTACTCACCATCATTATCGTCATTGACAGTTATTACTAACTGGTTGGCGGTTGTAGTCCTATGAAAAATATTAGCTAATCAACCATCCATCACAAAAACCAGTGTTTGGCCCGTTCCTGCGCTGTTTCCCACGAGTGATTGGTTTACTTGTTAAAGCAATTCACTTCATTTACAATAGCTCGTCCCTTCGTGAAGGGGTTTCCTTTCTTTCTTTCTTTCTGGATGCTGCGAGTTCAACCGCTTGGATGTGCTTGCATGGCTGACTTGTTATCAGCCCGCTCCTCGATAAAAATCAGGCTGCACAATATCGAGGGCAGCAAATGTTTGGCAACGGTATGGATCGTAAACATCTGGCACAGGGTCCACATGCTGGATTCCCTTGGCCAGGTCGACCACATACCCATAAATGGCCTCACCCAATGCTTTGTTTAGCATCGGGGGGTAAATTTTGTGAGCAGCAGTTCTGTACTGTCCTTCGTCGTTCTTTCCTCGAAGAGCTTTGTGATACTGCTTTGGGTGTGGACATCTCCCTCCAAATCCCACTGTCATTGCCCGATGCCTGAATGAAGACAATCTGACTGTGAGAATTGTCGTTGGTTTCTTGGCGCTGGCGCCAAAACAACATTGGTCGAAGGAAGTGACCTGAACGCACTCCAGAGTTCGCAACAACCTCCATTGTCTTGAGCTCCACACACTGGCACTGTCTGCTTGGGAAATCCACAATGGCCATTGTGGATGCTCGGCAAACCCGCATCCTCCGTATTTGACCATTGCAAGCATCATCGTCTGGGTGAAGTGCATCAATTTCTCTCCCAGTTTGATCTGCTCCCATTCCCATGGTGCCAGTGTCGGTTTGCCAGCTGGGTGGCACTGGTTGCGCAGAGTGCGTGGTCCACCGTCCTTGTCATTCCTGGCGGCGGTATACGTTTCGCAGGGCGGTCCCCCGCCGCAAGCTGCTAGCTGGCCGCTGGCAGCTCGGGCGACCCACCATGAAACTGCCTCATCTCTGGCGAGATCTCCGGAGATTCGCTGCATACAGAGGTCTACACTTATCGTGAACAGCTGGGTTGAGCCTCCCATACTTTGTTGATCGATCACTGTGTGTAAATCTTCTGTGCGTCGAAAACCTGAGAAGAAATGTACGACCACCAAGCATCGTATGTGCAGTGAAGCGTAGATCCGTGCTAAGCCCCCACTGCTACACCTTCCATCGCCTTTTTGCATGCCTCCTGCGGATTGAAACACAAAAGCAGGCAAGTCCTGTTCAAGCCACCAAATGCCATCATGGGAACGTCGTTGTGGGAGAATGCATCTCCCTTGGAGCTGTTCATAGCCCCTCTGTTCCTGCACAAACCCCTGCATTGCGCGCTCCTTGATGTGTGCAGCTGCTGGGTCGTTGGCCGGTGGCAATGCAGGGCCTGGGAGGATAATGCACGCTTCCAATGCTTTGTGTGCATGCCACCCCTGTTGGCGAAGGGCATCATTCTCAATACGGTCCTGGATGTCCAGCTGTTCAACCTCCGCTTCGCTCGCCGGTGGGAAGCAGGCTTTGTATGCGGCCAAACAAGCTTCCTGAGTGCGAAGGTGTCGACATCGTCGTGGTCGCGAATGAAACTCCTGGTTGCAGCTATTGCACCGAGAGCCCAGAGCATAGTACCTGACAATGTCTTTATATCCATGTCGTTTGTAAGCATGTGTCGACAAAGCTCGAACGGTGGCAAAGGATTGTCCACATTGGTCGCATTCCCAACTTTCAGGTGTCTCGTTGGCATGGGATAATGGCAAGACAGCTCCTGTGGTGACAAATTCCCTTTCGAACATAGCAATATGCAAAGCATGCATTGCTTTGGCATGATGGAAGTGTCTACACGCAGTGGCTGCTGTCTTCAAGCGTCCTTTCCATGCCTGATCGAGTCGGATAAATTGAACCCATTCCAGAAAGGTGCTGTCTGTGTTAACTGGGCATTGATGATCGTAATGCGTCAAAAACCAGCGAAAAGACTGCATGCATCTCTGCTTCCATGAAATAGGTGAGGAATCCTCAAGCACGAATGTCCAAAAAGCATCGGGGCAAAGGGTCATCATGCGTTGAACGTATCGGAGACGAGCCAAGTGTAAGGCATCATGCGGAGGCAACATTTGTGCTAACCCGGCTAGAACATTAATGTTGAACTTGAATGCAGGAAGCCCTTGCAATTGCTTGCGCACCAAGACTGCCAACATCGGTCGCAACCCTTCGTGCCAGTGAGTCAAGTCCTTGTCTGTGACTCGAGTCCACACATGCGCATTGTACAAGTGACGAGCTCCCGTGACCGTGCTGAAAACAAGCCTCTTCATCGCTGAAGGCACCTCTTTGCGACGGTAAAAGGACTCGAGCAATGACCCCCAGCCTGATCGAGCAGCAGAAATGCGTGCTCGTACTTCTCTTGCATGGTGGGATCCTGTCTGCAACCAGGTTCCCAAATGCTTGTAGGCACTGACTACACGAAGTTGACATGCTGCTCCATCAAGCATACCATGCAAACACGCCCCATCACGAGCCAGTTGCTGTTTGATGACCTTGGATCCGGGCCCGGAGGGAGCCCAAAGCAACTCAGTTTTACCTTCGCCCCAGTTCAACTCCAGGCCTCTTTTCCGAGCAGCATTGATGAAGGCCTGAAGGACTCCCCAAACTGCTTGCTGAAGTTGTGCATTGTTGGGTGCATGAAGCATGACCGCACAATCATCCACAAAGGCCAACTCACCAAACGCGCATGAGCCAACTGATTCGGCGTTGTGAAGATTTTTGGTGGGGCTTCCTTGTCCAAACCACTGAATGTCATGAGTTTCAAGCACCTCACTACGCATGTCCCTTAGCACCAGTGACATGGTGATGTTGAACAACACGTCACCAATAGGATCTCCAGGGCGGGTGCCCCGGGTTGTCACACAAGGGTTGGTGACTCCTGGCATTTCGAAGTACGTAGTATCCATGAGATCTCTAAGGACGGCATCCAGATGCGGTGAAAGTTCAAGCTCTCGAGCGTCACCTGAAAGTACCTCGATCAAACGGTCCAGATCATCTGGCATCACACCGTGTTTGGACAACGCAAAAGCCAACCTATCTGCATTAAGCGGCACAGTGGTCAATGTCTGCCGGTACACCGAGTAGAAGGCAGCACGAAGATCAAACAACAAGGTAGCATGTGGCAACTGCTTGTGAGCACACCATGCACCATGAGCTTGAATGTAATGATTGGCCACATCGGTTGAATATGCTGCCCTGCCTCCACACTGGAATCCATCAATCAGGCGTTCCCAGCACTGAGTGAGATGATCTCTCAGCGCATGGTGGTATAGCTTAGCAGTATAACTGGACACAAAGATGCTTCTGTACGACTCAGGGAGATGTGGCGAACCCTTCTGTTTCCAAAGTGGAAAAGTTCTGCCACCTTTCCAGGTGAGAGGCTCTCTAGCAGATGCGGTGACTTTGCAAAGCAACACGTTCATTTGTCTGGTGAAGGCCGGACCGGCAATTTTGAGCAAATCGGTGGGCAACATGTTGGGCCCTGGAGCTTTGCCCCGGCGCATATGCTTGAGACTTCTCTGGATCTTCCAGTCACTGACAAAAAGATCGGGTTCCAAATCGTTTCTCGGGCACGTCGGTCCAGTTCCATTGAGCTTGCTGAGTGCATCCCATGTCACCTCAAATCCTGCCTCAATGCGCTGAAACTGGTCATACCATAAACGTTGTTGTGCCTCGAACGAGTGAACAAAATTTCCATCGGGCCCTTTGAGAGCTGGAAGTGGCCTTGGTCCATTTGGCATGCGAGAGGACTTTCGGCCCAACCGCAGCAGGGCATGAAAAAGCTCTTTTGTGTCGATACGTCCATCCTCATCTTGCGACTGCAGTATGAGCTGATCATAGAACTGGCGTTGAGCCTTTCGAACATGTGGACGAATGCTCTTCTCCATTTCCTGAATTTCCAATCGATACTGTGGGTCTCTAAGCAAGTCATTGGCTCGACCAAAGTCCAACATTTGGCGTTTGAAAGCGATCATGTTCACTGCTGCTTCTGGCAAGTGGAGTCGTTTGCGTTTGCCAGACTTTGGAGCGAAGAATTGTTGACCGAGTTGGAGGAGCTGTTGCTCCCAAATCTTGCAATGCGTCTCCGGGGTCACATCCCACGATGGCACTGGCAACGTAAGAAGTGCATCTCGAAACTTTGCACATTGAATTGGATCTCGAAGAGCCTGTTTATCCCACCCTATCTTGGGGGAATCTTTGGGACCGTCCGTGGTACGTTGGGCGGCCATCATTCCTTGAATCCGAAGAGCCACAGGGATATGATCCTCGTGTGCAAAGGTGGTGTCGTGGTCCTGAAGTGTCCATGACTGCACTTCCCATGTTCGAAACTGCAACGGCAACAATATGTAGTCTCTCCGGAGTCGATGACCCCTTGGGTGTGTCCAGGTCCAAGAGGGTCCCTGATGACAATCCTGGAAAGTGGAGGGGACCCACCATTGCATAGCGTGAATGGCATCCTCAAAACAGGCAGTAGCATCATTAACAGGCTCGCCTCCACAGTCACCAATATGACAAGACCCAGAGTTCCCCAAGGGAGCATTGGCATCTGCACAAATGATGGAAAGAACCTCTTCGGTGTCTGGGAGGATTGAAACCGTCTCATGCCACCACCTTGCCACTGATTCGGGCTTGTGACCATTTCCAATGTAAGGGGCATGTAAGGAAGCAAGGATCAGGACCATGCCCGGCCAAGTTAACTTCAGTACTAGCCTACGTGGGTCAGCATGCAAAGTCACCACGTGTGCATCACTCCAACGACACTGGGAACCATCCTCCATTACAAACAAGGGGCGTGTGCGATGGATCCATAGTTCACAACCGAGACTGGCGGTCGAAGTGAAGTCAGCACCACTGGAGTATATGACATAATGCTGAGAGGCCATTTGTCCCGCAGGGGTCCTTGTCTCCTGAAGACCGGCAATTTGAAAACCGGCCTCATTCCACTGGTGATCTAGTCTGAGGGTACGAGTGCCCCCCAATCGACCAACTTCACGTTCATGTATCGGATCCAACGCAAGAACATTGGCTGACACAACCTGCAGAGCAACTTTGTGAAGGGGTGGTGTCGGTCCACCAGGCATGGGAGCATGGCTATGTGTTTCCTTCCAATTGGGCGGAAACTGCAGATACTGATGATCAATCAACGGTGGCAAACATTGTGCAAATGCATCAGAAGAGTGTTGCATCCAAGCCCAGTCAAGCTCCCAAGTAGTTAGTGCTAGCTCATGCATCTTCTCAGCTTGGAATTTTCCTATGGACCGCCCTTGCGCAGCAGCCCATCGTGCTACAGAGTCAGCAAGATCATTCCAAGCATGCTTCGAATGACCCGGTACAGGGCACATGCGCATATGTGGCATCCACTGCTGATGTAACCTGATCAATTTGGCAAGCTTGGGGTTTGACCCGCATGTCATGTCAAGGGCCGCCAACTGTGGTCCAAGGATCAAATCAGGGCGTACAATGACGTCTTGCCATCCATTTCGCAAAGCCACAGACTGTGCGACCAACAAAGCTGTCAGTTCAGCAGAGATGTTATCACATGTGTCTGCACCGTACCAATCGAACTGGGTGTCATCAAGCTGCACGACATCCGCAAGGCATCCAAAGCATTCCGTTACCCCATCAGATAGCACAGCATAGACCAAGCCGCCAAGCTTTGGGTGGCGCCATCAACGAGCACGAAATGAGCGTTCCACTGAAAGTGGCAAGGCATCAGCAAGGCGAGATCCGAATCATATGCTTCAGAGATCCGAAGGTCACTGGGCAATGATTCGAGACAAAGCCTTGCGAAGTTTCTGAAACCTGGCCTTTCCAATCCTTCTGAAACCACAAACCTGGGAGGTCAGCGAGCTGTGCTGAGCCTTTTGTGCGGTATCACAAGGTCAAGGAACAGAGTGACCGGCACTCGTTTTTGCTGCTGTTGAAAATTTGGTTGAAACGCATCCATCGAAGGGCTTGAATTCCAAAAGGTTTCCCGAGCTCGTTTGGAGTCAAGGTCGGCTGATGATGATTCAGGTGATCGTGTGTCATGAGAAACAACCTGTCGATCTGGTGGACAAATGGTAGCCCAAGGAGGTGCTTCTGCGAACACGTCCTCAATGCGATAGTCAAAGTCAACTTCCCACCATGACAAACCGTATTCTGTACTCCATTGCGAGTTTGTGCCCAACTGGCGAACATCACAACTATCAATCTGATGATCAAGGACTCGAGAGCGGAGACCCAAGTTACCCTCCGGTTGCAGAGCCTTGTCATCAGGATTTGGAGCATTCTGTTGCCTGAAGTCCCAATCGGCAATACCAAATTCCTTCCGAACCATCTTGGAAAGCACCAGCCTAGGTGATGTGGACTCAACATGAGAGGAGTCGACTTTGACATGCGTTTGCAGGAACGAAGTATACTCAACTTCAGCGGGAAACCCTCTTTCACTAGTTTCCAGAATCGTATGCAACAGAGTAGCAGTATCTGGCGCCACTATCTGAAATTGAAGCAACGATCCAGGAGTCCACATGTAAGGGTTGGCATCCAATATGTGACCTGCATATCGCAACACACATGGCACATCCTGGAAAAGCCAGAAGGGTGGGGAGGGTAACCCTCGCAAAATTTCCCGTTGTGTGGCTTGTTCTGGAATACAAACCGCCAAATGTTGACAGTGATCCGTAGCCCCAATGGGAGTGGCCAAGGTTTGCGTGAACAAGACTGGAATCATCTCTCGTACTCCATGAAAACTGGCAACAAAATGGACGAAGTATGCATAATCCTGGCTGTCAGTTTGTACTTGCATCTCCCAATGGCTGAAAGCCAGCTGACACTCGTGTCCTTCAAAGTGCCAAAGCTCACGTGCTTGCACAATCCAATCAATTTCAGTGGCATGTTGAAATTGAAGCACCAAGAGACGCGACCCCAATGGTCGATTGGCAGGGGAGATTCCATGGACGACAACAGTGCAGCTAGTCGGCGGAAATGGCCGAACTAGAGGGTTGCGTCTATCCCGAAGCTCACGATGAAACTGTTCTGCCCCAAACAACAATTGAGCCTGCACAGCAATATGTGGTGGATAAGGCTGCACTACAAAATGGCAGTAGTCCCCTGGTTCAGCCACAAAATTGCCGGGGCCGACCACCTGTGTACCCCCACAAGAGAGTGCATACTCCCGCATTCCTTCAGGTACACACATGGTGGTGAGCTGAGTGACCATCAAGAAATCGGTAGGCACAAAGTATCGAGGCAACCATTCAGCATGGGGCTGATGCAAGTGAAGCACTGGTTCATCAGAATGTTGATGTATCAAGACAGGCACGCGATCAGCAAAGAAAGTGCCCTGTAGTTCAACCACTACAATTAGCACTATGTGTGGCAAACCCTGGACCAGAGTGGGTTGTGGGCGTACCAGGTGAACCTGCAATACTCCATACCGTGCATGATCGTCCCACAAATCTAGCACAGCCGGCAACAACTCATCCATCCTGGTAAAGGGTAGAATGCGATCACGTCTCCCCAATCCGACAAGCCCCAGACCAAAGGTAACCACTTGAAAGTACGATTGGTCATCAGCAGAAGTTGCTTCCATGGCTTGCAAGTGATCTTGTATTGGTGGCCATTCCTCTGCATGGATCTCAGTGTCAGGCGTTCCAAGTTCCTGTTCATTAGGTTCCTGCAATGGAACAACTGGCTCTGGAGGAGGCCAAATCACTGACATGGTGGTCATAGTCAAAGCCACTTCATCATCGTCGTCCGTATCATCCTCACTGGCAGACCGAGGGGAAGCCACATCCTCAGCCCCTGTGGTGGGTGTGTCGTCACTGTCGGTATTCTGCACAACCCATGCTTCAACCAACAAAAACGTAGCGGATGGAAACGGCACCACATCCCACGTGGCAACCTGATGGTCATCCGCTGGCATAGAAACGAAGCAAGCGATGTTTTCACCGTCACAGTGTGCTGGGTGTTGGACTGCTTCAAACACCTCCACTGCTACCACCCCTGCTTCAACCGTGAGGGCACGAAAGCGTGTGGATTCTGAGAATGCATCACTTTTGATTACATACTGAACATGATTGTCAGGACAATTCTGTGTCATGATGATATGTGCAACCGTCGTCAAGCATGACTCTGGTTTTGGATGGACCACTTGGAAGAACACAGGCTGCTCTCGATCCACCACATCATACCACAACGCAATACAACGACGAGCCAACTCTGGAACCGAACCGACTGATCTCAATGGCATCTTTCTAGCGGCTACAGTGAGAGGTCGTCGCTGTGCATCGAGGTACCACACCTCAACCTGCTGAAGTCCGACAGCCTGGGAAATGAGATTCGAAATGCGGATCCGACTGTCCCCCAAAAACTGACACAACAAATCAGGAAGCTCCTGCGTGAATCGAGCAACATCTTGGGTGTGGGTCCTCTGCAACGATGGTCTGTATCGACAAATGCAACTGCCGATGGAACTAAACAGCGATTCAAAGGGAACACTAGTAGGCTGCCAAGTCCTCGCAATGCAAATGCAATCATGACCTGTGGCACACTGTCCATCAAGGTGCCAAAGCGTACGATTCAAAATCTGTACATCCTCAAGGCCGGCTGAATACTGTGCACGGTCATCGCAATCCCCTACGATAACTACCTCAACCTGATCCTGGAAGCGTACATGCTTAGGAGATGCTGGGCAAGACTGCGAGTTTGAATGTCTAGCACCACGAGACCACGAGAACACACGATCTTCGCATGACTGCACAATCTGTAACCCTCGACTCTTCCATTCACTGAAGGACATCTGCCACCTGTCGGGATCAGGCACTAGAATTCCTCGTCCTCCTGATCCTCCTTGGAACCCTTGGCCTCCTTGTGATCCTTCTTCTTGTTCTCCTTGGTCTTCACATGTGTGGAAAGGACTTTGGTGGGAGACTGCTGTCCTTTGTACCTGGTATGCGGTGTCAATTTGGTCTGGACGGAACTCTTCTCGTCCTCGGCTGGCACCGGCTGGGTCTCCATGAGTTCCGGTTCGTCGTCGTCCGAGGGATCGTCCTCCACAAATTGCACCTGTTGCAGGTTGGCATGATAAGCCAGTCGTTGCAACACTTCCATTGAGGCTTGCAACTCTGACTGATCTTCCGGCAACTCCAGCACCTCTTTCTGTGCCACCATAGTCATCGAAGCCTGACTGATGGATGACTTCAATTGTCGCAGTTCCTGCTGCTTTGTCTTCAAGGACACAATCAGCTCTTTGCGACACTGTTGATACTGGAGTGCATGGTTCTGGGTCCTCTCGACGATATTCTGAAGAAACTGAGTCCATTCCTCGTCGAGTTGTCTGACCTTGGCTCCAACAGCCGAAATCTGTGTATTCAGTTTGTTGAAGCGATTCAACTGGGAATGAGAGATCTGGGCTGGTTGATCTAGCTGCTCCTTGCGCTCGAGCTCCTCGTAGATGGCAACGAGTTGTTCGGAGAGCGGCATGTTCATTCCTTTGAGAGCTCTCAAGTGGCCAAGCTGCTTCACCTCGTCGTCTGTCAAGGCCACAGGCTTGTCCGCTGCTTGAGAGGATGGCGGCGGTACCACTGGAGCTGGCGGAGGCAGTGGCAAGGCCTGATCCATTTCTTGATGTTCTTCCTGGACAGTTCGTTGATTGACTCGTGTTTGTGGAGTAGAACTGACCCATGGCGGTTTGTCCCCAAAGACCTTGTCCAAGACAGAGCCCTCCTGCTTGGGCGTCTTGGTGCTGCCTGATGGTTGATCCTTTGGAGCACGTTTGGTGGACTTGCTGCGCCGACGTCTGGGTGGCATCCACACCGATGCCCATGGTTGGCGGCACCCGCGGCAATGTGTTGCCGTGTCCGGATTTTGTCTCTGACATGGCTTGCAACACCAGGTCATTCTCGCTGCTAGTTGTCTCACACGGAGGGGTATTTCCAACCAGTTCCACGTATGATGCGAGGCCAGTCTCGCCAAATGAAACTGCAATCGGGTTTTTGTCCCCCTGCCCAGAGATCGATTCACCAAGGATCGCAGGAACCTGCGTGCAACTTGTCGCCGCCTGCGACTGTTGCGATGCCAGGTTGGTTCCGTGGTGAATCAAGCAGCAGAATGCCAATGTCCAAGCCACCGAGAAGCGAATTGCGAGGCAACTGCAAACCATTCACAGTCGCCCCTAAGGCTAAGAGCTAGCGTGATGAGTAGGGTCCCACCACGCGTAGAGCCGAAACCTTGAAGGGGTTTCCAAGTTAATGCGTCCTAAAATGGACCCGCAGTAAAAATAATTGTTCCCCAAGCTCAACGTTAATCCGTTAATCATGTGCTGTAGTGTGTTGGATAAGTTTGTCTACATACCCCGTCAACTAAACAAAGCAGTGTGGCACTTTTCCCAAATTTCGATCTATGTGCATTTGTTTAATCATATAAAGGCTTGTTTGTCAATCTTAACTATTCATACAATTTAGTCAATAGCTCAATAGATGTGAACTATATACAGTAAATGTATACCAACACCCATGCCTATTGGATAATCACGTTTGAACAAGTGCCATAAGTCGCAATGAGCAAAAGAAAACATTAATGATATATCACTAATTGTTCGGCAGTTGTTGTTACCAACCATGAATAGTCATAGTGAAATTTGATTTCATTGCCAGCTATACCAACTCCTGGTAACCTTGGTGCAATTGGCTACCACATGGCAATGGACAAAAGGTTTTTCTTTTTTGGATGACAAAAACTGAAAAAATAAAAGTAACATCACTCACAACTGCTCAGAGGCAACAATGATCTCGAACAAAAGCTTACCACCAGAGAAGACATAGGGTCGCCCACACATGGTGTGCCCTCATAATTGCTTGCCTTGAATACGATAGGATGGTTGGACAACTAACACTATGTATGGATAAATCCACGTGGCTGATCTCAAAGATCACTCTCAAACTCAGGAAGGTCATCAATGAAGAGCTTCAGTGGCGGTCGCCCCCTGAGGTCATACAGTACCATTCTTAATCATTCGCAACCTTGATCAACCGTGACTATCAACACCAGAAAACATTTTAACCTTAGAAAGCATTATGAATCATCATAATGTGTCATCAGTTTCTTCTATGTGTCATCACCATTTCGAACCCCGCCAATTCCACGGCACGCGTTGAGGCACAAACCTTCTTGTGGGCGTGAAGGAATCCTGGCAATTTGCAAGTGGATGCTGTTGAAGCGTCATGATACACCCGAGCTATGTTGACCCCAGCACGCGCCCCCAAGACCAACACGGATTTATACAGGTTTATATCCATCATACATGTGCAAGAGTTCTGGTGGTTCTAAAATGTTCAATGGTTGTATTCATCATTGACTGTTATTGTTGGAACCAACCACTACCATTATTAACCCGTCTTAAACTTATAAGAAACGATTGACATACCTGATGTACCTTCAGTGCCCACAATTGCTGGGAATTTTCCAGAGAATGCCCGTGTTTTCCTCAAGAAAAACTTAAATTTCCCACCATAAGCCAACATGGTTGAATTGTCATCCAAATTTCAAACTAATCAGCTCCAGATCCAACTTCCCAGAAACCACAGAACCGAAACAGTACACGCTAAAATGATCAAACAAGCGTCCAAACCGCAGTGAACATCTATTCAAAAAACCTATAGCAACCCCATCCAAACAATATCTGAAGTTTGCAAAATCCATCAGTATCCAACAAAGATGAAACTAAATCTTGTTCCTGGACCCACCAGATCCATGATCGAAAAAACCCAATAGAACCCCCACACGATCCCACAAATCCCAGAACAGTCCCAGAAGAATTCCACAAAATTGCATGTCTAGATCAAGAATCAAGAGGTTTATTCCCTCTCAGAATGCAAAACAGCCTGGGGACACCCACACACACGCACACACACACACAAGGGCATTGAGACACCTCTAAGAAACCCTGAGTCAGTCCGAAATCAAAAAACATACGAAGCAAAACTTGAAACGTTAATATATTTATCGTATAGTTTGTTTGAATATGAGGACGTATCATAGATACTCAAACAAACTTGAACGGCACATGATCCCAAGCCTCCTGTTTCAGATTCAGGAAACAGAATCGAGCATCAAAATTAGCAAGAGAAAACACCACGGATATCATTGACGGTTAGTTACTGTATGTGGTGATTAGTGGAGAGTTCATCCGATTCGGTGAGTTGAAACCATGGTTGAAAATGACTGGCCCAACTCTGCTTGAAATGTTAGCTCAAAGCCTTGTTGTAATCAGCACGAGCAAAAAAATATCCACAAATACCGCGGAAACACATGAATAATGATTAGGATATAGTGGCGCATACCGGCACAGCCGCACAAGAGACAGCTGCCTCGTGATCTTCGCTAGACGACTTGTTAGCCTGGAGCACGCAGCCATTTTGGACTAGGGAAACTCATGAGCATTTGATGTCGGCATTTCTTGGACATCGTGATTAGCGGCCCAGATAGGTGATTTACAGAGCAGCGTAGCCTGTCAACACTTCAGAAAAATCACACATCATATATCCAAACCCAATGTATTGAATAGAAGGGCTCGTACGTCGAATCATCATCCACAAATTCAACGATGCCTCTTCAGTGGCTCAAATGTCCGGATCTTCCTGATATTTCGTGAAAGGTGCCGCGCGGTGGCTCACCCGGATCATGTTTGACACCTTCAGCATAACAAACCAGCTTACTGAAAACCTAAATCTAACTTGATAACAAATTCCCAGGCGGTAAATCATCAGAAAATGATGGATGCCAACACTGATGATTCATCATGGCCATGCCATTCCTCAAGGTGTCCCACTAGAATGGGATTGTAAAGCCCCATGATTTTCTAAAAATCACTTAATAGAAATTTCTGAATCCTTTTACTGGGCGCGATCATCCAATCGACAATCCGTATTCGATTGAAAGCAGCTGTGGAGGGATGTTCTGTCTCTTGACACATTCCCACAGGCTCCACTGTACTCACCACACGGTGTACATTCGCAAACGAGTCAATTATGTTAAACATTCAGGTTGACAACCCATACGTACCCAAAAATCAAGTACATCCAATAAGTCATAGAAGACGAGCCTTTCGTGAGTCCACATGTTATCAACTTGTGAAACAGGAAGACTTCAACTGGAACGATCCATAATCCGGAATCAGCTCGGACTAGCATGTTTTTTCACCGTCAGCATCCATCAATCTAGCGCCGAAGGTAAAACTGAAGACGTAGAACCCATCTAAAATGATCATTGCTCGGCGTTTGTTTTTTTGGGAGGGGTATGCACAGATCGTCTTAATTTCAGCGATCCGAGAGTAGAACCATGCCCAATAAGTAGAACCATGCATCTAGAACAGGGCAGATATTTACAATTGACTTAAATACAATCCTATTGCGGACATACCACCATTTGGCGGTGCGCTCTGGTCAAGGCACACCAGCCAGTTATTAGATCACAAACTCTGCTGGGAAATCATTCAAATCTGGAGGCTGTAAAGACTATCCCAACCCAACAGAAACATGCAGTTCAGGGTGGCTGCGCGCGTTCTCCCTCCAAAAATTGTTAGTTATAGTTATATTTCTCGTGACTTTTGCTGGGTTTCCCAAACCCATCCCGTCAAAACCCACAAAATCTAGCCATGGACGAGCAGAAACATTCACTATCAACCATTATCCAAAATGATCAACAGCGAATATCCGACCTGTATCAAACCATTATCAGCAAATCTTCAAAAGGATTGACAAGGAAACAAATAATAACACAATGATTTGGCGATTGGATGCGATTGGGGGTTGGTATTCTTGAACGCCGTTTTAGCCGGCCCACTCTGAAGAAATCAACGCCAAATATGATAATTAGGTGAAACTACAACAGCCAACAAGGACAATTCAGGCGTCGCTGAATTGTTGGATGGGAAATTCGACATTGGAAACCCGATTTGCCATCATCAATTATAGTGGGGTCCTGTCATTCTTACCAGTCACCATTCCCGACAAAATGTGTCAAACACCTTTCAATTTGGGCACTGCTTTTATGGATAAACGTGTCAAAAAAATGGTACCTCATCGAATACATTTTAGAGAAATGCATGTTTTCACCTTTTGAGACATGAGCCTGTTCTTGCTCAATATGGTTTGTTCAAAGTTTCCTCTTGGCTTTTCACCAAAGGCGAGAACTTCGTTGGCTGAAGGGCATCCAATGTATCATCTCCTAGATTCGCTACATATTGGAACCAATCACTATTGCAGAACCATACATCCACACGTAAACGCCAATCATGTAAAATCAACGATGATTAGCTACATCGTGATCAACAATCAAATACAATCAATAGCTATTGGAAAACCTGCCTGAATCGAATTAGGCAAAAACGCGGTGGATGAAGGCAGTAGATTGTTCATTCAAAACCATGATTTTGAACATCACATGAATGTAACGACGCCCGATCACTAGTTTTCTCTGGTTCTTTCTGAGTGCCCAGATATTGGTTCTATCCACAACTTGAGGGTATCCCGTTTCCGAAAGACGCAAATATTGCTTATTGATCAGAAATGTCTTCCACTAACCATAACCATTGACTATTATTGATAATAACCATTATTCCCTGTTTGGGAAAGATACCGTAGGTAATAACCATACTCCTAATCATTGGTAATCACCACTAACCATTTACCATTAACACCATGATAAGTGGGAACAACCATTATTGGTTAAGCATTGCCATCATTAGCTAGTGAAGAAACTTGTTGCATCATAGCCATGAACCATTAGTTAACCATTATAGATCAGGAATCACGTTGATTATCGATCCATTAGGTCTATATAACCATTATTTCTAATCATAGATTATCTATTCATTCAAAAATACATTCTTTCTGTTGAATAATCTACCGTTGTCTATTTATATAAACCATATCTGTTTATATAAATGGTTACCCAAAGCTATGATAGATATGACTCCATTCGATTTTGCAGCGCTGCGCGCCTCCGATCCCGTCGCAGCGGCGGATTCCTTGGCAGCCTGGAGCGAATCACCGGTGGTTGGCGATTTTTCCAACAAGAAAATGATGGCTCTTAGCAGAAGGTATCCTTTGGCTAATATGGCAATGGAAACCAACCATTTTTGATAGGAAACCATTGCCAGGTTAGTTTACCAAAGGGTAATAAAGGTATAATGAACTAGAATAACTTAACAGAGGTACCCATGGTTCTTAACTTCATAGAAGGCCATGATAATAGAACTAACAAGAATCATGGAAAATGATGGTATAGTGGTTACTGCAGATTCCCTTAGACATGTCATTTTGAGACATCACATACAGGAATGCACCTGTAAGCCGTTTGATTGTTCAAGGAAAAAAGAACCTGTGTTCCGGGGAGGACCGGGAAGAAACACCTGTTG
>Ga0126342_10011090_pt1 | contig 16108 bp, 13 predicted proteins | sample Cyp1metagenome_FD_92528 | JGI IMG/M metagenome (GOLD analysis project Ga0126342, IMG submission 92528) | Coral microbial communities from Lord Howe Island, Old Settlement Bay, Australia - Cyphastrea 1 metagenome | ecosystem: Host-associated > Invertebrates > Cnidaria > Coral ... | reverse complement strand
TGTGAAACGCTCCACACTGGTAGAAATTCCCCTTCACCACCTCCAAAACGCTCGAGATCTTTCTCACAAGCAGCCAAGATGGTAAATGTTGCTAGGCTTCCAAAGCAGGAGAACCAAAGGCACTGATGCCACCGATAAATGCTTTCCTCAGCAAACCAGAAAGCATTGGCCTCAATCCTATGGCTTCAAGCGCTTCCTCAGCCCTCCCACCACGAGCTGCCAGTCAGCCAAAGCGGCTGAGGATTTCCACGTCTGGAGTTGGACCCTCATGGAACATGTGTGAAAGGCTGTGCACATGTGACAAGAAAGCAAGAACATGACTGGGATCATTTGTTCATTCACAATATACATTTGTATATATATATACACATTTGTGTATGTATATAATTATATATATATCTTCATTTAGATAGCCCATGGTCCCCCTGTAGCAACCCTGGCTTAGTATGGGATCTTCCACATTTTCGGGCGCCTCGGCGCCTTTGTTTAAGTCCAGATTAAAGATCTGAGTGCCCTCCTGGAGACACAGGGGGGGAGAACTGTTACATCTTCCAATGACCTGCCAGATAGGGAACCCAAACTCACCCCAACAATCATGGGTAATTACAGTAAAATATGACCAAATGACCCTGGTTGCCTATCTGACCTAACTGGAAGGCGATTCCAGACGGCCCCAGTCACCGACAGCCGCGCTCCTTCAAAATGGGTTTTTCCTTGGACGGCAATCGCAGAACTGCGTCCTGTCAACACTGTGCCGCTGTGCCATTCTTAGCTCCAGGAGGGGGATATAGCATTCCCAAACTTTAATTTTGTTGAAACCACGATGTCAACTCGACTTTAAACCAATCTGGAATGGCCTGAATCATCCAACATCATCTGAAATCGCTAATAATCTTCCAGAAATTTCACATTTTTCAAAAACTCGAACATCTTCCAGTCATGTTCCCTTGTTGTTGCTTATTTTACTTACAACAAAACAAACTTTTCTTTCAGCAACCCGTGACATGATGAAACCCCAAATTGACCCGGGTGCCTCTTCAGTCCCCGCAACACCTCAGGAGACCATGCTAGGCTAAAGCCATTTGATCAGCAATGGATAAACGTATTAATATCGATATATATATATATGGATATAGATAGATAAATGATATATCAATCATGTATAATTAGGTCAGATATAATTACATACAATCACATTATATTATATCATTGTTGCTGATCTCAATTATAATATTATATATATAATAATTATGTCAAATAATATCCAAACACAATTCATATTTATTGAATAAAGCATCTCTCAATTATTCAATTGTTCAATGAATCAACAGAATCAACTGCGAAGAATTGAGATATTATATTGAGTCGGGTGGTTCAGCCACAAGGTCCCTCCAAAAATGTCAGTTTTGGATCCTCCCATGTTCATGCATTAAAAGCAATATTTAGGAATGAAATAATCTACCAACTGAGATGTGGGCGAACCCCTTCTGGTATAATTGGCAGATGGGGCGTTCAAGCAGCATACACGTGGATGGGGAACCAACGTCCGAAAGGACCCAAAGTGATGATTCAAGACATTTTCACCACCAAGAACCGGGATTTGACATCATTTCTGGGTGCAGTTCCACCCATCAGTGGAGGGTTTTTAACCATAGTTGGGAGATGTTGGGAGTATATCCCTTATGGACGTTCGAATCCCAGTGATAGCCATGATTTTCACCTCTGGCCTGCACGGATGCCAAGATACATCCATTGATGTTGATTGGCGAGCGTTCATTCCTTAAGTGACGCAGCTTGATTGGCGTCTGGATCCACAAAGTCGGCTGCAAAATTCCACATGTTGATATGTGGCAAAATGATGCAACATGAACCCAAAAAACATATATAGCCGCTATAGCCGTTGCGAAGACGGCAAACTTCCAAGCTGCTTCTGCAGTGTTCCCCTTCGACCTCCATCCGATTGTTTCCATCCGTCGCTGGCGGTTTCATGAATCCTCTGAAACATCAGCCATTGCAGGGACGATTGTTTTGGCTGGGATAAAGACGAAATCAAATTACAATTGAAACCGGAGTGGTTGCCATGTTAGATGGGAGATGATGGGAGTAGATTAGAATATTCCGGCTTAAACATGCTTAAACCCTTTGGTATCCACAAACAAGCAGCAATCCTTGGCTCATCTCCATATCCCCAGTTCTTGCCCAGGTGCATTCGCGAGGACACGGCTCGATCCCAGGGTGGAGGACTCAGTTGGACCGACTCATCTAGAGGAATCCCCATCAAATGGAGGTTTTCATGGGAAAATCATCGGAAAATCATGGGAAAATCCCAGAAGATGTTCTATAAATCTGGAAAACTCATCGGAAAATCATGAGAACATCCCATAAATCGACCATGTTTCGGCCATTGTTTATAGGAGTATCTCCTCAGAAACCGCTGCTTCAAGTCACCCCAGGGAGAGGTGGTGCCAAAAGAGCCGCCCATCAGGACCTGGCCATCCCATCGGAAAAATGGCAACATCTCCATGGGAAAGGTATGAAAATCTATGGTTTAATGGGAACATATCCATGAAATTCCATGGTTTACAGGGAACATATCCATGAAATTCAATGATATCATGGGAAACTATCCATGAAAAAACATGTTTAATGGATAGGAAAATAGTGCAAATACCCCTTCTCTGCCCTGCGACCTTGGTGCTTGACCCAGCCATCCGCTGGGAGGTCGCTCAGGATCGGTGTCCTGGTCCCGAAAATCCAAGAAAAATCAGCAGCAGAAGGTCGAAATGAATCAAATATGAGTGATATCAGTGATATATCCATTTAGTAATATTATACCTTATCTGTCAAGTGATTTGGTGAAATTTGAGTGTCCCATATCTATCATAGATATTCATATCCCATACATATATATATATATATATAGAGTTTTCTGAGTATTTTGGATGACACAACCACGACATCTCGGTGATTCTGCGAGAGGATCCACGACTCTTCGAGAGGACAAAACTGACTCTTGAAGGTCGACGACTCGAAAACGACTGAATACGACTGAAGCAAGCCCTGAATGGGTTATATTACATATATATATATATTCATTTATAATCATCTAGCTTCTTTCTTGGCCAAATAGGAGTTTCAGGAACGATTGGCGAACCCTCCCAGCCCGCTGCGGTCCCCAGTGGAGAACCATCTGACCTGAGGGCCAGAAAAGGAGGGCCAACGTGGCTTTAATCTATTGTATTGGGGAGAACTATGAGATATGAGATATAGTGAGGATACCAACCAGAATGGATACCATGAACAGCAACAAACCAAGTGTTCATTTACCATCTGGTTATTTAACAGTTCGCCATGGACAGATCCACCCATTTTTAAGTTCGGTAAACCATCTATTTCTATGGGCCATCAACAAACCATGGCAAACTGTTAGTCATAACCAGAGGGTATTATCCATTACATCCCCTATAAATCCCTATAAATCCCTGTAAAATCCACAAGAAACAGCTTGGAGATTCGCTGGGATCCCGGACTCCCGGTAGCCGCGTCCAACACCGCAGTACCTTAGTTTCTACACGTACAGTGCACAAATTGCAAAATCTTGGCCTTCTCTATTGATAATATTGATTGATAATAGTCAGTGATATAGTTTCTACAATAGTTTCTATATTGATTGATTGATATAGTTTCTACACTGGCAGAATTCTCAGTAAACCATAGGTATGGTATGGTATGGGTGATTCACACATATCTTCAAACACGTGGAAACCATTTCCATGTTTTTTTTTTTTTTTTATAATAGTATATATAGTGAATCACTCAAACCACGTGTTGCTCAAAATAGTGTTCCAATGGTTCTATCTTTGTTTTCACCGACCTGGGCCACCCGGATAAAGTGATGTAAGATGGTAACATATTGGTATCCTGTAATGATCATGGTAAACATTATAATCATAGTAAATAACATAGTACTACTTACTGCTAATAATAATAGTAATAGTAGTAATAGTCATAGTAATACTAGATACTATTACTATTTACTATTATGGTATAATCACCAATACTTATAGATCACCATTTTAGATGTTGGTTTCCCTATCTACTCATGGATCTCCACGTGTTCTTCTTGCAAAACGTCAGCGGTCATCCCTTGGGCATGTCGCCAGTAGTACTGTACCCGTCAGACTGCGCCGTTGAAGCCCATGTGCACATCTCAATGATATGAACTGATAGAAGAAAATGATACAAAATTATAGTTCCATTCTGTGTGCACAATGAAGCATATATATATATATATTATGTATGTGCTCCTAAATGTTGAACTGATAGCATCAACCATTAGTATCCAAGGGTTGATCAGATTTGACCTCGAGAAGACAAAAACGGGTTTCCTAAGAAATTCCAAGCAATTCCAAAATATGTCAAAGTAAACTCCCACTAAGAAAAAAAACCTTGGGGACGCTGAGCGTTTCAAGAAGAGGACGGGCTTCATTTAGCCCTTGGCACTGGGCATGCTCCCCAAACTGGTGCTTCGGCTGGCAAGGTCAATGGTCGAAGCCGACTCAAGCTGAGAACCAGATGCTGGTCCTGCCGCCCCTCCATGTCCGCATTGTGAAACTGGCAGCCAAATATCTCCCATCACCCACTCAAAATATATCACAGAATGGCTGTCTAACGGAGTCTAACGAAATGATGGGAACCTGAGATAACCTGAGCCCCCCCAATTTTGTGAACCACATGGCATCAACTTGATTTTTCTATATTTTTCCTCTAAAATCAGGGCTGCAATCCACTGATTTCTCCATTTCACAAGGCGCCCACAGGTCAGCTCCATCGCAGTTCGCCACCTCTGAAGCGGCTTCCACCCACCTGTCGCGTCGTGGTGGTGGTGGGGCCCCTAGATAGCTAAGTCAGCGACGTCGATTTGTAACGTGGTTAATGTGTCGGTTCTAGTGAAATTAACTGTACCCTATCCATTTATTTATTTATTTATTTATTTATCGATCTATCGATCTATCGATCTATCTATCTATCTGTCTGTCTATCTATCTATCTATCTATCTGTATATATATATGTGTCCAGACAAATCCATTTGGCGACATGTTTTCTTGAATCACTGATTTCCACTTGCCAAATTAAAATGCTTTACTGTGAGGGCATATGGACAAAGGGTTAGCATGTGGCAACTGGGGCATTTGCCAAGAGGTTTCGATATTTTTATGTGAAAAATAGTAACATTTGCCAAAACTTGAAATAAGGTGATTTCCGGGAGCTTCCCCTTATGAATTATCAATGGATTTTATGGTTGATCATCAACCCATCATGTACCGTGGTGATATGTTCCATGTTTTGATGGTTTTCCCCACTTTTGGTTTCTAAGTATCTCTGCTTTTGATAGATCATATTACATCATATTCCATCATATTATCATGGTTTTAGAAGGGATGTATCTCCAACTCCAATCTGGCTAGTGGTTTCACACATCTAGTTATGACTAAAATCCATCAAACAACATCAACAAACACTTTCAAACACATCTAGCTGGTAGCTGCTGTCCCTACCAAGTTCTTCGAACCTCACAGGTGCGGCGATCATCTGGCGAAACCTGGGCCGATGTTTCCTGTGGAGATGACGATCAATGGTTTGTGGTCTATGCTATCAATAACTATATGGTTTATTAATGGTTTATCAATGGTTTATTAATGGTATCTATCAATGGTATCTATCAATGGTATCAATGGTATGGTATGGTATCTATCAGTGGTGAACATATGATAAATAGTATAAAATCAAATGTACTAGACATTGATTTAAACAAAAAACTACTGATTGCTAGATGTTTCTAATAAGTATCGGTTTATCCATGGATAAACCATTGATAGTAATTGATGATAGTGATAAACCATCAATAACTATATGGGGGGCATCCAGTTGTACCCTGGGATGATTCCTGAAATCCCATCGTATGTTTGGTTGGTTAAATCCCGATTTTTGGTGTCAAAATGTTGAAGTCGCCATTGCATCAATATCTTCTCCGACTTTTGATGCGTGAATCACTGGCAAGTCATCATCTTCTCCCAGTTTTCTCATTCAATCACCACCAAATCACCATGATAACTCACTCAATCACCATTACCCTCTGGTAATTTCACGTAGCTAATGAAAATGGCCATTTATAGCGAATTTTCCCATTAAAAATGGTGATTTTCAATAGCTATGTTAGTTTACCAGAGGGTAAATCCCAGCAAATCACCATAAAATCACCACCTTTTTTTTTTAGAATGCACTACCAAATCGCCTTCCCCCAGCAACCCGTCACGGACGCCACGCAACGGATCGGCCACCCGCTCCACCAAGGGTCGCGAGGCGCTCTCAGCGCGCTGCAAAATAGCCTGGCGGCATGGGGAGATCACCAACATGAATGTCATATGATCAGTCCATAGATACATGGGTGGATGGATGTACGGATGGATAGATAGAAAGATAGATAGATATAGATAGATATAGATATAGATAGATATAGATATAGATAGATATAGATATAGATAGATATAGATATAGATAGATATAGATATAGATATAGAATTAGATATAGATAGATACATATAGATATAGATATAGATAGATATAGATATAGATATAGAATTAGATATAGATAGATACATATAGATATAGATATAGATAGTTATAGATATATAGATATAGGTATAGATAGATGCAAATATATTTATATGTATAGATCGATCGATAGATAGATAGATAGATAGATAAATAAATAGATAGATAGATAAAGATACAGATAAAGATATAGATAGATATAGATAGATATAGATAGACATAGATAGATTTAGATATAGATAGAAAGATATAGATAGAAATAAATAGATATAGATATAGATAGGTAGATATAGAAAGAAATAGATAGATATAGATAGAAATAGATAGATATAAATAGATATAGATATATAAATATATAGATAGATAGATATAAGACTTACGGATTAATGATCAATCAATGGATGTTTGATATATGTATACACTGCAAATGTAGATGGAATATGTATATATATATATATAACGTGGATATAACATCCGTCATATGTTAATTGATATATATATATATACTGTGTATATATATACAGATGTGTATGGATATACTTAACCTGGATTGCGAATAAATGAAATATCACCAGCAAGATTATATGATCAATCCATGTTAATTGATATTGGTATGTTGGGATAGCTTATGTTAATGTATGTAACAGGTTGTATGGTCATCCATGAAAATAAGCATGGATATAGCATGCTGGTAAATGTTTGAGAGGTATTTATAGCTAACATGGATATAATATAACATCCACAATATGTTAATTGATACAGTACATCTATGTGGAGTATCTATATATACATACAACATATTATACATACTATATATGGATAATATGTCCATAATATTACACATGTTGGTTGATCGATGTATGTTCATAACACTACGGGGTGATATGTTTGTGTTGGTTCATGGGTTGATGTTTGGATCAAAGGATTGGACTTCTGGGGTCAAGTTGGTTGATACCATGTTTCCCGTATCAAAGAACAGGGATCTTACCTGGGGATATTGTGTATATATATATACAATATATACATATATATACATTCATACATGGGGATAAAATATGTTATGGGTGTATTATGGGGACATCAAATCACAAACAGCTTCGGGGCATATCAAATAAGATTTTAACCATCAGTTCCATGATCCTGAACCACCATTCACCATGGCTGCAATCCACTTCCAGATGTCTCTGACGCGAAGTCGTTTCCCCATTTTCAATCTAGGAATTGGACAGACACAGGGAAATACTCCAACTGCCAAACATCTAGACTACTCATTACTCACCAAAGTCATAATCCAATCCCATCTAATCACATCTAATCCCAGACTTATTACCATTGACAAACATATAAAAATAGTAACTCTTTGATCATCCCAATCTTCCCAGTCAAAACCCGGTGGGTCATCCATAATCACCCGTGCGGCACTTGTGGATCGGCGTTCATGCTGAATTTCACCAACAAATGGCCAGCTGCCTGGGCAGTGGGCTATGGTTGGTCACTGTTGGTCATTGGGAGACCACCGGAATGAGGGCAGAAATCTAAGTAATCTAAGTATATACGGTTAAGTAATCACCATAATCCCCTAGTTATGAACTATATAGATCAACTCAGCCAAATAAATCCCAGTAAATCATTAAATCACCATGAAATCCCAGTAAGTCACCATTGAATCCTGGCACTTTCTAAGCCCCCCGACCTGGCCCAGGACGAAATTCCCTGCAGAGCCTTTAGAGTCCCCCACGTGTGTCAGCCTCGGTGAAGGCGAGGCGATCAGGAGCCCTGAGCCTGTGAAATGACATCAAAATGGGCGGAGAAGGATTTCACCAGGGATTTGAAAACAACAAAAATCAGCAAACATGGAAATCGCTCCAGAAGCAATGGGTATATTTAAACCAACAAGAATGGTGATTGTCTTCTGGCAATCCTGGCAACGGATGATTTCACAATTCGTGATAGGAAATTCATCTACAAATTGAATTGGTTTAACGATTGCCGGGGCTATCAAAAAAAGGCCCATTTATAAGATACAAATGGGTTTGTCTGAAAATGAGATACCCCTAAATGCACTGGATACTCATAATTTTCAATATTGAAATATTAAGATTGCCTTCTTGAAATATTCAGATTGCCATTTGATGAGAAGGCCCCATTTTCATGATATCCTATTTGTAAATTAGTTTCCCACGATATCCCCATCAACCCCCTGCGGTTAACTGGTGGCTTACCATCCATGGTGCCGAGCTCTGAATCCAATGTGATCTAAGTAGCTTGGAACTGTCCAAAAGGTCTGCCAAACAGCAAGGTAGTACACTATATATATATAGTATAGTAGCGCAATATTATAGTAATATAGTATAACAGAATAACGTAATACTTCGGCCTATTAGGTTTTAAGCAGCATTGTAACAGCATTAAAGTTCTGAAGTATACTGAAGCATTAAACTATCATGATTATCATGTACAGTGTATGTATAATAACTACACGTGTATATATATATATGTATATGTATACATATGTTGATATATAAACATATATTTACACCTGCCTGAACCAACCATGGTTCTGAACTATGAAGAGCTTGTTTCGAAGTGGGCTATCCAATGTCATCGGTGACCTCTGCAAAGATTCGCCACCTGGTTGACTATGTAGTGCTAGTGCTAATTATACCATCACTTTGGCATTTTTCCTATACAATAGTGATTCAATTCGCAATATAACTACAATATCGGATTGTTAGATAATACATCGGATTTCCTAACTATACCATCAATACAATATAACTCATAATCCGATTCCTGCTCTAATTGGAATGATCCCTCATGCCTCCTGCTAGTGTATGTGTTGATGCCACTCTGCTGTCGATGGAAATCAACTTGGAAGCCGATAGACTTAGTTGATCGTTATTGGACAAAGGGACTCTAAATACTTGGATTACAAGAAGTTTTTTGTGATAAGTGTCCTGGCCCCTGCCTTCCCTTCCGTTCTGCTCGTCAATTTTCTGCTCTTCCGCTGGCTTTTAGCACTGCTTTGAGACTGCTACCCAGCTGCTACCCGGAATGAGCTAGCACGAACAAGTCGTGTGCAGAGCAGTTATCCATCAAGCCTGGTGGCTGGTAGGGGCTAAATGTTGCATACTGACAAGCGATTTGGATTACCGTGGTTTCCTGCAAGGCAAGGCTCAAACCAGCGTTGGAGCTCGCCCATGGAGAATCAAAACTTTAGTGTGTCTGAAATTGGGGTATACTGTATAATCTTCAAAAGGCCATTTTCATTCAGGGATCTTGTGACCTTGAATTCTGTGCACAGACAAACCGTTTATGCTTGACATTTGAAAACACCAGATTTCATTCAATGCATCTTCGTTCCGACTCTTGATGTCCGAAATTCTGCGCATCTCCCTCACTGCAAATCTGTAAGTTGCCCTGCAAAAACCTTCTACAGAAAGTGGAACCTCCAGCCACCATGACCACGTTTGAGATAACTGCAGTGAACTGCCACCACAGTGCACATCAGTGGGTGCCAATTGTAACAGTCTCCTGGCCAAATGATCATCTTTTGCTCATCGATCTTTTATCATTCCAAACAAAAATAGTTGCTTAGAATGGGATTTCAAAGCCGTCACTTCCGGTTGTTTCATAATTTTGCCAGAACCTGTCACATTTCACCAAAATTTGCTCAGCAATCAAAGCAATCAGATGATTCATCCACCTGCTCCAGCCCAGCCTTAGTGCTCAGCGGTCCGGGATTTCCATCGACCTTTGATATCGATCAATTCCCAGAATTGGTGGAAGGGGGCTTAAAAACCTTGGTTTTCTAAAGATGTTCCTTAAAATAACTCTATGGATAAGTAAGATGGAGCAAGAATCCTGGGCTTGGAGTTGCTTTTTTTTTGTTTTTTCGACATGGCACATATTAGATTACATGGTTTTTGTTGGTGATAAGTTGATCACAAGCTGGTGAGACAGTTTCAATAGCTTGGAATCCAAGCTTCTCCTCAGGCCACCCCTGCCCCGGTGCTCATTTCAGTTCATTGCATATTGACATATTGCCTGATATGACCTGATATGATTATATATAATATGCTATAATTACATGTCAATATACTAAAACCAAAATGATCCTGGGATGCACCCAGATACCTGATTCATTCCAAGGGTTGGGGGATGCTGCCCCAAGTAGCCGGCACTTGGCTCAAGTCAAATTGCCGCAAGTTCATCCAGAGCCTGGCGAGTTTCAGTGATGTCCTGGTATGCTGAAAGTACTATGGCGTGTTCTACCACTAGTACCTCACAAAGTGGTATCCCAGGTTAGTTTTTTTTTTTGAGTCGGTTTATAACTCATATTTCACTGGATGTTGTGGTGATTATAACTACAGTTAGATGGGATTATAAACCAACTTGTAAGTAGGGGGCACCAACTTGTAGCAATGATATACCATCCAGTAAACCAACATAGATATGGAACATCCACCTGTTGCTGCTTTTTTTTCCGTACGAAGCCAGTTTTGCTGGAGGGTATATGATAAAGCTGCCATTAAGCGATGCGTGAAACATAAACGCCAGCTATAACATATCATATCATAATGATCATAGTATATACATATGTCTACATAATTATATATCATACATATGCATATTTTATCCTGGAAGTAAGCACATCCCAGATTTAACTGTGATAAATCCTGATATATCCGTCATTTTTTCCGAATCAATTCTGACGACTTCCCATGGGATGATAAACATTCGGCCAAGCTGCAGGATGGGATTCCCTTCGACCACGGGAGGTTTTTTCACGTGACCCACGGACACATTTCTGGCACTGAGGTATTTGCTGGATTCTCCTGCGCAAGGGACGACTAAATGGTTCTAAATCCCTGCTCTGAAGAAGTAGCAAATAGATGGCTTCAAGTACAAAACATGTGGGGCAAAACACTAAGTACAGCCATAAATGGGCAAATAATATCATATGATATCATACGTATGTATATATATATGTATATATATATAGATTGACTATGCATCGCTGTGGACCAGTTGCTGTTGCTGCTGCTGCCGCTACTATTGTTGGTGGTGGCTTTGATTTGTTTCCTGCGGGACTAATCAACTGCAAGGGAAAGAGAATCTTGACCGAAGGCAGACATAAGGGAGACAAGCTTGGGAGACACATTTAGGAAACAAGATGAGAGCAGCAGCCAAGAGCAGCCTAGAACGAAATTAAGCAAGGAAAGCCTGAAGGGAAACAGAACGTAGACAACTTGAGAGACAAGGCGGCAGCGACAAATTTGAGGTGGCCGAAACGAAATTCAGCCTCTGAATCAGCAGTTAAAACTTCCAAAAGTGATGCAACTTGCCGGAAAACATATAATATCATCATCATCATCATCATCATCATCATATATGTAAAGAATGTCTCAAAGAAGAACCGCTACACCAATCATAGACAATGGGAGATGATCCCTGGTCCCTGTTGGGTCCTGGCATTCGAAACCACACCTTGGTGTCGCTCCAAAGGTGAGACCAGTGGCTGGTTAATAAACCCCTAAGTAATCCTTATAGCCTCGACAAAAACCAGATCAAATAATTAAATACACAATCACCAAGGCTGAAAAGGGTGGTTTATATAGGTTTATATATGTTTATATTAAGGAACGCTAAATTGAATACAACCCATTTCTTGGGATTATACCAATGTTACCAACAGCTTACATCTTACATCCCATCTTGAAAGCATCACAAATCGCAATCAATCAACTTGAAAACACTTCAAAAGGTTTCGGCACGCTGATGGTATCAATTGTCGCCAAATAGGATCAGCTTAACGTTTCACCAACCTTTTGTTTTCGGAACACGGTATGTCTGTGTTGCTCAACCATCATTTTGGACAGGAAAACTGCCGTTGAAGCACCAGATCCAAGACACGGGATGTTTGAAGCCGGCTTTCTCCTTCGTGGATCTGTTCTCGATAACATGTTGGATTTTACCAGAGATGCCTTAGCTGAACAAAACGATAGGTGAACAAAACGAGTTTTCCCAAGGTGTTGGTTGGATTTTAAAGGGTACCCGAACAAAGAAATGTGGGTTTTACTATTGAAACGCATTGCATCTCTGTGTTTTAGAGCCGCGAACGATTCGAATATGATGGGTGTATTGCCAACTACCAGTATCTAAAGGATTGAGTGCACCAAATGGGTATAGAATAGGATAGCATCCATGCATGTCCGACAACGAACAATCCCATATTCCCGGAATGTATGATTGCAATGATTTCATTTCTTAAGGATTGCTAGTGGCAATATACTCGCGAAATGGGGCTAGATAGCGGGAATGTGTCATGGATACATTCCCAAGCACTCGCTAAATCCTGAAAAATTTGGTGTTTAGATCCCCACATCCATCATTTTGGCTGGTAAATATCTGCTAACATTCCAAGGATCCCCGATTACTGTGCTGCTCAAATCCTTGGTTGAATCCTCGCCGAGGATCGTTCCCAGTCTGTCGGCTTTGTGAAGTTTCCTTTTTGGCAAAGGCGTCCGGGGGTGTTTGACGCTGATTTTTTTTTTTACGGGAGTTGCGTTTTGGAGTCCCATAGTATAATATGTACATATACATATATATATGTATATATATACATGTTAATGATATGCATGTATATAAATAGATGTATATGTATATGTATATGTATGTGTATGTGTATATGTATGATAGATATACTTATTACAAGATATTCCAAGTAGATTCCACAAGTCTGATGGATTGAGTCATTAAACGGGGAAGTAAATGAAAGAAATGCCAACTTGAACATATATCTACTATCAAGCCGACAGTTGGCCTAGTTTCAAACCAAGTTACCTATTTCGATCTGTTTGTATCTATTTCGATCTATTTGGATCTATGTAGTATTTAGGAACCTATTGTTACCTATTGCATGAGACAAAATCTGTCTGGGAATTTAACATGGTGATAGATGGTGAACATCCCGATTCACCATCGCTCCAGGGGATGGTCACCATGGTGACCCCTGGTACCAGAAATGTCACAGCGCCACATGTGGCACTGGCTTTAACGCACAAGGGGAAACAAACTAAGCGTAAACTGCCACACTGATTCCAAGAATGCCACATCGCTAGCAATGATTTCTACTTCGGGATTTGAGGCTATGATTACAGAAATCACTCAGCGATCTGCGATCCTATCCATGGAAGATACTCCAAGCGTAGGTATGCTACGAGTATTTCGCCCAGCAAACAAATAAACGTGGATTTCACTCCTAGTTTCAACGGCCTTCCCTTTTGAAACTTAGTACATACATACATATCATATCTATATAATGTATACATATCTATATATATATAGAGATGTGTAACCACCCTCAGAAGGACTTACCCTCTTGCTGGCCATGGATATTAGATTAAGGCACCATCCCCCACACACATACCCCTTGGTACTCCGTGGAAAAACCGGACAACAGTCCATTATAATTCAACCATAATCCAACAGCTGAAGTTCAATTATCATGCTTCTTTACACCATAGTATCCCAAAAAATATCCACACACCACAAGGTTTATAGGATATCCAGGTGATATCCATAGCATTTCCATGCAAAAAACAGCTGATATCCTGGGCTGATCACCGTCAGAGTGTCGCAAGGTGGGCATCGTGGGGTCCAGAGATTTCTGGCGCTGGAATTTCAGGTGAACTTCCGCCACGTCCCACATCGCCGAATGCGAGGTCAGGAGAAACGTGGCTTCCTGCAGCCAGATTTCTTGGGGCGCTGTTGGAACACCTGAAAATATGTGTTTTTCTTGTCTCGATACCTGAAAACGGCTTGAAATTGAACTGGAGTAATTATACCTGACATGTTTGTGGGGATACCTGAAATTGGAAGAAATGGGGTAATTGACAACCCAAGTCTACCGGATACAAAGATCATGTGTTGATTTTGAACCTCGGCATGGGCCGACAGTTGGCAGTATAGGGCTCCATAAGAGCTATCCCAAAGTGGAGATCGTTTCGCTTTAACAAAAGACCTATAGGAACCATCCCAGTCAGCGGTTAGTTGACTGATCTCTGGTGGACAAAACCTTCGTGGATGCCAGTTGTCATTCTTGACATTCTTGACCCATTGAGCCCAAGGAAGAACTGGTTCTTGCATACTGAAGCCTTTAAACAGTCAGACATGCGAGTTTAAGAATTGAATCGTTTTTCTCAAGGTCCCAAGGAACTAGCCAGCTGCAAAGTCCTGTAAGTTGGAGTAGTACCTGGTCAACTCCTAGGTGGCGGATTCCATGCTGAAAATGGCTTGATGATGATTACCTATCCAAGGTTACTATCTTGGTTTATACATCTCATCATATCCGTTTTTTGGTTTCTAAATCCTCACGTTCGTTGGTTTAATACAGCATCCAATTTCACATGTTATCCCTTTGTATCACCATGATAGTGAGATTGACGAGATTGTATTTGACCCTTGTTATTGGCAATTATATCTCCGTGGTATCCCCCTTATGGTTGCTTATCAATCACTCTTTTGTTTCAAGTAATGTCCTATTTCCTGGTTCTTAAAGACTATATTATACTATATTACCTAACCATGATATCCCTATCTTTTGAAAGTTATTTAATCATTTAACCATTATATATCCTGATTCTGGTTGGTTGGAAATCCCCATTTGTCAATAAGTGATACCTCGATAAAATCCCCACTTCTTGTAAGTTGTTTCCATTGTGGTTGGTGAAATTACCATTACCCATCTTTGCGCTGTTCCGATGATTTCTTGGCTTTATGTTTACCCAAATCAATTTTTTGTTGTGAAACCCAGCGTGAAGCCACGTTGACCCTCCACATGTGCCACTCCCAGGTTCTTTGTGACCGCTCTTCCGACTACTCTTCGAGGAAACGACACTGCTGCCCTTTTTCCTGGGGGTTGACGTTGCCTGGGGGTTGACGTTGGGTCGGGTGGTAACCATCACTGGTGCCATTTGCTAAGTGGGATGCACCCCCAAGTAAGTTGATAGAATAGGATATATACAACTAGAATCGAATGATGATATATGGTTCTTTGAAACATATGTATATACATACAGTATTACATATTCTACTTATTAACGTGCCTATATGGATATGATTACAATCAAATGAGAATTGGTTGTAACGTATATTCATTTTAGAGTATATGTAACCATCACATCTCAAAAGAATCCCAGAAACATCATTGTGCCATTGGGTTTGCCCAGATATGGGTTTTAACAATTTTCAAATAATGCATCTGCACATGAGAACTCGACGATAAAATTAAAGGACCGGATATAACCCCACATGTTACCAACTTCTCTAGATTTAGACTGGGCATAGAAAAGCAAGAAGGGAAGAGGAAGTATAAGAGTGATAGAGCGGTGATGGTGGGTGAGTTTGTGTGTGTGTATATGTATGTTCAAGTACAGTGAGTGAGTGAGTGAGTGAGTGAGTGGAGTGGAGTGGAGTGGAGTGGAGTGG
>Ga0126342_10011089_pt1 | contig 16108 bp, 12 predicted proteins | sample Cyp1metagenome_FD_92528 | JGI IMG/M metagenome (GOLD analysis project Ga0126342, IMG submission 92528) | Coral microbial communities from Lord Howe Island, Old Settlement Bay, Australia - Cyphastrea 1 metagenome | ecosystem: Host-associated > Invertebrates > Cnidaria > Coral ... | reverse complement strand
CGAACGTCATGGGGAATGAAGCCATGGCAAAACCCTGTAAAGATACCTGCCCAAGATCGGTGGTGGACGGCCGCAGCTGCTGGTAGCATTGGGCAATCGCGGCTGTTTGAAACCACCAACCAGTCATCAACATCTGAGTCTTTGGGGTGTTCCAAACAAGTTTGATTCAACCTCTCTGCCCATCTGGCCTCATCAATGTGCACCTGGTGCGATCAACCATTGCAAAAGCGCAGCTGGAGGGAGTTGCACAAGGGTACCCAGAAGACGAAAACACTGGATTAAGATTGATCACCAAACGCCAAGTAACCAAGTAACACATGCTTTTTCTATGGGTTAACTCCCATGAAAGTTAAGAACCTCAAAAAGTCCCCAAGACGAGTGAAGGACACTAAATGATTCTGGCCACCTTATTTTTTGGTTCCCATCTTTGTTTCCGCTCAAACATCGATCAAGACTTGCCGGTTCACAAACCTAAGGCGCAGTTCTCAAGAACTAATCTATTCCCCCGATATGCAACACCCCTCAGAAATCATGGTGGAGGGGATCTCAATATATGGAGGTTCCTTAAAATGGGGGTACCCCTAGTTATCATCCATTTATAGATGGATGTTCCATGAAATAAACCATTCATTTATGGTTTCCATTTACGGAAACCCCATGAACCCCCCCATATGTTTGGGAGCATTTCTGGGGTGTTTCATTTTTGGGGATGAGAGGTCATCCTGTGAGTCAAAACCCGACCCGGATGGTACCCTAAAATGGTGGATGTTGAACCATATATTGAACCATCCATGAACCATATAGGGAATTGATGTTCAATATATCAATATACTTGAAAACCATATATTGTTCATTTAATTTGGCCATGTTGAACCATATATTGAACCATCCACATATTTGAAAGAGCCATCCACATACTTAGGTCCCAAAAATACATGATGTAATACTAGCTTTTGACCCATCCACATATTTGAAACCGCCTAAAGCATCGGAGCTTGCAAACATCGTAGAAGAATGATATAGCCATCTGATAATTGATCTAACCCGGCACTGAGAAGTCCAATTCTTCCATTAGAAACTCAAATCTCAATGGATATAAGGAATATTTTCCATTTCCAGGTCCTAGATTCTTGCTAGAACATGCTAGAACCAATTTTTAACCTCCACTCTGAAGTGACATCCCAAGTCTGAACGCCAAAATTTTCACAAGATGTTCACTCGTTGCCAGAATTCCTAAGATATTCTCTGGTTGGGGGTTGACCCACCCCTCTGAAAAATATTAGTCAATGGGAAGGATTATCCCATATATTATGGAAAATAAAAAATGTTTGAAACCACCAACCAGTTCTAAGTTGAACTCATTTCAATCCCCACATTTTCAATGGTCAAATCGCCGCTTCAAAGTAGCGTAAACCTGCGTCTGTGAAGTCCAATGGTGCGGCACCCAGGGCAGTACCTGCAGCGGGGGATTAAAAAGTGGATCCCAAGACAAGTTTGGGATGGGAACCAAGAAGATTTGGGGATTCAAGCAAAAATAGAGATTTACTTGGAATTTAACCATCCAAAATAGTGATTTAATGGCATTTAACCATCCGAAACCATGATTCTAATGATTCTATGGGATTTAACCATCAATAAAAATCGGCGTTTAAAATGGTTTCACCATCCAACTTTGGGATTTAGCCATGAAAAATATGGGTTTTGACGCTGACAAACAGGGATGTAGCATTCGAAAGTCGTGATTTTATCATCGAATTGGGGATGTAAATCATCAAATGAAGAACGAAGACGGATTTAACTTACAAAAATAGTTTCTTTTTGAAGCTGGGACTCAATAACACTAATTGGAATATTCACCTCTAGTAATCTAACCAAATGGATACCACATAAACCAAACATTGGTGATCTAGCCCAACCGAAGCACTGGATCCGCTGCATGATACAAGGGTTGCAGCAACATCGTTTTAGATCAAAAAAAACTCAATGACTTGGCTATCTTGGCTTAAGGGCCCCAGTAGCTCCCACTTTTGAATGCTGGATTCTTTTCGGTTCAGTCCAGGTTGATGGTGGAATCTTCCTTTTAACGGATGAAATCCGTATTTTTTCATGTCCAGTCCGCATCTCAAGTCGGTGAAATACACTTGCTCCCAACATCCCAGACGCACTGGGGAAAATGGGGAAGTGAAATGACGAAGTTTCCACCCATTGTTGGTGGCTATCATTTACCTATCTTGGGGTGGAACAAGCCTGCTTTTTGTTACTCAAACTCCCCATGATGAGTAGACTCCCTATCTTGGTCTCCCAATTATGTTTCTTGTAAACCATGCAAGTCTTGTCTCGATTTTTGTTGCTCAATCCCGAAAACCATCACTGGTTGGTGGTATACCTACCCCTCTGAAAAATATGAGTCACTTGAGATTATGACATTCCCAACTGAATGGAAAGTCATTTTTTCCATTCATATTCCAAACCACCAACCAGCCATTAATATTCCATTACCAGAGGGTTAATCACCATTAAATCACCATTAATATCCCTATTAAACCACCAACTAGATCACCTTGGTCATTATTAACCATTACTAACCCTTATTATAACCTTTATTAACAGATATTGGGATTAATAATCACCATCACCATTCGGAGCGTCTCCACAGGGCACCTTGCAGATCTTCCTTCCCCATGTGCTCCACCGTCCATTCGCCCACCAACCGCAACTGGCGCCCCAAGGATTGACGATGGAAGCCTCGTCCCGGTTTCCTGGCGATGAATGCCACGTTGGAAATCTACTGCTTGGGAAAATGGCCATGAAAAATGGTGATTTACCCATTGAAAATGGTGATTTACCCATTGAAAATGGTGATTTGCCCATTGAAAATGGTGATCTACCCATTGAAAATTGTGATTTTCCATCGTTTTTTGTATGTTTACCAGAGGGTAATATAACCATAGCTATAGAGTTGCAGAGGTTATATAATCTGGTTGGTGGTTGAGCCATCCCTCTGAGAAATGATGGAGTTCGTCAGTTGGGAATATGACCTTCCCAATATATGGAAAAATAATCCAAATGTTCCAAACCACCAACCAAGTATATAGTGTATGACAGATTTACACAAAGTTTTTCGTATGATGTATCTACAGCATGTTTTAGCAATGTAATGATAAATCTATGGTAATGGGGATATAATACAAAGAAATGGTATAGTCTTGTATAGAAGTTTTCTTTCTACTATCCTTTATTTCACATGGTTGGGAAGCTCTTAGTCTTAATATAGTAGCTCCGAACCGTAACCCATTTCATAGGGAATATGGATTTTTAATAGCTCCAAAGATTCCAAACGTTGAAGAATCTGATGCAACTGGAACAATTTACCGCTATAGATTGTGTTTTTTCTATATATGTTTTGACACTGGGATGCGCCAAGGCTCTGGTTGGCACTGGCACGGGTGGCCAAAGGACATCTCGCCTGCCGCGTTGGATGACACGGCAACTTGGTTGATAGATTTCCTGGGTTATAATTGAGCAATCATAATCAACCAAGTAGTATTGGGTATTGGTTGATCAAGGAACTAATACCTTGATTGGCTAAGCCACTACTCCGCAAGAACGGCAGTATAATGCCCCAGAACCAATCAACCAAGGTATTTTTCATTCATTTGGGAGGGAAAACATGAAAACATGATTGCGGTAAAAAGGGCTACTGTATGACTAGTGATTGAGATGATTGGATTCGGAAATCACAAGAAAGGCCCGGATCTGGATCATCTCATCACCAAATCAGATCAGGCCAGGTCATTTTGCGGATGATTTCCCATCTTTAAACCATCACGTAGTGGGGTATTCCTGGTACCCATAGGTACCCCCATTTTTTGGGAACGCAGTTGAATCCTTCACCCGATTTTTAGCCCATCCAAACCCATCCAACCCATCCCTGCCTGCGGCAGCAGCGAAACCGCCTTGGTGTTTCCGATCAAGTCCAAGGCCAGGTAGAGGGGCCGACCTCAGGAGATTTCAGCAGCGAACTCGACCAGGGCAGTTTTTGGGTGGAGAAATCACGAAGCCCGCCGTTCAGGCCCAAAAATGGGTGGCAAATAGGGTCAAAAGGATCAGGATCTTAGGTTTTCGGATTCTGAAAGCATAAAGATCTGACATTTCAATGGATTTCAGGCTTATTCCCTAGCAAGAAAAAGTGGTTCGCAGCTATCACTGTTTCTTGAATTCTCGAACTGACCTCAGCTCGGAAAAATCCCGACTCAGTTGCAGTGCAGTTCCAGTTAGAGGTGGAAATAGAACTGTCATGTTATCATGGTCGGATCCTAACTCTCAGGGCTTTAAATTCACATGGTTATACCCAATAGAACCTCTGGCCTGCCCAAAGTCACAGCAATATCAATTATTGAACCAGGTGTGACTTGACCCGACTCGACAGTGGGTGATAATCTCCCTGAGAATTGTGGTTTTAAATTGTTTTGATGGGAACATAATCTATAAAGGGGGATATTTTCGATTGCCACTGCTGGTAAATGGGGTAAATATCACCAAAATTTCTAGTTCATAAGCCACTAGTGTTGTCACTAACCATCCTAGATTTCACAAACATGATTTCATAGGAGTTTGATGAACAGAACATATTTGATGGTGAAACGCCTGTAATCCCAAATTTCTTCGTGGTTTCATCCCCCCTGTTGGGAAGGGATGGGAATCTTGAGATCGAGGTCAAAGTGCATCCCATAAATTGGGTGGCTTGTAACCAACATATAATTAGGATATACACAGTATGTATGTATGTATAAATAAATAAATAAAAAAATAAATGAATAAATAAATCAATAAATATAAAAACAAATAAATAAATATATAAATAAATAAATAAATATATATATATATATGCATGGAGACTCCTCGACCTTCTTCTGCGCCGACCCGCCAAGCGCAGGGCCGCAGGGCCCTCCTCTTATCCGTGGTCAAGGCCAAGACAGACAGCACGCCAAGGCCGCTGCCGCCTTCTTTTGAGGATGGTGGCCCTCGTCAACCTCGACCTCCCGACCAGCTCGCTCCATGTTCAACAGGATCCCGATAGCTGGGTCGCGCACTTCCCCAATCGCTGGTTTGTAATCCCATTGGGTGGCTTATAACCAACATCTAGCTGGATGTTTTATAATGTTTATAAACAGAGTTCAAATGGATAACTGGGGGTAGTCCTATATTTTGATGGTTATAAGCCCTATCAAATCGATGGTAAAGTCCCCCATCCGGAGCCATCCGGAAACCTCCATAGAGCAAACCCCGGTTCCGCTGCACGGTTCGGTCCAAGGCTCTGGTGTCCACGTTCTTGGGACCGTCCAGGCGCCATTTGCCGTTCACGAAGATCTGTAGTTGACCCTCAACCGTCACCAAGCAGCCCACGCGATCGCCTGCAAGGTGTCGAGAAATGGCCATTTCAGGATCCTAGATTGGAGGTACCTACCATATATAAGGCCTATGTGAGGCCTATGTAAGGGAATATCCCCACGAAATATGGCCTTATATGGTACAGTACCTCCATTTTAGGTTCCTGGAGTTCCCATTGAGTCGAGAAATGGCCAAAAATCACCGGGAAACATCGGGAATTCACCGGCGAAAAGAAGGATTTTTCACTGATTTTAACAGGGGAAGATCGTGATTTAACCAACATGGTGATTTAATCAGAATGGAGATTTCATTCGGATACATTTTTCCATGATGAATTCCTTGTTCTTGGTCAGCTCCTGATTTTTCATTACCCTCTGGTAAACTAACATAACTATGGAAAATCACCATTTTTAATGGGTAAATCAACAATTTCTGTGGCAATTTTCCAGTTCGCTTTTTGTATGTTTACCAAGCCGGGTAAGGCCTTCATTTTTTCAGGGCAGAAATTCGAAAATCAGTGAAATCCTCGCCGGCCCCACGGCCTATGCGCAGCTCGGAGGGGTACCAATCGACCTCACTGAAGTCGTGGGCATCGTACATGATGCCATCGAAGCCGACCAACCACGCCTAGCGGGCCATAGCCGAGGCGACCGTTGATGATTGTTGATGGGTGAAGTTCATGGAGATTTCACCATGATATAACTGGTACCCTCTGGTTATTTAACATAGCCATGGTATAGATGGCCCATTTATAGATGGTTTACCTACTAAAAATGGGGATTTTCCAAGGCTATTTTAGTCATAACCAGAGTGTAAATGATGGTTGATTGGCTTTTTTGCTCTGGTAAACATACCGTTTAAACCATTGGAAATGGCCCAGTCGAAATAGATAGAAATAGTTGATTTACTCAGCTATAAACTGGTGATTTTCCAGTTCGTTTGTTGTATGTTTACCAGAGGTTTCAACCAACTGGAAATCTGGGAATATCATATGATATAACTGGTAAATGGTGGTTGATTGGTTATGATATAGGAAGTTATACTACTGGAAATAATCGGCGATTATGAACTAAAACATGGGATTATCGGATTATCACTCCAATTCTAGATTAGCGGTTTCAACATCAGTGTTTCACTGTATCACCTTATCTTTCTTCTCGCTCTTGTTGAACTATATGGTTTCAAATCACTTAAAAAATCTGCGGTGTAGCTTGATGCCGATTTTCTCGTGATTCCTGGCAGCTTCATCTTTCCATACACTTGGTTGGTTCACCCAGTTATACCGTCATACCGTCGGGTCATTGAAGATAGCTATGGAACATGCCCAATTTATACTGGTTGGTGGTTGAGCCCTACCCCTCTGAAAAATATGAGTTCGTCAGTTGGGAGTATTCTTCTCAATATATGGGAAAAATGTTCCAAACCACCAGCCAGTATCGATGTTTTACCAATTAAACATTGTGATTTCCATAGCGGTGTTAAATTCCCAGTAGATGGGATAACCCTACAAATCGGGGACGGCTAGGCCCTCTAGGCAGCAATGGATCTGTTGATGAATCGGGGTCCAAAGCGGTGATATTTAAAAGGATCGGGGATGGGGTTACGTAGTATTCAGATGGATCCATTTATGAACATTGAACACATGGGACCAATTTCAATAGGGACCGCAGTGAAAATGTTCAACCTTATTTGGGTATAGTTTACCTCAACATAGGGTGAACCCCCGAATCCCATGGTTGATCAATTTTTTTTGTGGTATCATCCATTTCCAGACACACATACTTCAAATTTCCCTGGATTCTTTGGATTCTTCCAAGAGCTAAAATCTAAAATCCGAACACCGAAGAATTCTTGGACGCAGAAATTCAGCTTCTTCACCCTCAAGCCAAGCTAGAAAATGCGGGTCCCGCTCCACCCAACCTAACCAAGTACCAGGTATAACTGGAGTTTGTTTCGCCGCTTACGATTCCTGGGATACCCCACCGATAGTTGGCAAATCGGTTTTCCGTGGATTCCCCACAATTGCAACCCCAATATACCCAGGCTGGTATCATTCCGGAACTAATGAACCAATCATCATTTATCAGTGATATCCACATATATATATATATATATATATATATATATTATAGCCATTAATATGTATATATATATATCATCTTATATGATATCCGCATGTGTTGATAGTTAAAATCACCACATCAGTCAACAGGGCTATCTTGCAGTTATCGCCATCCCGCACCGGCCTTGCCCAAGCCATCTAAGATCTCAGGCACTCGCTTCAAAGTGGAAGGTTCCACACTAGTCACACCAATCGCCAAACCATCCGGCATGCCTCGGAAACCAACAACACATGGAGATTTGTTGCCCTTTTTGAACCGATTTTAATCAATGAAATAGATTGAAATAGGCTTTCATCAATTTTCACCAAAAGACAATGGGTGGTTCAACCAACAAAATTCAAGTTTTTTTTTAGGAAACAAACGGGGAATTCAACGAGCAAGCTGCGATGCCGGAAGTTTCCAACATGTGTCCGCTATCAACATCACCTAACTACAGAAAACGTGATGGTAGTTAAGTCCCCACAAGGAAGATATACAAGGACTGAGGGTGAACATTTTCTGGCTTTTTGATCTTCATGGTTTTTCTTACCCAAATACGACATTGGCTTCTTGTTGGGATCAGAGAAAGCTACACGTCTGGCTTTGCTCGGCAAACCGAACAGTTTATGTATTTAGAATTTAGAATAAGAAATCGATCGGCTGCTCAGTTGCAGTCGTAGCCTCTGGTTATCTAACATAGTCTTGGGCAATTGCCCATTAAGTTCGATGATAAAAATGGATGATTTAGCTATAAACTATTATAAAATGGTGATTTTCCAGTTCACTGCGTTAAATAACGGGTATAGTTTGAATCTTTTTGGATGCCGCATTTACCCATATGCCAGGAGCTGTGTCTTTTTAACGGCAATGCCAGAAGATATTTTGGCTATCAACATCTATCAACCCTTGCAAAATCGATACCCGCGAATTCGAGCTGTTTCCAAGCTGGGTGAAAAATTCGAACCCCAATTTTTGGACTCTTTTTGGGGTCAGTACTACGAGTAGGAAACCATCCCCACTTGCCCACCCTCTGTGGCCAGCGATGATATGCGCCAACGATGTGAGAGCCCACTCGTGGCAGAAAATCACAATAATTCACAATAAACTCAATGACACAGACCCGTAGACAAGAGTGTGAAGACCTACTGGCAAGGTCACTCGTGCAAGGCTTTGATCGAACCCCGAGCCAAAAATCAAGCTGTGCAGACTGCTTGGCAAGGTCACTCGTTCAAGACTTTGGTTGAAATCTTCACCAAAAGTGAGACTTTGCAGACTGCTTGGCAAGGTCACTCGTTCAAGACTTTGGCTGAAATCTTCACCAAAAGTCAGACTTTGCAGACTGCTGGGCAAGGTTACCCCTTTCAGACTTTGGCTGAACACACTACCGAAAGTGAGCCTTTGCAATCTGCTCGGCAAGGTCGCTCGCTCAAGACTTTGGTTGAAATTCCTACTGAGAGTTAAGCTTTGCAAGTTGTGCGGAAAGGTCACTTGTTCAAGGCTTTCGTTGAAGTCTGAACCCAGACTTAAGCTTTGCAAGCTGCTCGGGAAGGGCACTCCATCAAGGCTTTGGTTAAAATCTGTTCCGAAAGTCAAGCTTTGCAAGTTGCTCGGCAAGGTCACTCGTTCAAGACTTTGATTACATTCCCTGACAAAAGTCAAGCTTTGCAAGGTGTTCGGCAAGGTCACTCGTTCAAGGGTTTGAGGAAACCTCCCGCAAGTCAAGCTCTGCAGACTGCTTGGCAAGGTCACTGGTTCAAGGCTTTGCTCGAACCCCGAGCCAAAAATCAAGCTGTGCAGACTGCTTGGCAAGGTCACTCGTTCAAGACTTTGGTTAAAATCTTCACCAAAAGTGAGACTTTGCAGACTGCTTGGCAAGGTCACTCGTTCAAGACTTTGGTTGAAATCTTCACCAAAAGTGAGACTTTGCAGACTGCTGGGCAAGGTTACCCCTTCCAGACTTTGGTTGAACACCCTACCGAAAGTCAAGCTTTGCAGACTGCTTGGCAAGGTCACTCGCTCAAGACTTTGGTTGAAATTCCTGAGAGTTAAGCTTTGCAAGTTGTGCGGAAAGGTCACTTGTTCAAGGCTTTCGTTGAAGTCTGAACCCAGACTTAAGCTTTGCAAGCTGCTCGGCCAGGTCACTCTTTCGAGACTTTGGTTGAACAATGGGCCCCCGAGGGTGAGACTTTGGAGACTGCTCGGCCAGGTCACTCGTTCGAGACTTTGGTTGAACTGTCCACCAAGAGTCAAGCTTTGCAAGTTGCTCGGCAAGTTCACACGATCAAGACTCTGGTTGAACTTCCAATCAAAAGCCAAGCTTTGCAAGTTGTTTGGAAAGACCACTTGATCAAGCTTTTCGTTGAAATGCATACTGAAAACCAATATTTCCAGGCTTTCAGGGATGCTATCCGGAGATGGAATAGAGGTGCACCGTCTTATCCGTGTCACCCCCCTCCAACGCAAACTTTTTCTCAGAGACTTGGAATCCTTGGAGGTATTTCCAAGCTACGTATAGGTCTGTTGGAACCTAAGTGCAGGATAGTCTTGCAGTCTTCCCTTCAATGCCTTGCTCTTGCAATGTTTGATGGAGCATCAGCGGTGAAGCTAGGTGGTAGAGGACCAGCTTTGCCCCTTTCTTGGTCGGGAGTTGTTCGGAGGCCATCTTGCGCACTTCCAGGCCCAGAGTGGAAGGACTGAGGCTCAGGCTACATCCCTCACCATGGAGGCAGAGCACATGGAGATCGATCAAGTCAACCAGATCGGAAGCGCAGACTGCTGACGACCCCACATAGCCATCAAAAGCCATGGCAAATCTGAATTTTTATACAGATACCCTGTCTTTCAAACGGAAGGATGTGGAAAAAAACATGCTGTTCACCCATAGAAACATGAAGCCATGTCATGACTCATGACCCTCCAACCCAATCACAACTGGTGAACATTTCCAGAAACCAAACCAGTATTTCACTGGAGCAGTGTTCGGCAGTGAGATTCGGATGTTTGCTGTAGATTTCTCCCTCGAACCAATGGTGAACTCGAAACCACCTGGTCCCAAATCAGCAACCATTGGTCGATTGACCCAAAACAAACAGCAACTCTGTCTGGCTAATAGAAATAACCCGTGTGCGTTCCGTAACAAATCACTCACCCAGTAAAAAAACCCATGTGTTCTATCCTCGTTCCGTAAAAGTATGCGCAAAACCCCCTGTTCGCCCACACAACTTCTTAGGGATTTTGAGGGAATATAAATTCCGACCCCCGTTAAACTTTACATTCAATCGGGAAGATCAGCAAGGGTATTAGGAATATAAATTCCCAACCCCGTTAAACTTTACATTCAATTGGGAAGATCAACATGGGTATTAGGAATATAAATTCCCACCCCTGTGAAACTTAAGATCAACATGGGTATTAGGAATATAAATTCCCCACCCCCCTTAAACTTTACATTCAATTGGGAAGATCAAGAAGTGTATGAGGAATATAAATTCCCACCCCGGTTAAACTTTACATTCAATTGGGAAGATCAACATGGGGATTAGGAATATAAATTCCCAGCCCGTTAAACTTTACATTCAATTGGGAAGATCAACAAGGGGATTAGGAATATAAATTCCCACCCCCGTTGAACTTTACATTCAATCGGGAAGATCAACAAGGGTATTAGGAATATAATTTCTCACCACCGTTAAACTTTACTTGATGATAATGATGATGATGATGATGGTGATGATGTTGATGGTGTTGTTGTTGTTGTTGTTGTTGTTGTTGTTGTTGTTACATTCAACGCACAGGTAGCTAAGCTGTGCGTTGCAAGATGAAAGCCATGATCATGGACATGTGCATTTTGTCCCACAAAACACAGTGTTTTTTGATGTTCCGACATGTCGTTGGCGTGGGCGCGGGCAAACTGAGGGGTTTGACCGTAAAACTACTCTCCGGTCATCAGCTTCATGGATTGCTGGGCAACGGGGATTTTCCACGTTTGATTTCTCTCCACGTATCCCGTCATGGAATTTCTGTGGATGGTTACATTAATGTAATCCCAGTGGATTTCCAGTGGAATAGGATTAAACATATAGTAGGGATATATATATATATATAGTGGATTTAACATATGGTAGGGATTAGATACTTACATTAATAGGATTTTCCACTATAAACCATCCAGCTCCCATTTGTGGAAACCTCCATATCCCATTATTATACCATATGGATAAAACACTATCACCTATAGGTTCCCCAGTCAGAGTCATGGTGGATTTCCCATTGGAAACACAAAAAATCGCCCACTAGACGAATTATATAATATCTGGGTAAATTAAACTATTTCACTAGCCTGAATTGTTCGGCCATTTGGGGATGATTTCCCTTATTAACCATGATTCCAGGCTTCGGGAGAACAGTGAGGTCGTGATCAAATTTACCCAGATCATATGAATATCCCAGGTGTAACTGTAGCGAGCTGTTCATCTGGTCTTCGTTGGTGGCGACATGTAACGACTCATGCAGGTTGCAAACTTTCAGGTTTTACTCCCCCAGAAAAGCAGCGCCACCAATGATGTTAGTCCAAAAATAGGCTAGCCCATTCCATCCAATGGTTGATATCACCTATATACAAACATTACATCCTCATTACAAGCGCTTCTCTACAAATCAGGAACCCTTACCCTCTGGTTATTTAACATAGCCATGGAAAATGTTCCATTTATAGATGGTTTACCTAGTTTACCTATTAAAAATGGTGATTTTCCATGGCTATGTTAAATAACTAGATGGTAAACTTGATGGTTTAAACCATCACTTTCCCTATGAAAAACAGGCAATCTTCAGGTTTTAGTATTCCGTAAAAATTATTGACGATCAAAATGGCTCTTTCCTCTATTGCGTTTTTATTTTAATCTCCACTTTTCAGATCGACCTGTTTCTACTTGGGGGAGCAGTTCCAGTTATAATTGGATATGTGACCATAGTTAGGGCCCCATATCCCAACTTAGGGAGTAATTACCATGGTTATATTTATTCTATTACCCCCTGGCAATTAACATACCTGTGGAAAATCACCATTTCCAACAGGTAAACATCTACAAATGGGGCATCTACCATATATCATGTATCAAATTACTGAAGGGTATATGAGGTCCCCAAAAACGATCAGAAACGTGTTTCCAGGATATTATAGACTATGTTTCCCTCCTAATTCAAAGGTTTCTAACTTGTCTATCTATTCTTGGGCTGCTCAGAATCCTCCCTAGAAGATCGAACTATATATATATAATTTATACCATTCGATAATCAAACATGGCAATGGCCAATTCACCATCTACAAGTACTTTGATAAACATTTCCCAGCAAAACCGCCCATTTTTAGACTAGTTTTCCAACCAGCCAGGGGAACCGCACCTGTGACGGCCTCCTCGATTTTGACTTCGAAATAAGACACCCCCATGGAGTCCTGGAACTGAACATGGCAAGTGATGAACATTTGGGATGAAAAATCACCATTCGCGTTGCGAATTCCCGAGATACGCAGCAGCAAACACATGTTTTTTTAAAATGACTTTAGCTTGCTTTATATATGCGTAGTGGGTAATTTATGGTCAATATAGGATTGATCCAGCTAAAAAGATCAGTTGTGAATGTGGCAATGTCTTTCTCCGACCACATATTTACAGACAGGATCATGGATGGTGGTGTTTAATATTAGGGGATGAGAATAGATAAGCAAGTTGACCACGATGTGAACTGTTGTTGGGTTAATGATTTATATCGATTTACAACTATAGTCTACCTGTTGGTTTTATCGTACACACACACATCTATATTTAGAAGTGTTTTGAAACAAGCTTATGACTGCGGAGGGCCTTTGGTGTTGGAGGCTCATCATATTCTGATATGATATCAGTTGATATCAAGTGAAACCAATCCTTGATGAAAACACAACTAATCATTTGAGTCTCCAAGCATGACAAGCATGGCTGCGAGCTTGAGGTGTACCAAGACCTCAGTTTATAGCCATTTGAGCCATCAAAAAAACGATGTTTTCCCCTCCCATGAAATTCGTTGCGAAATGGGAATCCCATTGATTATGGGTTATGATCGTCCTGAACAAAGCCTTTAGCATAACCCCCTTAACCAAGAAACGCATGTATCATGGTATGATCAAACCACGAGATCCCTTCGGACTCTTCGGTGATCGGGACCCTTCCACAACATTAATAGATATTTTTTCACCCCAAAGGGGCATTACCATGTATAGCCATGTAGAACCTGACCATATTAAACCCATGTTTCTGGGGTATGTCCAATTGGGATGAAAAAATCCATTAGAACATCGGCCTTTACCGTGGTAATCAAACATGGCTAGCTGGAAAATCCTCTGTAAATACGCGGAGGTTTTCATGGGAGAATGATCGAACTGAATGGCCCGCCCCTGAAATAGAACTTCAATGGGTGCTTCTGAAAATGGGATATACTCACCTGGTTGGTGGTTTCAACCCCTCTGAAAAAATATGCTCGTCAGTTGGGATGATGAAATTCCCAATATATGGCAACACAAAACATATTCCAAACCACCAACCAGTAAATGATCATTTTGATAGAGAAAAAGCGGTTCTTAAGCAGTGCATGGAAAACTGGGTACCCTTTTTGTTAGGACATTTGGGTTGATTTATTTTTCGATTTAATTTGCTTAAGGACCCTCCCCAAAAAGATAGTCATATTTGGTTTATAGGGATTCCCCGTTTTTGGATTATTGGAATCCCCAATATACAAAGGGTAGTAATCCCCGAACTAATCATCCAACAATCTATCCGTTATCAACTACATCGCTAAAAAATTGATGGTTAAAACTAAACTCACACTCTGGAAATTTAACATATCCATGGAAAATGGCCATTTATAGTTGATTTACCCATTAACATAGTGATTTTCCATACTTATGTTAGTTTACCAGAGGGTACTTTGATCATCATCAACCAACCAGGCTTTTGAACACTGCTCATATTCCCTATAGACTCCCTAGTTGGTGGGATGTCCCAAAAAGGTTCACCATCGGCCGTCCATTTTTTTTGAGGCTTGCCCTCTGGTGTCATCAAACGTGGCTGGAAAATCACCGAACTAAATGAAGGTTTATAAATGGGAATTTCATCTATATCTATATATATATGTGTATATATATATGTGTTATATGAGTTTGCAAATTTCAACTGTAACGTCTTGACTACCCGATGGTAATCATTTTGAGTCAAAGACAAATATAACCAAACACTTTTTGTAATGTACAAAACTCGGGCAAACCAATCCGAACCCTTGAAACGTGGAAAACCTTCTTCTTTGAACCTTGTTTCGAACACTCCCCAAATGAAAAGCACGTGATCTGATTTTTTGTTGGGTTTACCACATAAATAACGGGCGAAGAAACAAACATCATTGGGGAGGAACCATTAACCCCAAAATCCCGGCCAAAGCTGGATTAAAAAATGAACCATCTGAAAATCATACTTCCCAAGTTCACATCTAAAAGTTCTATGTCTCCCATGAAAACAACGCTTTTCCTATATTCATTGCCAATCATAGATACCCTGCAAAAAATTAAATTCTTTGCTGGTTAGTAGATATTCCCGTTGATACCAAAAGACTAAAGGATTAGTTTGTATCCATCTAAGATTGACCTAGTATTTTCCCATTCAGAAAAACTGGTGCTTTTGACCGTTGCCAGTTTCACCATCGTCTCGTCCCCCAGTGGCCCCGTGGCATTTGCCAGCCTTCGCAAGGGCCGTATTGCCTGGCTCAAGCAGCGCGGCGGGATAATGCTTCGAGAATCCACGGGATAAACCATCTGGATACACGGGATACAGATTTTTCATGGAAAATCATGGGGATTTCCTATGGGCATATGATATTTCACCAAATATCACCAACAGGAAATGATGGTGAACTAGCTTTTTGCATCTTTTTTGGAGCAGGATATGTGGGATTAGCCCCTTCATAACTGGAACTAAACTACTGACTGGGATGAACTACCATGTGGATTCTTTCTTCTTATGCTTACCCTACGGCAATCTAACAGAGCAATGGAAAATGGCATGTTTGTGTTTTTTTGGTAAGAAAAAGATCTCGACCAAGATGACAATATACAGTACAATAGCAAGACAAGAGTTAAGAACAAATGGGGTTTCCTAAATTGAGGCTACCCCCAAATCATCCAGCTATTAGATTGGGATTTTCCCTTACCATCCAGCTATTGGGTAACCACATTTATGAAACCCAAATCCCACACCTGAGGGACGGTTACCCACATGGATGCAGCTGAGGTTTATCTGAGGTCAGAGAGATGTTGCAGGCTGAAATCTAGGATGGCTACTAGCCATCCGACAAGTGTATGATATGGGGAGTGTGTATATATGTTTGTATATGTATATACTTGTTTGTATATGTATATACTTGTTTGTATATGTATATACTTGTTTGTATATATACACTACCAGTAGTACCCGCACGAGGCGGGGCGGAAGTTGCCTTAAAGATATATATAAGACCTTTCTCATCTATAGAACTTGCATGCGCCGTGCGCCAGCCAAGCCCGTGCGTGCATGCATTCTTCGAAAGTGGTG
>Ga0126342_10011088_pt1 | contig 16109 bp, 15 predicted proteins | sample Cyp1metagenome_FD_92528 | JGI IMG/M metagenome (GOLD analysis project Ga0126342, IMG submission 92528) | Coral microbial communities from Lord Howe Island, Old Settlement Bay, Australia - Cyphastrea 1 metagenome | ecosystem: Host-associated > Invertebrates > Cnidaria > Coral ... | reverse complement strand
GCATGTTTCTCGCGCAAAACACGGCTTTATCCCCTATTGTCGGTATATAAAGTGGCGACCGGAAACCCACTTTATAAGCGCAAAGGATGTCCACTTTATAGTGAGCTATACATGGGGGATATCATGGGATCTTCATGCTCTGAAAACATCTTATAACATCTTATTCTATAACTTAGTTATAATGGGTTTATGATACTTATAACTGGTTGGTGGTTTCAACCCCTCTGAAAGATATTAGTCAGTTGGGATGATGACATTCCCAATATATGGAAAAATAAATTTCATGTTCCAAACCACCAACGAGATTCTGTATAATCTGCATAGGGACAGAAATCCCAACATGTAGAAGAATCATCCGGCAGATGCTGGTATCAAACATCTATAATAGTAACATCTATAATAGTTAAGAACACTGTTCTATAGATGTTTGATACCAGCATTTGGAATAATATAAGTGCTGCATGGTTTATAAGTATTGAAACATCTTAAAACATCTTATTCGACTTGTTCTACCGAGTCAGATCACTGCAACACATCGAATTGTTGGCCTTCATGAATCCCACGGTCATGTGCCCAATTTTTCTAGGGTATCCCCTGATGTAATCCTAACGAATATCAATTGATACATATATTATACATATTATATATATATGCTATATTTTTTGGACATAGGATATTCAGATATATTGAGATATATTAAGATATATTAAGATATATTAAGATATATTAAAATATATTAAGATATACTAAGATATATTAAGATATATTTTGTATTAGGATAGGACCAACAAAACAAACCGATTCAAACAAACTCAAACTATACCATGGCAAAGTGCTTTTTTTTTTGTGAGGGGCTCCAGGTGCTATGGCTGCTTACCAACAAACGAACTTCAACCCCTCGAGGAAAAGGTGTAATTTTGGGTAGCACATTGTTATTGTTTCAGAAGTAAACCCTTTAATTAATCAGCCATGATTGTCATTGATCTAGGGTTGACGTTAGGCATAAGTATTATGACACCCAACAAGGAGCCGCTAAAAGTGTTCCTCAACGCGGCAGGAATTCAATGCTTGGATGGGGTTTAACGACCAAGAATCAACAAAAGGGTCGAAATTCACAACTCAGACTTCTGTGTGAGTAACCAACCTATATAGAACACCAGCGGCATCTTCATATCTTCATATCTCAATTGCGGATGACGCTTCTGTGTACGGATTCCCCGGTTCCAAGGTGCGACAAGTTCAACAAGTTGCAGGCAAGATTCTTGTGGGAAACACAATTGCAATGATGTCCCAAAATCCTTGGCGTCAGCGATGATGGAGATGGTGGAGCAGGATGTACAACACCCACCTTTAAAACACATTTTTGGACATGCTTCCCATGTCGCGCATTCTAGAAATGGTTGCCAATCTCATGTAATCGCTATCCATCCAAATAATGTCTATGTTCAACTCACTAATGGGCAATTACAGTTCTTCTATATCCACTGTTGATCATCAAATTCAAAGCCCTATATCCAAGAGTCCCGCAAATGTACGCAGTCCCCTGAGTGACACATGTCATGCTGTTTATGAACCCCAAAATGTCAAAATGCATAAATTGTGCTGTACCCCCAAGAAGCCCATTAGAAAAACTGGGGGCTATCAAGGTGCTGATCAATGGTGGTATGGTGCGGGAATTCTCCACTGCCAGATATTTTGTGGATGGTTTCCTACCCAAATCTGATTGGACAATAAAAAAACAGATTCATTTGATGGATGCGTGCACTTTGGGGGTCCATGCAGGTAGAAATGAGTGCAATGGTAATGTGCGGGAGGGATTCTGCAGACTTGCCTTTAATTAAAGCGTCTACCCCAAACTTGTAGTGTGTTACCAGCTCGGGAAACATAAACTCTGGCTGTTGCTTGTCAAGCATTCAAACAATTCGATTGCCTCTCACAATTGTGTGAAGCATCTACATCGTCAACCATGAATCATTAGCCAACGATAGCCAATTATAACCAACCATTCAGGACATAAACTAGTTTATCCTCAAGAGTCATCGCATCGACTACGCAAAGCTTCACACAAGTATGGCAATTTATTAGTTATAACTGATTATAAATGGGATAAATGGAATATTAGTTATTAGTTATAATGGGATGTATAATATATTAGTTATATTTATGGAATGTATAATCAGTTATAATGTATTCCATAAATGGGATTAACAGTACTTATAACTGGTAAAGCGCAATAACTGCAAGCATGCATATTCCACTGTTTGTGAAGCATCTCACTTCCAAGAGAACTGCTTCTATGGGAACATACCCATACTGTAGCATATCTTGTTTGAGATACCATATTATTTGCCCATTTTGTAATTGACCTGTTGATGTATATATATATATTGTTAATTTAAATGTATATATATATATATTAATTTTTAATGGTATACACATCTCTCTGTATATATATAAGACATGTATATAGTATATGTCGATACATACGGAATCATTTTGGCATCTTTACGTACGACATATAGTCGTATGTAATTGTATGTATATACAGTATTTATATTTTATCACACAGAGATATCAATTATCTATCCCGATAGACTCGTGCTTTTCCCAGGGGTTGATGAAAATAGAGGCAGCGCATCTGCCAGACCATTGCCATGCTTGATACCGTCTGGTGAACTAACAGTTTGCTATAGAAAATCACCACAATTGAAATTGGTATATATAATCCATTATAATCCCATTTATCCTCTGGTAAACTAACAGTTGGCTATGGAAAATCACCATTTCTAATAGGTAAATCAACTATCACTGGGCCATTGTCCAGTTCGCTATGTAACAGTCATTACCAGAGGGTATCCCAAGAGTAAATCATTCTGCTTTTTGGTGAAAAACCTCCACTTTTCTTGTTTCAGTCCCCCATCTTAAACTCAATGTTTGTTGTTTTGCGGTTGAAACCTACAAACTCCAAATTACATACCCTCTGGTAAACTAACATAACTATGGAAAATCACAATTTTTAATGGGAAAACTCACTATAAATGGCCATTTTCAATAGCTATGTTAGTCATTACCAGAGGGTACACCCAAATAGATCTTGGTTCGATAGTACCCCAAGTTTCCATGGTTCAAATCTCCACTATGTCCCCATCAAATACATTGAAAAATCCCATGTAGCCCTGTTAAAAATCAATAAAATCAACATTTCTGCTAGTGAAAATCAATTCAAACCACCGTTTCACCATTGGTTTGCTGCTTAAATCATCTTAAATCATCATATTTCTTATGCCAAAGCTGTTTTGGTTACATATCCCCTTTATATCCCTATTATACCACGTTTGTTGTTAGCCAAATCCCAATTCTTGGTACTTAATCACCATTTCCCCATGTTCGAATGTTAGATCAGCTTTCTCAACTGTTCATGTTTATATCTGGTTACTCTCCCCATCAATCCACCATAAACCTCCATATTTACACGTGGATTTTCCAACATATTTTCCCATGGGTCCCATGACTGTCAATCCACCATTTTTCGAGTGAGTTTTCCATGACTTGCCCCCGTGGTTTTCTCCATATTTTCCCATGGTAATTCCCATGGGAAAAGCCGAAAACCCGCCTCGCCCAACGTTCGAATCCCAGCGTCTCAAGCCTTCCTCGAGCTTCTCGCCGCCGTACTTCGCAGCGATGTCCTCCTCGCTCAGCTGAATCACCTGGCAACGTGAAGATTTTGAAGCAAAGATGGTGGATTCCATTGTTCTTTTAGCTAAATATTCAATATCTAATCATCTAATCCATCACAGAACAATCACTATAGTTGTACTATTCTATAGATTTTTATAGTACCCAGATGCGAACCATGGGTGCTGGAATATTTACCTACAAAACTGGGCCATTGTAAATATTCCAGCACCATGGAGCTTCTGGGTAAGCTATATTTTGAAGTATCCAAACTGGTGCCGGATTTTATTTTGCCATGAGAAATTTGGATTTTAGGGACTGAAGATGTTAAGGGCGGGTTTGACCATCAGAAATTAAGATCTTAGCCATCAGAAATTAGGATTCCAAGGGGCTTTAACCAACAAACATGAGTAAGGATTTTGAGGTTCATCCTACTCATCCTTTTTTCCGTGAATCCTACGTCCCAGGTTGGAATCACCTAAGAATTGTTGTGGGTCAATCCCCATGTTTGATGGTTAAACGATGTTAAGGATGTTAAAAGTACGTGTTGTGACATGTTGAAACATGTTGAAACACCATGAATTAATTCAATTCACAGATTCTTCGATGGTTCATCCCTCTATGGTCAAATCCATGTTTCTAGTGGCTGACACCTCATCAAACGGGTTTTTGAAACGGGGTAGCCGAAAACTAATTGTGTTCCTACCTCGTTCATCCCAATTAGTGGGATTATTGCCCCAGTTATAAGTGGATTCAACTGACTTATGGCACTTATATATCTAAGGATATACCGTATTGGGTAAGTTAACGTAGCCATGTTTAACCATTTTTGGTTGACGGTCAAATCATGATATAAATTCTCTATTTTCATGGGCCATCTTCCATAGCTATGTTGAATATCTAATATCCGAGGATCTAACCTACTTAGCAAGTGGGATGAACCACCTAGTATCACACCCTGCACCTCTGGGTCGAACAGTGGATAGTCTTTGCCTCAGCCAGCACTGGCGGATCGTAAGTGCTAGTTCGGTGGGTTTATAGCAGATATACTGTGACAGTTAGAAGAAATCATGCACCACCTTGGATGGTTGAAACCCTATAAATAATGGGAAAAAAACGATAAACCACCGTTTTCAACTGGTGCAGGATTTCTCGACCATCCACTGTATCTCAGTGATCAATGGCAGAATCCTCAAGTCGTGGGGTGAACATTCGACACGTGGATGGCCTGAAGCATGATGGATCCTTAGACGTGGAAAATCTAAGATCTGAGACATGGAAAATCACCTTTTTCGAACAGATAGACTTTTCCGTTGCCACGTAAAATATCAATGTTTTGTTTACCAAAGAGTAGCCAGGGCCACAACACTTCACTGTGCCGCTCTGCTTGGCGATGAACATGCCCAAAAAATCCAAGGCAGAGAGCGATCTGTGATTGTTTTATGCACCATTTGGTTAGAACGAACATATCTGGTTTTATAGTCATAATCATCATCACCTACATTTAATGTTCATTATATACCATGATTGAATTTGTGATCATCATAATCACCTGGTTCAAACCCGCTATCCGTTTCTCAGAAAAATCATCTTCCAAACTCAAGTGCAGGAGCCCGGACCCCAAAATGACCACATCATTGGACAACTCGACTCATTGTCAAAGAATCCTCATAATTTCTCAAAATCCAAAAGAATGAACAATCCGATTCCACAAGAGTGGAGGTGTCCTGAGTCATGCATGCCCAGATGCGAACCATGGTGTTTATATTCCATCACCATGGTTCGCATCTGGGGCTCCCAAATCATCCATGTTTTTTTCCCATGATTAAACCTGGTTGGTGGTATACCATGGTATACCTACCCCTCTGAAAAATGATGGAGTTCGTCAGTTGGGATGATGACATTCCCAATATATGGAAAAAAAAACAAATGTTCCAAACCACCGACCAGATCACCATTTCTTGTTGGTTAAATCCCATTAAATGCCATAAAACAACCATTTTGGTGGATTGCACCAAACCACCAACCGTTGTTTCCCCATGGTTTTTCCCCATCCACCCGGGATTGATCAAAAACGCGGCCCAGGGACATCGACTGAGCATCGACAGAGTGCTCTGAGACGTCAACGTTTCACCTTTCCGAGTGCTCTCGGACTTTGCGACGGGGAGCTTTGACCATCGAATTCATGGGGGATGTTATAGGGAGTACCCTCTGATCAACTAACAGGCCATAGAAATAGTGGATTTTCCCATTAAAAGTGGTGATTGTCCATAGCTTTTTGTATGTTTACCAGAGGGTATTCATGATTTATGATGGGTGTATGGGAATTCTGATGGGATTGCAACATGAATTAGCGGATTTTCATGATGGGTTTATGGAGATTCCAACATCAATTTATGATGGGATTTGATGAAACTTATGGGATATGTCGACCGAAGCAGGACTGAATTTGGGAGTTGGGAGGGTTATCAAAATAGCTCTGTGGTCAGATTGAATGTGTCTGGTAGTGACTTTTTTCTTCATGATCAGTGTCAGTATGGTGTATATATATAATTATATTATATATATATATATATATCATGGGTATTTCGTAGCGTATTCCCAAGAGTTGTTTTTCATGATATACCAAGCCATAAGTCAACAAGATGTAAGAGATGTATCTTACACCATGGATCAACATGGTATACAAGTCCGATTTCATTCGATGCTACATGTGTTGGCATTTGCATAAAAAGCAATAAACAACATGAAAAAAATACATCCAAAACACTGGCTTCTCCATCTCCGCCAAGAGACAAATCATCTCATCAATGGACAAAATAAAGGTCAAAGCAATGGAATTCACCTGAGTCCACCAACGTCGAAACCTCTTGGGCCAATGGACAACCGCGGATACCCATATGCTCCACGGGCTCCATGTATGGAATCAGTGAGAAAAGTGATGGAACATTGGTGTGTTAACCATTAGAGATTATATGGACAATAGGGATTTAACCCTCACACATAATGCAGAATTGAGAACTCACTAGCTAAAATGATCTAAAATGTTCTAAAATTATCTAACATGGGGACTTGTCGCTTTTTTATGATTATGTTTGGTTGTGGTGATATTTTTAGGGCAAACGTTGGTAACTATTCCCAGACATGGAGCATATGGGTAAACAAAAGAGCTGTTTAGCAAAAATTCAAGAACTATCGGTGTGACTGAAAAATCAATGGCCATTTCAGGAACAATGGCCATTTCAGCAACCTAAATTGGAGGTACCTACCATATATAAGGCCTATATAAGGCCTATGTAAGGGGATATACCCCCAAAATATTGCCTTATATGGTACAGTACCTCCATTTTAGGATCCTGGAATTCCCACTGACTATCGGTGTGACTGAAAAATAAAAAAAGGGTCAACTGAGAGAGGGGTATAAATCAACAAGAACTCAGTGGAAATGAGGTCTCCCCCACCCAAAAAAAATGCAATCAACCGGGTAATGGGATTCAATGGGAATAGCCCCACTGGCGAGGCCACAAAGCTGTTGTTTGCTGTAGATGGTATCAGTTATATACCATCTTTGCGTATGAACACAAAACACGTTGTTCGCCGGCCAGTAAACCCAAAGTTCACTGCTTAAAGTGTAATGACCTGTGTTTGAATCTCCTTTAACAATTACGACTTAGAAACAAGACACATTTCTCTTGCAGGTGAATGTTCACCGAGCCGCGACCAGATCGCTAATGGATGCCGTCTCCATCAGGAAGGTGATGCCTGATACATGCAGCCGCAGCTATTCCAAACTATGTATCTATCTATCTACCCTCTGGTAATTTAACATAGCTATGGATAATGGACCATGTACATATGTTTTACCTATTAAAATTGTGATTTTCCATAGCTATGTTAGTTTACCAGAGGTGTATAAGTGTATATATATATATATACATAGACAAACAGGGTTGCTCCAAACACACCAGGTACGTTTGGGGGGTACATTGGGTCAAAAGAAAGGTAAAATGACCTATCTACCCCCAAAAGTGACTATCATTTATCGACAAAGGTCGTGTTTGTCTTTGGAATATTATGAAAATTCATGACTTATGCATGCATATATTTTAATCTATATGATTGTGGGTATGTTGCATGTGTTTATTCTTGTACGCATGATTATTCTGTACATTCATATGCTTATATCAAAGCCACACTATATGATTGTATGTATAGTCATCACCGAATAGATGGAAAAAATAAATCCCTACTAATTTGATGGCGATTTACTTTTCCATCTATTTGGGGATGACTACATGTAATCATGTCTCTATTTCGTTGGTTTCACTTCCATGAAAATGACTTGAATACAATGGTAGGGGGTTGTCATGACCTGAATCATCTGTTCGTCTGGACAACTTTGGATCACAAACCAACATATGGGCCGCAGTGTTTGTTGCTAAATAAACCCAATGAATACTATAGAAATTTATAGAATATAATAACTATTATAGACTATAATATACATTAATTTTCTATATTTACAAATATCAAAAACCATAGGAGTTAAAACCAACTTAGCTATCTTATGCTATCTTTGGGAAGCCCAGGTTGCAGTGATATTGCATGATATTGGCAAATACAATATATATCCTACCTACAAGGTGACACATATCGGGAATATACTCAAGTAAAAAAAAACATTTGCAATGCTAACCAATTGTTCAGTATCACCCTCTGCATGGAATATAAGCAAACATGCTTGAGAAATCATGGGAACATTTCTAGGATATCATGATACACAATTGGTGGGATCAGCGAAATAGGGAAGTTGTCACTGAGTCACTGGGACAAAAAGTGAGGGATAATTCGGAAGTCCCATTGTTGTGAATATGTAAGCCATATACTAATCTGCACATGAATAAACTTGTTTGTATAGCCTCAAGTGCCACTTAGTGTCTGATGCTTGCAAGCCTTAGCATCCTTTAACTCCATATTAGCCATTCATATCCCATTCTAGTCACTGTATATATTATTATAGTAGTACATATATATATATTATATCCCATTAATAAATAAATTGTCGAATAATGTATATATTATAGTAGTAGATATATCCCATTAATATATTATATCCCATTAATATATATATATATATATATATAATGTAATGTAATGTAATGTATGTCAGTGAGGTAGCACAAACTTCAACGGCATCCGCTCAAAGCTTCAGCGGCACGGCACCTGTTTGTACTGTGAGTTTCCAAACCTCGGTTCGTTGCGTTCGAACGCTGGGAGGTCTTCGACAGATCCCAAGTTATTTTTTCGAAGAACAATATGTGATCTGTATGGGAAAACCATGGAAAACCAATGGTGAATATATGTTAATTATTTGGTGTTCCTGGTTTCCTAGATTTTGTTTTGTTAAACACACTTCAATCAAATGATGTTTGAGAATATTGTCCAGGAAGACCATTGGTCATGGGAAATCCCCAGTCGTCACCATGCTTGTTTCAGTACTAAAAAACATGTCTAACTTGGATGATTGATACCCCAAACATGGTTGGTTTATAATGGTTTATAATGGAACATGACTTAGGAAACTCCTATATGATTCCGTTAGGTCTGAGGTCATTCAGCAGGGGGTCTTCCACATCCACGTGGTATCAGTGGTATGAATCACCAACAAATCCGACTATGTGCACTCAATAAGATGTAATGCGACAACCACTCCAACATGTTTTTTTAATAATGTTTTAAGTGAAGAGCAGAAGCAAACTGCATTTTTGATGTAGTCTTGATCAGCATTCCATAAGCATGGATACAAAATGATATCTACGTGTATGTTAGGTTTTACCCTAGAGATTCCGTGAGATTAATGAGTTCCATTGCCTCAATCATTGAGCATCGCAGAGTTTTCATGTCTGGCAAAAGTGTCTTGAATTTCTTACTGGGATATATAATGGGATATATATATATATACACATTACTATAATTTGTAGAGGGGCTAAGGAAAGACAAACCATGCTCCCGTCGCTTCACCCGTGCGAAAAGCAACAAATCACCTTCAGCATCTCCAGGACTTAAAGGGTTGAAAACCGCCAAGAAGAAAATTTATGTGTCGACAACTTAATGTATACATATATATAATTATATATACATATTTATATACAATACACACATACATACCTACCTACCTGCCTGGCCTAAATTAGTTTCATTACATTACATTATATACATTACATTACATTACATTACATTACATTAAATTACATTACATTGCATACATGGAAATCATACATTATACTTGCAAATTGTACTTTAAATAGCCAAACAAAACATGGCAGGATATGGCAGGATACTGTTTGACGTTTCTCTATCCAAAAGGCCAAAGGCTAACCCTATTCATAAAGACCTACCATTCACCAAGCAACGAAAACCTCCGGTCTCCTCATGGCAATCAAACAAGTCCTTTGTTATTTATGTTTTGGTCTATCATATCATATCATATCATATTCTGCAAACATCTTTAAACAACAAGAAATTTAATCGTAATTACACTATATACATTATATGATTCAGTATATCAAATCATTCCAAGTCATTCCACCATACCCATAGAATCCATGTATGCCATATATGGTAACATTTACCATCAATATACCCCAAATGTTAGCATATATACCATACATGGATCCTATGGGATATTCAAGAACTATCCCCGTTTCGGTGCGGTGTTTTGTTCTTGCGCTTTGTGCGTTCTCGCCGGCAGGAAGCTAAAATCTTCGGGAGGAGGATCAGCACTGCATTGATGGCCTGCCGATTGAGCTAGCATAAGGCCTATGTAAAGGCCTATGGGGGATATATCCCCAACTAATTGGTGGTTTCAACCCCTCTGAAAAATATTAGTCAGATTGGATCATCATCCCAACTATTGGGGAAAATAAAAAATGTTCCAAACCACCAAGCAGCCAAAATATGTCTTTATACAGTACTTCAATTTTAGGGTCCTGAAATCATCTGAAATTCCGATTGATGCGCGGGTTGTCATATATCTGTCTATAGGGGCATATCATATCAAATCAACAACAAACAATGCTGCTCTGTTGCGATATGATTAAGAAAGACAAGTTGGTGTTACCGACTCCAGTTAGACAGTTAGTATAACATCTTTTGAAAGGGAATGGCAGGTGATTTAATAGCTGAAGCATTTCAATCATCTAATTAGTGATACTCACAAAATGCGCTGATCTACTCACAGTTAAGTCAAAATGTTGCGCCAATGTGAGCTTCGCAACATGAAACCTGTGGGATTCTCCGTGTTTTTTTATTTAGGGACATATCAAAATCCTGGAAAATTCAGTTGGTGGTCCGATAGAATGCAGAGGATCATAGGTAGATGGTATATCCCTGAACCCTCCAACAATCGAACATGGCAACTTTAAATCCCACCCAACCAAAATAGAGGCTCTAACGGGAAAATATTCTCAAACTAGAATTGGTCCAGCCATGGCCATGTTTGATTACCAACGGTACCATAAACATATTAATCGGGATCACCCAGAAAGATCCAGATAATATATGTATATATACGTATATATATATATATATATATACACATATCATATATATATATATATGTATATATATATATCATTTATAAAAAATATATATATATATATATATCATATTTTCAGGGTAACCAATAGACTTGACGTATAGCTATGAGTTCGAAAAACCACTTGCTAATCCCTTCCCCTCACTATGAAATACCTCTAATATTACAGTACGCCTGATTTAGTAGTGGAACTCTTCACTTTTTTAACCCCACCCATTTGGGGCATTTAATATATTTAATACGATGTTTGCTCCATGATCATCCATTATCCCTAGATTTTCTTGGTTCAATCATGTCAAATCAATCAGGTAATTCATGTTAAAACAATGACCATCACGATCGAGGTGGGTTTGCCTTCAAAAATCGACCCAAAAGTCTCGTGGGCTTTTTTATGATGTGACTATTTGGCGGCATGACCATTATGAAACATGACAAGATCCATTATTAACCATTATAAACCATTATCAACCATTATAGATAGTATTAACATGTATTAACCATAGTATGACCATTCTCAACAAATAATGAACCATTCATCTCCATTCATCTGGCTTGGCGGCTCGGTTTCCATGTTCAAACAGACCCAGGGCGATGTGGCCCAGGATATCCCAGGGGATCTCGGCACGGACCTTCCACATCAGCGGCATGCCCGCGATGCGAAGATCGATGCTGTCCAGCCTTGAAGCGAACACTTCACCACTTCACCGAGAAGTCTAACTTGCTGTGTTTGAAATATTTTGAAATGGTGAAAAACATGGAAAATCACCATTGTTAATAGGAAAAACATGGATTTATGGGAGATATAAAGGGTATATTACCATCTGGTTATGACTAACATAGCTGGCTGGAAAATCCCAACCATAAATGGAGGTTTCTAGCTGGGAAAATCATCTATAAATGGGCCATCTATACCATGGCTATGTTAAATAACCAGAGGGTATCATATCATTGAGTTTTCTCACTTTGGATTAAAATGATCATACTCATAGACTCATAAATACTTCACTTCAGCGATATGTTTGAGTCATTGGGATACATCTGAACATCCCGCACTTCGGATTGGGAAGTTTCAGCCGAAATGCGGATCCGGATCCCGAGGATCCTCCGGATCCGGATCTGAGATTTTTTCAGTGCGGCGACAAAATCGTGGTTAAAAATCACCACAAGATGTTCCAAGATGTTCTTTATTATTGAAGTATTAGTTAACCACCATCAGCAATAAAATGATATCATGCTTCAATAATGGATATCAATATTAGCCAGCGATTTAAGAGTCAATTCGTTCTTTTCATCGAAGTTAGGGATGCAAACACAACGCAACAGATAGATCAATGGATCAACCAATCAGGAAACACAACAGGCAGCCACATTCTGTACTCATTGTGGGTCGCACTATACAAAAGTTGTTTTTTAAATATAATGTGGGTAAAACAATAATAAACCATCCACAATTTCGCAATTTTTATAGGTGGTATAAACTTACCATTCCCAGTCATGGGTGGTTTATGGCATTGTTGTTCTCACATTATTGGTTATCAGTGGGATTTATGGAGGTTAATGATGAATGATGATGAATGGATATACAACATTATTCTGGTTGGTGGTTTCAACCCCTCTGAAAAATATGAAAGTCAGTTGGGATGATGACATTCCCAACAGATGGAAAAATACCAAATGTTCCAAACCACCAACCAGATATGTATATATATATAATCCATAATATATGGGATAATCCTTCCCATTGACTTTCATATTTTTCAACAACCAACCAGAATATGTTATAGTCAACTTTTACAGCGACAGAAAAAAATGGCACCTCCCCCAGAATGCTGGGTGCCAGACCAATCCTGGACAGACCAATCGTGGGCTCTGAAAATGAGGGATTTTGTGGAAAATCCTCAAATTTCATGTCTTGATATGGGGATGGGTCAAAACCTTGTACCCCTGTAGTTCACATCAAAATAGCTGGGATTTGTGGATGTTCATCCCCCTAAAAATGCTATCTATAGGTATTGATCCATAGCCATATCCTGAAAACTCATGGTTGTTGACCTGAAATCTACCCTCTGGTAATTTAACATAGCTATGGAAAATCACAATTTTTAATGGGAAAATCCACTATTAATGGCCATTTTTAATAGCTATGTTAAATTACCAGAGGGTACCAAAAAATGTTCGCAATGAAAATGGCCGTTTGGATCCGAAGGTTTGGCAGCTATAGCATGTGGTTTCCATCAATGCAAAACCATCCCAGTAACCATCTAAGGGTTATTTTGACATCTATAGGAATTATAGACATCTAGCTTTGTTGTTTTTACCTCACAAAAAAAAAAAAATACCTGATATGTAAACAGACCTGCAGAATCAGTGCAAATTTCCATGAACATATCGCAAATTATTTGAGATACCCTCTGGTAAACTAGCATAGCTGTGGAAAACCCGCATCTTTAGTAGGTAAATGGATGTAAATCAAACGACAGGATGTAAATGGGCCATAGTAGTTCAATCATGGTGGATGGCCAGTAAATCCAGTAAATCCGATATCATCGTTGTTTTTTATGGCCCAGTTCGTAGGTAAATCAAGGAACTAAGGATTATATTATCCATATATTATATAGACAGGATTATAAATCCATATATTATCCATATATCCCGGCCGATAATCCTTCCCATAGACAGGATATGAATGGACCATATTTTTTATAGCTATGTTTATAGGACACCATCCATCAAGGGATGAAAAAAATGCAGATTTCCATAGAGTTCACCAAAAACATGTCCCATGGGAGAGCCCATGAAAGACACAAAAAAAGGCTGGTTTATATATACTGGTAAATCCTATTAAAATAGATGATTTTGGTACCCCAATTTTCGGAAACCTATATATATATATATACATATATATATATACATATATATATATATATGTATGTATGTAATATATGTATAATATATATATATATATATTTATTTACAATATTGATATTTAATTCAATATATATAAACATATATATATATATATATAAATATCATTATATATCATGCGAACAGAATGAACCCTGTTCCGGGTGCCCTCTTGACCCTTGATCGTGTGGTAGCCATGATTTTGCTTGAAAAACTTAGGCTTGACATCTGAGGGCTGTGTTTCTGAGCACATGCAATGATTGGCAACGAGGGTTCAATGACATTAACTTAGGGCATAGCATTCTGCACATTCACAGGATGTACAAAGCTACTCTTTGTATGTCATGTTGAATATAGAGTAAGTAGCCAATTGGATATATATATATACATATACAGTACTACTAAAATACTAAACCCCATTTTGTCTGGATGCCTTACAGCCATCGGTCAATGGAGATGGACCCCCGAAACAAGGCTTGGTGCTTCACCAGCTTTTCACCCCACCGCTTGTGGCAAAGCCAATCCCAGAATCCGGGTCGGGTTCCCAATTTTTCAGATTTCAGCCCAATGTTTTTGGCCTCAGGTCTGCTTGTAAAAATCCCGAGTTTTTGGTATTCAAAAAACCCTTTCCTTCTGGATCAACATGCAATCTTGGCTGGCTTCCAGATACAAGTATGTCGATAGCAGCAAACTACAGTAATGTTTACAACTTCAACACTTACCCATTCTGTGTTTCCTGAAGCAAATACACAGTTCATTTGATGGTTCTACACCTCTGCACTCTCACATGGAAACCTTTATATAAACTTGCTAGTTCTCAGTCCCATCATTCAAACAAAACAAGGTTTTGTGCTTCAAATTGTGATTTTTGTAGCCTTACAATTATCCGAGTATCCTCCATACGAACCCACAAAAAATAGAAACATGATTCCAGAATATCATAGATAAATATAGATGATAGTTTACTTCATATTTCCAGGTGTCCAACTTCTCTACTTTGGGGGTTAATATCAAACCCACCACCCGTTGGGCGTTTCGCACCTCCTCAAAACCATCTTGTTCCACGCCACTGGGAGACGAGGCCAAGTCCTGCTCAGGTGGGGATTGAAACATCCCAAAAAATGTTTTGATGGAATGGTTTACTATGGTTTACTAGTTTTTTTTTGAACAGGAAACCATGATTTGTTCACCATGAAATCCTGTAAATGTTCCTTTAAACAACCCCAAAGAATGGGGATGTAAGGAAAAACAAACAATGATAAATCCAACGAGAGGTCGCGACACACGAGGATTTATAGGAAGTTGATGGGGTTTTGCTCAATGGATGATATGTTCCAATTATAATTTCCAGTATATTACATGGATGATTGGCAAAATCTAATCATCCTTTTCTCCATGAAACACATACAATTTGAGGGTATACCGGTACACCTCTATTTTTTGGGGGGAACCAAAAATGGAGAATGCCACCCCAGGATTCATCAACCCCTAAGTTTGTTGATCAGGAAAAGGTACCATGTTGAATGGACATATAAGAACCGATCAAGACAGTACAGTAGCAAAAGGACCTGGTTTCGGGGGCCTCATCACCAAAAATGATGATTCGCTATTCAAGTTCTGAAATGGGTCCGCAATAATCTGTAAAGTTTAACTGTTTGATAGGCTTACTGCAATACATGTTAAAACAATGTTCCGTCCAACCCGGACGTTGCTCCACACTTACAATTACAATCATCATGATCATCATCATGATCATCATCATCATCATCATCATCACCATCACCATCACCATCATCATCATCATCATCAACATCACCATCACCATCACCATCATCATCATCATCAACATCATCATCACCATCATCATCACCATCACCATCACCACCACCAGCACCACCACCACCACCACCATCATCATCATATTCATCATCAT
>Ga0126342_10011087_pt1 | contig 16109 bp, 24 predicted proteins | sample Cyp1metagenome_FD_92528 | JGI IMG/M metagenome (GOLD analysis project Ga0126342, IMG submission 92528) | Coral microbial communities from Lord Howe Island, Old Settlement Bay, Australia - Cyphastrea 1 metagenome | ecosystem: Host-associated > Invertebrates > Cnidaria > Coral ... | reverse complement strand
TCTGGAGCCCTGCGGCATGTGGTACACGTGTTGATGGTTTAGATCAAATGTGTCCAATGTGTTGCACTGCACTTGGTACTTTCCAGCATTGTTTTTGGGAATGCCCCAAAAACAAACATGCGTTTTATTTGCCCGATTATTCACCTCTGCTCCTGCGGCTATAGGGTGGGTGTCGGACCCTGCGGAAGAAAAAGTTTTGGGACACGTGTGTGCCACGGTGGATACCTTGTGGGGTTTACGCCATGGTAAATGAGGTGCCCGGTGACCCTCTTTTTTAATTCTTTCTGAACGGACCATTCTGGTGGTTGAAAAATCCGAGGTTCTCTAAGAACTACAGCGGTGTCACATCCACCTTGTTTGGCGATTTCACTTGCATGTCCTGCACGCTAAGGTGCCACTACTCGTTTCACTAAGGATTCACTTAGGTACAGTGCTGTCCTCGCTTTGCGCTTCAACCGCTGCTTGCGCAGCCTTCTTTCAGCCGTTCGCGATCAAGGGCGGCGGCTCGAGAACTACTTCTTCTTCTTCACCGAGAATGAACTTAACAGAATCCAGCGCGCCAAAAAAAGGGCTGCTCTTCTTTTGGTCACCCCTCTGGTTTGGGGTCTTAAGGTCAGAGCTTTCCAGAGCATGGTTGTTTCCATGGCTGCTTACGGTTGGGTTGGTAAGAACCCCACGGTTGAAATGGGTGATTCCTTGTTCAATCTTTTGACTAAATGGCTGAATACTGGAAAGGGCGCATCGCGCGAATTGAGAAAGCTTTTTTATGGCAGTATCACTTGGCTTCCATGGGTTGTCACCCAAAGAAGGTGGAGCCGCATGTACCGGCGAGACCGTTCAGGGCTTCGGTGGAACAGCAAACCTCACACATCTCTTAGGTTGCTCCAACAATCTCTATCTAAATTGGGATTCACTTCTGACGAGCCGTGGATTTGGAAGCCGTTGCCAGATTTTCGGCCGGTTTTCACCGGCGATGAGTCCAAACTGGACCTTCATCCGCTGTCCCGACAGCCGGTAGAGCTGCAGCTGCATATCATTAGGCGTATGTGCAAATTTCAGTCCTATCTCAAGTTTTCTAAGCAGTTACATCGTCGTGATGCTGCGGATCTTCATGACACCCTGGACCTCCCAGACCGTGTCCAAAGTTTTGCTGACGTGGACTTGACTGCAGCTAGGACAGCGCTCGAAAACAGCGGCTCCTGCCGCGCTCTCTTCATGGGCAGTTTCCTCTCGCCCGCTGCCAGATATTTCGGGTGTGGCTTGGAGGAAATCCATCAATGCGAGGATGCATGTCCGTTCTGCGTGCAGGCTTCGGGCTCCCATGATCACATATTTTGGAACTGCAGTCAAAACGTGGCTCCGGCTCCCGCCCCGGTAAATTGGTTCCAAAGACAAGTGCGGGGGCCAAGGCTATCGTGCATCTTAACCAGATCATTTCCTGACAGGTCCAATAAATAGGCTGGTTTTGGATCGATGGGTAAAGTAAGGCTTTCAAATCAAGCAAATGTTAGATAATTTCCAGCAAAAGTATGTCTTATCGTTTTTAGGTAGGTAAATCATCGTCCACTTAAGTACTTTTGTTTGATAAACATTTTTGCTTTTAGATCATTTGTTTGATCATTTTGCCGGTCGCAGCGTGTAAGTTTACACGCAAACCCTAAACCCCAGTCTTCGTCTCAAACCTCAACACTTTTCCATGGCAAACTCTGAACTTTGCATGGTCGCTGCAAGGCTGCAAGGCTGTAGTCCATAGATTATGATGCCAATCCGCGCATCACATCTATACCATACTTGCACGCGAATCTGCCCACGACAACGTCTTATAAGAATTTTGCCGTTCGAAGAAACATGTGCGCAATCAGTGGCGCACAGTCGCGCCACCCGAGTTCGTCTCAATTAAACCAACATTTGGGAAATTGGTTTGATCCCAGAAGGGATACATACATACATATATATATATATATACATATACAAATATATATTATATATGCGCATTTTCGAACGTGTGTGTATGTTGAATATAAGCTCAAAATGGCCCATTGGTCAAAACCTGATCTGTTGGGCAATTCAACAAGAAACATTCCAGAAGGGTCCTATCCACAAGTGTGCCAAGCCATTGCCATTGCCAGGGCAATGTTTCGCCTTGGTTTTTCAGGTCCGTGATGAGCCAGGCTCGAGATCTTTGGCATTCCCTCAAGGCCGCTGATTTTTGCTGTTTCCCATGGTTTTGGTCCGTCTTTTTTCGGAAAGTCCCGTTTTCCAACACTTTCCGAGCGGTTTTTAAAGTGGTTTAGAGTTTCGAGTTGACAGGGCTCTTTCCGGCCATGGAACTCGTAAACTTGCAGCCCCCCTGCGAAGCCAAGGCAGCGCCGGCCATGAAACTCTTGGGGGCTTTGATGGGCCATGAAACTCTTTGATGTTCATCCATCCGGGGTTTTTGATGGGGGGTCTGAGCATCTATGAACAGGTGTTCCGCGTGCTTGGCGCAGGAGAACTTTTGGCTTTGGAGGCCTTACTTCCATGGAATTGCAATCATTTGCGCCTGTTCTTTCAACAACCTTTATTCTAGGAGCATTGGTGCTTGGTCAAAATGGTTTCAAGAGGGATGAATTAGCAATCTACAGGTAAAGTGCACCGTTAGAGGTTCTAGGTATTGAAAGCGCGGAATTCATGTTCCTTCCGCGGAATCTTAAAATTGCGAATTACATTGTTTGGGAGTTCTTGATCTCTGAAGCTACCTTTAGGAATGGGCAGGAGTACCCACCTTAAAAAAGAAAAGGCCGGGGTCCCCCCAACCAACTTAGGGGTGCCTAGTGCGCATGTGGCCGAACTTCGCTCTCCTCAAGGCGCGTGGGTGTGTTGAGACCTGCGTAATTTAGCGAATTGGAGTGACACCTTCCTTGACCTGCGCACGTGAGGTGAAAGGCAAGGAAGTGGCGGTCAAGGTGGTTGAGTACGTGGTTGAGAACGACTCGGAGTTCTCAAGATCCGTCACGTGTCGCGCCATTCCCTTAGTCTTCTTAAACATTCTTAAACCTTCCTTGGCAGACCGGAGCCTGGCGAGGCGAGCGAGGTGTCAGACACCTCTTGTTGGACATCCTCTGAGGCTGCGGTTCTAGCTCTTCTGCCTGTTGAGAGAGACATGCATAGATATGCAGACAGAGAGAGATATCTAGTTGAATGCGTTGTATTTCGTCGCATCCATTCAAATCATGTCACGTTATTTCGTAGTGACTGGTTCTCAATCTCAAGCCCCCAACACAGATCAGACAGAGATTTTTGCCCGGCGAACTCGGGTGCCCACCTTGCGAACAGGTGACCAGATTCAAATTGCAAAGCAGTCTGTCGGGATGAAGCCTGAGCTGAAACCCTAGCTTTCAAAAGACTATTTGAACCATAGTCTCTCTAGGAAAGACTATTCCTTTATAGATGAAAATGGATTTTGTGTCCTAAAGGATATGGCCAAAAACCTCAGTAGGAACCCCACACATCAAAGAATTTCAACTGCTGAAACACCAAATTCGAAACCCTGGGTAAAGTGAAGCGCAGGCCGAGGAAGGAGCTCCAGCCAGGTGCTCCACCAGTGCAAGTTCTTTAGTTACGTAATAAATCTATGTCCGTTCCAGTGATCAGGTTCTATTCAGGAGGGCGTAGCACCGCGGGGAAACCTGAATGACCCGGGACTACGGTTATGTTGAAATGAACTGAAATGAGTCTGTACGTATGGAAAGTCGTGATGAACCATCCGTTTTGGGGATTCCAATTTTTAGGCATACGCCATGTGTGTCAAGACAGGGGTATCGAATTTGCCACCCTTTTCATTGGCAAACCCACGGTGTTTGGTGCTCAAAGAATTTGATCCATCCTCTATATGTTATCAAAATCAGGTCATTTTAGATGATAGGCTCGCATAAATACCTGCGGTGAAAAGAGATTAAACCTGGCGCAGATGATTTTGGCATATATTTGGTACTGTAACAGGTACATTTCGGTACTGTACTAGAATTGGTGTAGCCACAGAATATCCATGCAAACAAACAACTTTCTTGTACAAATGGACCACCAAACCACTCCCAAGCCTCCTGGCCTCCTGAGGTCATCTCCTGGCGACGTGCCAGTGCCCACAGAGGAGGAGGACAGAGACCCCCCAGAATGGTAAACCCGGCTCAGCATGGCGGTCGCGACCATGGCATACCATGGCCATGACCTGGGATTTCCTCAAATCCTAAATGAGATAGGGTGCCACTGTCATCGGCAGGCAATTCTTGGTCCCATCCCACAGTTCAGCAGCGCATTGGTGCGAGGCATTGGCGCACGGGATTGGTGACAGGGTGAGATATGTTTGTCTGTTTGTGACGATATTCACACAGCATATGCGCAGCAGTGCGTGCCCGCACCATAATGGAGTGAGCGCCAGAGTGCACAGCTGCGACATGGCCATAATACACTGACTTCGTAATCTGGATTTTGGATGAGAAGATGATTGAACATGATCATGAATTATTTTGCAGCACATGCAGCAAGTTTAAACCACTGGTGAGTCATCAATAGGTTCTTACTCGGACTTTCCAGGTGGTTAAGAACGGGGGCATTGATCAACATAGACCAGTAAAGCCATGCCCAGAACTGTTCCAGGAAGCAGCATCCCCTCTCCGTCTGACAGGCCGGTGCCAAACATATGTGCCGCCTGAAGTCATGAAGTGACATGGCATGGTGACACCATATTTGTGTGGCTGAGGCCTTCGGCCACTGAAGACATTCACCTTGAGCTGCCCACAGAATCCGTACCAGCCAGGGACACCAAGACAGGGGCACCAGAGACAGCGTGTCATTTGATAGATTCGGTTGTTTGAAGCAATGGCAATGGAATTGCACTTGCCTCAGAACTGTCAAAACAAACATGGTCCGTTGTTTGGCCCTGTGACTTAGGTTCTTGAAGTTTGTCTTTTGAATTGTCTGTTGAAATGTGGGCAGGTTGGCTTTGCAGATCGTGATGTCCAGACTGAGGCCGCGGGATGGAATAGAATCACTGATGGATGCGACAACTTGTTGAGAGGTGATGGCACAACATGTTGGCAGCTTGATTTTTGGATCCTCAATGAGCATCAACTGGGGAATCGCTGCCAGAATGTTACTACCATCTTAAAGATGGATAATTCAACAAAAAATGGCTACGTCACACAAAAAATGCGCGAAATCCATGTACTGCAAGAGGACCCCAGAAAGACGAAAACTCAACAGAATGGTTTGTTGGTCAATCAGCATGAATTATCTGGAACACAGCAGCAATAGCTGCGGAGGATGGAGCAGCGGAGGAGGCAGAGCTGCGAGTGCATCAACTGGAAGAGGCAAAGTCAATGTCAATGGGCAAACTGATGGTTGTGATGAAACTGCGTCCAGCGGAGCATAGAGTCAACTTAAGAATCCGGACTCCACAAAAGAAATCATAAGGGATGCCTCGACTACCAACTCTTCCTTGCCCTGGTCGTGAATCACCCCCTTGGATGTTTTCATGAGAGGCCTTGGCTTCCAAAGAGCAAGAGGTGCTTACTATCAGGTTCCCTGTCACGATGTCCACTTGTGGATTGCCTCTCTGAGATACCATGAGATACCAGAGATTAAAAACCAGAGATAAAAAGTCGCAAAGTAATTATGAGAGATCATTTGGCTTCCCAAAAGCCTGAAGGTTGGCGCGCTTTTTCAGGAATGTGCTGTTGATTTCCCGCGGAGGAGAGAGTTGCAACAGCAACGTGACATGCTTGCCGCCCAAGAGGCCGAGCGTGAAGTTTCCATGAAGGTGTGCCATAGAGTCGCCATAGGGGAAGTACTTTTAATTGAAATTGAACTAGTATGGAAACACCCGCTACTTAGGGAAGACTACTGCTACCCACTTTCACCATAAAGGATTCTTGAGAATTTCCGTGAAATTCACAAACAAATGTACGACCAGGAAGCAGAGGCTGCTCGCGTTCTTTGTCTTTGGCGGGGACTGAAGATGGCGCTTTGCCGGCAATAACTGATGCGTCGCATGGTTTCACAATGGTTTGCCAAGGTGACAATACTTCTCTTGTGCCTGTTCCTGGGCGTCTTGATTGCCAAGGTGCATGCATCACGGATTGGTATCGTTGAAATCTAAATCTGACTTGGTTTTGTTGCAAACTCCGGCAAAAAAGACGCCATAGATATTCAGAGATGCTGAGCCATAACCGACCCCATCATAACCAGCCAGTTTTGACTCCAAGCGCCAAGTAGGTCCAACATGGTCCAAAATCAACATTCCAAAGTGACTGATTTCTAGCACTAGCTATCCAGATTTTTGGGTGTTCAGGCATTTTTTCACCCACTCTGCTGTTGGGTAAACATCGTTACACCGTTACGCCCTGGTTGTGTTCCGTCCAGAAAGATTTGGCGACACTGTGGCAGGGCTTGGAAGAGCCGCAGCGAAAGAAGAGCATTCTCTTCTTGGGGCTCCGGCCGAAAGCGGTTTCTATTGCAGGCGATATGCGACACAGCACTACCAGTCGCAAGTCCTATGCCGCTGAGGAAGAAGGCAATTCCAGCGAACGAAACTGAAACACGTCGATTTGTAAACTTTTTTTCAAAGATGTCTGTGGAAACAGCGGTTTTTCATGGTATGCAGTGGGTCCTGAATCTTGTGAATTGTTTTGTCGAGAAAATGTGTTCGATTCCTCGGTTTCCAAGGTGAGATGATTCGAAGCATCACAGGCCAAAACCCATCATATGCTCCTGAAGAAGGCAAGGGCAAGGGCAAGGAACATTCTTTATGATGTTGATGGCGCCAAGACCTTAGACGTTAGGGTCATGAAGGAGGGATGTGGAAATATTCTGCCACTTGTCCACAAGTGGATGCTCAATTGTTTCTGGCACTTCGCGTTCCATGATGCAGATGCGGAGAATATATTGCAGTGGTGTTTGACGACTCTCCCGTTTTTTTGGCCGCAGGAACGTTACATTTTGGCAACCACGTTCCTTGGCTTTTGTGGCCAAGAAATGAACCAGTTGCGTTCCTCCAAGTCTTGGTGGCCTCCCAGGTGTGTCACCTCCAACGAAATGGCGCTTGTAGAGAGATTGGAGAGGCGCCAATCGTTGAGTCCTTGTTATATTTTTTCTTTCCATTGGTGCAGAGATAGATGCAAAAATTGGTATTCAGATAGATAGATTATAGGTAGATAGCAGGGTGCCAAGGAATTAGGATTAGAGTGGATGAATATTTGGTTTCGCGCTCTTGACAGGCGACCCGTTCCATGATCTGAGCCTACGCTGCAGCCAATTCGAATGGTTCCAGCTGTTCCCGCCAGGCACTAGAATAATTAAATGTCGCACAGGTTGCAAGGTGTCGGACAAAATGAGCTGGGGAAACCTGGAGAGGACTGTCAGGCTAGCGGACTCCAAATAGATTGGTTCGGGCGTGAAAGATTCGGAGGTTGCAACATGCGGCGAAATCTTGGGCCAAGGCGCAAATAGCCAAGCCACATAGCCATGCTGCAGGAGAGGCAACGTTCCAACATGTACTATAGGTAAACATCTGCCATCATATTTAATAATAGCATATATTAGCATTCTTACTTACAAAATAAGATTGGCACGTATCTCAACCAACACTTTCAAGAAATGAGGTTGAAATTACCAAAGCAGTTGCGGAAGAATTTCGTGTCGTGGGAAGCTGTCGTTTGTGCCGCCATGGCCGCGGCATTTTCCGGCGGCGGCCATTCAAGAGGTTGGGTCATTGTTTGCACTTCCGCCATAAAATCAGCAGAAGTTATATAAACTTCCAAGTTGCAGGGCATGAAACTGAGACCTGGAAACTTCCATCTTCAACATCTCCAAGACAAACACCTCACAAGCAGCCCAACTTCCAAGTTACAGACGTTGAACTATGACACTTTTTAACCGTTTGTCCCAAGCTGGTTCTGGCTTAAAAAAACGTTTCGCCGTTCATGTTGTGGATGTATTTCAGGCCCCGCCAACATAGGTTCTGTGAAGACTGAGTGAAGGCTGAAACCTTGTGACGAGATGTCATCTCTTGTCATCACTTCCACGGCTTTTGAACGAGGGTTGAGGATTTGGCGGTGCATTGGGCAATTTCGAAACACAATAGCATATCATAGCATATCAATATCCACATATCTACATGTTACATACATACCTATATATTCATGTAGAGACGATGAACAGGTGTCAAGACTGTCAAGGGTGCAGCCAGCAAGCCGTTTCTGTTTGACTATTTTTGGTAGATTGATGGTTGGAACATTGTCACGCTTGGCAACTAGATTTGCAACTTGTGGCTGTGGCGCCCAGCGCATCCAGACAAGCTTGACAGGTGAAAGAAAGTTGACTCCAAGGCAGCCATGCTGTTGTGTTCTTGGCTCCTTGGACGCTTTTATCTCGACAGCGCCTATGTGAACGGAACATTGAAGGATTCGGGTATGAACACTTGGACAAGTATGACATGGCAGCCCCTGAGCTCTCATCGTCCTCAAATCCCGGGGGAATGGTTTTCATGATGTCCTGAGGCAAAGTCCAAAGTGATCAAAGTGTCCAAGGCCGGATGTTTTTTCAGCGTTGCTGTTGCCGCTGACCTTTCCAATGCCGAGTTGGACAGTGAGAGTTTCCAGTCCTGGGGGCGCTGACCTCCGCGGCGTTGTGACGCGGCTGGAGGCGCGGTGCAGAGGGCCAAAACCAGTCCTCCAACCGGCGCATGAGATGATCAAATTGTTGCATGCGTTCAAGCCTTCCAGGTACCTGATATCCGGGATTGCTTTCACAATTCGCCCACCTAAACCCTTGTTTTGTCATTCTCATGGTAAGACTTCTCAATCTGCAGAAATCTTGAAAAACTTGTACCTGCCGGACTAGAAAACATTCTCAGATCTTGCAACATGGAAATGCAACTCTTGTGATCCTTCACCCATTTTGTGCCTTAAGTAAGCTTTCCCACCCAGAGGCTTTCAGCTAATTTTGTTTGTTTGTTTTTGTTTCTTTGAGCTCATCTGAAGCATGAGGCGTCATTCAAATCTTGGACACAAAGTCTGCGGCTTTGTCGGCGGCACTCGTGGCTTGATGGACAAGCAGGAGCAGCCACGCATAGTCCTGCCACCAAATCTGCAATTTGTTTCACACAGGTTTCTTCAGTTCATGCTTCCAGTTGTTCACCAAGGTGTTGCTTTCCCACTTGTAGTTCAAGTGGATCATTTCACTGCTAGGAACGACGAAAATCTCTGAAGGCTGCCGAATTCACTCCAGAGCTTGGCGGCCTTTTCTGCGGCGCAGGCATCCTCATGTGAAAAAAATTGTAAAGTGATGCATCAACGATCAAAGATCAAAGAGGCTTCAAAAAAAAGAAGCGCCTGCAGCATGATAGGAGCTCGATGGAACCACATGAAAAGTGCAGGACCAATGGAATAGAAATGACGAGCCTTTGCCGTGTCCAATTTAATGGACATGCCTTACTTAGTCGTGTTCGAAGCCCCGCAGTGAATTCAGCCCACAACTGAGGTGGTTTAGAGATGCAAGGGCCTCAGAGCGAAGCCTTCCCACAAACGGCATGAGAGATGACAAGGGCTGCGAGGGTCGGAGCACTTACCCTTCAGTTGACTTGGCAAACAGTGAATCACCTTTGCCATGAAAGTGACACCAAAATAGGTTTGAAAGCGACGCCAAAAAAGTGACACCAAAATAGTTGGTGACTTGTCATACACCTTTTCAGGTTTGATATGAAAAGTATGAAAGCGACACGAAAATAGGTTTGTGACAAAATCTATGAAGCTCGATCGAATCAACAGCAAGGACCTGGGTGGGACATTCCTTTGGAATCCGAGACTTGTTTTTTTCCAAGGGTCAGCTTGCCTTCGGCTTCACGAGAAAATCGGTGCGGATGTGGATCTAATTTGGACAGGATGAGAAGGAGAGAGCCAAGAGCACTTGCCAGGCCTTTTGACTGGGGCAGGTTTGAAGATCAATGGTCCCCAAACCTTGAGGGGCTGGGAACGAACCTTTGTGGGACCGCATTGAGTTGTCATTGCTCCCCTTAATGACATTGAGTTGGACCTCGATGGCTCGGTGCTGGTGGGCGGAGCACGTCCGAACCCTACTATTTCGCAATCTGCGTTCGCATATCTTTGAAATGATACAAGAATTGGTTGAGTTATAGGCTAACTAAAGGAAAGATGATTTGGATTTGGGTCGAGAGGCAGGAACACAGCTTATTTGGCAGAGTATTTCAAGCAGAACGAGGCTAAAGCCATGGTAAGGGGATGTCGGGTACTGCATGGCTTATCTGGTCCAAATGAGCCATGGCCGAGTTGTGCCAGTCACAAAGTCTATGAAACTTGCATTTTGAATCCATGCTCCGTTTTTGAAATCTTTGTTGCATGCCGAGAGTAATCAGAAGCCTTTTCCGACTGTGAGGTCTGTCGGCTTTGACTCCGCTACAAAAGCCATGTCAGAGCTTGCCAAATGCTCAGACTTGAAAAATCAACTGTGGTTGATGTTGGCTTGCACTGTGACAACATCAATGAATAAGTTGGTCCAATAAAGGTATATCTTGTTCATTGCCCATTGATGCTTTCGTCCTTGTTGCCTCCAGTTTTGAGGTTGGAAACGTTGCAATCGATGGTGTCAAGCTGAGCTGAGCTGTGCTTGGAAGCCGGTTATATCGACAAAGCTCAGGCGTCTGAGGATCGAGTGCTCGCAAGTACTACTACTTTCTGAAGCATCTTCACAGAAAGAATGTGACAGATTCAGATGAGAACAGAAGACATTTCAAAGGATTATGATTATATAGACACAAATTCCGAGAAATGAGGAAAAAAGGACAGAAAGGACCTTCGACTCATGAAGGGACATCCGACCGGAAAGCAGCAAGCAGCAAACACTCTTGAGAGGGCCTTGTGTTATACTCCTTAAATTTACAACATGGCATAACTCAGATGCTCGTTGAATAGTCGGGCAAGTGATCTTCAAGGATCTGATGATATTCATCGTTGATCTCTAGCCCGTTAGAGTCTGCAGGTCCACGCTCTCTGTCTCTTATAAAACAGAAAGCATCAGCTTACAGGCTGTTTGCCATTGACGCAGGCTGTGAGTGTGCATGGAAAGAGTCCTGTCGTTCTTTAGACATCAGCAGGTATGAACAGCTTCGGAAACTAGCGCTGTATTCAGAAACCAGGATTCGGACACCACGGATTCGGAAACTAGAAACATGAAAAGCAAGACAATTATTGGTTTTTGGTTGTTCATTGGCTGGGATTTGTTGATACCGGGCTGGGCCAGAAACATATCAAGAGGATTCAAGAGGCTTATTTTCTGCCAATTGCCCACGCAATCGTGCAGTTTCCTTGGCGTGCAGCTACAGCATAAACAAAGGAAGCCTTTTTTCACGATGCATTTGCGATCCAATTTCCTTGGCAAATCGCTTGATGAACAGTTTTAAGAGACGAGATTTGAAATACCAAGGGTTATGCCTCCAAGCTGGCACTTCTCGTGAGACTTTGTGCCTTGGCCAGATGGCTGAAGCCAGAAAAGGCACATCAAAACATGGTGCCAGGAAAATCCGACATCCCAAATAGGTTCTCTAAAGGTTTGGAGTCTTGGAATGTGTAGATAGGGGCCCTTCCTTCGCAGAGCGTTCGTAAATGTTTGAAGTGCAACATGGTTTTGACGAGTGCTTCAAGTGTGGCTCAGGAGGTGAGTGGCCATTCATGGCCATTCCTGAAAAACAGCAAAATACTGCTTGGTTTGCGAAATCTGTACAGGAACTTGTTGCCCAAGCACACACAGCTTGACAACCGCTATAGCAGCTCAAAGTCTTTTCTTTTGAATTATTCTTGTTAGATGACTGCTGTGTAATGTTGATTATCCTTCCTGCCATGAAGCAGGTTTTACTTCAAGAGATTGATATCTGTGTGAAACAAATTAGGAATCTTTGCCAACTTCGACACAGAGACTTTTGGTACTTTTTGTTGGCTTGTCACATCTTTTCGCGGGATCTCTTCAGGTTGGGAGTAGAGAGCCGTCCGGCTTGTTCTTTTGGGCCTTTTGGGGCTTTGCAGGCTTCTGCTCAGGAACTGGTGGTTCTTGCGCTGCAGGTGTTTGGTCAGGCATCGTTGCAGGTGTTGCTTGCTCTGCAAGTGTCTGGTGAGGAATGACTGGAGCTGCTTGCTCTGCGGATGCTGTTGCATCACCTGGAGGTGACATCTCAGGTTCTGGCAGGTTTGCACCAACCACCACTGGTGCTTTCTTCAAAGGTTCCTGGAAGTGATGGACTTTGCTTGGTTGAGTTGCCACGGATTGACCCCCAGGTTTCGGCACACCTGAACCTGGAGCAAACAGCACAGTGGTGCTGTCCTCAGGTGGATCCGCAACAAGGGTATCGAGCAGTGGTGTCTCATCATCCGGAGTGGCAGCAGCTGCAGCACGCACATCTTCCTTGGATTGTTCAGTGTCCGCTGCACGCATCAAAGAAGATGTAGGCATAGCGCCTTCCTGCACAAGGAGGGATAACCCCAACATATAAGCATTAACACATATAGCCAAGGATATCGCCAAGTGTAACAAATAAATTCTGTGGGCTCATACCTTTCCATATAAACTCATATAACATCACAAGATTTGTTTGGAATGTCTTGTACACAACAGAGTTTGAAAATTGAAACGATTTTGAACACGCAGTCCTGCGGTTGCAGAATCCGTTGATCCCAGAGATTTGCATTCATACGTTGGTATGCTTGATCTCGTTCTGCAAGTGTCCACCTTCCTGCCTAACAACAGGTGCCCTGGCAGCTGCTCTCCTTTTCCTCTGAAATATGACATATATGTGATATTATACATTATTCATTATTATATACAATATACACTGCAATATATATATATTATATATGTGAATTGTATGCCATACAATTGGCATGTAGCATGTTCCATGCTAACTTGGGTTTTTCTCTTGGCCCTTTATGGCCCAATGCCCATTTCTAGGGAGGGACTTCCCTAGGGACCAGCCGATTTGGATGGCCTATTTTGGGGAATGCCAATAACGTTAACATTATCCAACATCTCACGCGTACTGTGGAAGAACCGTGGTCCCTTCGACACCCATCTTAATGACCGTCTGTGTTAGTTTCACTCCTAAGGTTTCCCCGACAACTACCGAGGGACTCTCAGGTTGCATGTTCATGTATCACCAAGAGAGCTGGGTGGCGCTGGACGGCGCTGATGGCTCTCCCTGCAGCTGCTCGCATAGCTATGGGCGGCAGCTGCGCATCAACGATATCACCCCAGGTTGCGTGCTTGCGAGAGCGTGCCCCCGACGGTGATCGAGCCGTTTGGCGCAAGTGGGCTGCAGCCTCTTGGAATGCGCTGCAGTGCAAAATGCTCACCAAGGCCATTAATTTGGTGCAGTTTCTTGGAAAAGAACAAAAAAAAGAATAATAATGAACAACCAAAAAACAAAGAAAAAGACAGAATTAAAGAAAATACCGAGATGGAAATGCATGGGACGGCTCTTAGCGAGTCGAAGAAAGAGCCCGAGGCTTCTCGGGTCACCAAGGATGTGAAAAAAGAAAAAGAGCCTGAGGTTTCTCAGGTCACCAAACTGACGGCTCTGCCAGAGTCGAAAAAAGAGCCTGAGTACTCTCAGGTCACCTGTGTTTTGACCAAGAAAAAACCAGGTAAGAGTCTCAAAAAAGGAAGTTGCCCTAGGTGTGTGCGCTGGCTGACGATGCTGTGGCTGTGTTGTTGCTTCTTGCCAACTGCTGTTGCCACACGGTCGAGTCCTTCATGCGCCTTGGATGCGCTTAAATCTAGCCCTACGGGCTCCACGGTCTGCGGGGGCCGATGGGCTGCCATGGACAGCCGCGGTTCTGAGCTGGCAGCTGCTGCGAACGTTAGCGCTGGGCTGCTTCTGCAGCAGTACCTTCACCTGCGCACAGCAGATTTCAATGGGTCTTGGCATGCGGATTGGGACGATTCGAATCGAACTTTGTTTGATTGGTTGCTTGTCTCTTTTGATGATTGCAACCTGCACCTCGAAGTTTGGCCCCAATTTTGGTTCAGTGCTTTGTCCATTTGTTTGCTGCTTGGAAAATGCTTCAAAACGAAACGAAAGCGACCCCGGAAACCCAGACTAGACAAACTCGGTGTCGTCCTTCAAATGTGACTTCACTTCGTCGCTGCTGGGCCGCTTGTCGTTTTGTTGGGAAAAAACGATGTTGTGGTGCGCGGACAAAGTGCCGCCGCAGAGCTTGGAAGAGGGTTATGACCCGTCGTACCTTCCGCTTCAGACCTGGGGTTTGGTCCACCAAAAGTTTTTCCCGGTTTGGGATTTTGTCCTCCAAGGGCTTTGCCCACCAAAATGGATCTTCTCCTTCGGGTTTTGACTGGTCTGGGTTTACCCCTGAATACATGGATTTGTTGCTATCCACTAAACTTGCGGGGGGTGCCTCCAAAAATGGGATTCCACGACGAAAACGAGCAAAAAAACCAAATGGCGGTGGCAGCGACCTTGGTGAATACACTCGCGATGTCATTGCTGTTTTGAAGCAGTGCCTTAACTCTGGCGCTTCCTTGGATCAGCTGTGGACCATTTTACAATCGTCCATTCCTCAAGCTCAGCGCTCTGGGGGTTCTAAACTTCGGAAAAAGAAGAACAAACAGCTGACCAAGAAAACCGAAGTTCATCCTAACAAAACAGGTTGGAATGAACCAGCTCCGCAGGTCAAATACTGGACTGACGGTCTTGGCAATGCACGAGCCTATACTGTTGATTCCAATGGTTGGTATACCTGGGTTGATTCCAAACATGCTGGGTCCCCTAAAACCCCCGAAACTGGTCAATCCCGGTCGGTTTTTTCGGGCCCCCAAAGTTTTCATGGGCGAGATTCCAAGTGGATCACTGGCCTCAGATTGGCGGACTGGGATGTTACGGTTCCCCCAAAAGTTGGTTTCTTTCCCCAAAATCAAATCCTGTCTTCGCTCCGGTGAGTCTTTTGATGGCAACGTTTGCGAAATTTGGGATTATCACACGCTTGAGGAATTGTTGACTCTTTGGTCTTGTTTCCAACAAACTCAGGGCCTCACGGCTTTGCTTTTTGGTGATGCCAAGCAAAAGGCACAAGGTGCATGCCATGCACGGTTGTCACTCACTCGTGGCAGTTTTGGCCACAAACTTGAGGATCCTGGCCTCCTCAAAATTGGTGAGGGCCGTGGCCCCTGGCTTCCGGTGAGCAAAAAAGTTGACATCACCTTGGTTCCTAAGGTCCAGCGGGAGACTTTGAGGATTTCCGCTCCCAGTTGTTTCAGAACCCCATTTCTAGGGGCTAAGCATGAAGATTCTCCAACCGAAGTCATCAAACACCTGGCTGCCATGACTGGCTCCCCTACCAGCGAATTTTCTGGGGGCCGTTGGAGTTTTGAAGAGAAAAAGGAAGGAAAACAATTGATTGTTTTTCTGAGGCTCAAACCTGCCCTGATTGCTACTTTGGTTGGTCTCAGTGGTAATTCGGGCCTTTTCATGACCCATATCAAACCCAAAGGAACTTCCGATTTGACCCCTTTTTGGATTGCTCGCCAGCCCAAAGAGAACCATGAAACGTATCATCGCAGGGTTTTGCAGTTGCAGCTTGAAAGGAAGCAACCCATGCATTTTTCGGTTTGGGACTGGTGACACCCTAGGTTTTCCCAAGTGCAACACTGATCACAAGCCCGAAAAGGCGCGGCTCCATGTTGTTCAAGGTGTGCCCCGGGCTTGGGGTTATGATGATCTTCAAAGTTTCTTGGAGAAGCAGCAGTGGACTGAGATCTCGGCCCTTTCCAAAAGAAGGAGCACATGGAGTTTCTTGGCCAAGGCACCTGAGGAGCCGACTGCGCGTGCTTCTTGGCAATACGACATCCAGGATGCTGACACAACATCCTGGTCAATCACGATTCAGGTGGCAGTGAGGTCTCAGAATGGCCCCCAATCGCTCACTGGATCCTTTGCTATCCCTTCTCGGCAAAACATTCGTGCTACTCTGGCGAGGCTGCAATCAGACCTTGGTCAACTTCGTGATCAAACCAAGAACTCCAACCTGATGTCCTGGCGTACCAAATTACAGAGC
>Ga0126342_10011086_pt1 | contig 16111 bp, 16 predicted proteins | sample Cyp1metagenome_FD_92528 | JGI IMG/M metagenome (GOLD analysis project Ga0126342, IMG submission 92528) | Coral microbial communities from Lord Howe Island, Old Settlement Bay, Australia - Cyphastrea 1 metagenome | ecosystem: Host-associated > Invertebrates > Cnidaria > Coral ... | reverse complement strand
CGCACCAAGTAGCTTAGAAGGATAGGGCACGAACTACGGACTGGAGCATAAATATACATACATAATGTGACAAGTCATGCGATACAACCTGCAGCAATGAGAACAGGTCTTAAAACTCATTATGTAGGGACTTTGTCAAAAATAGAGATTTATATGGAAATTACATGGGCGTGGGGCGTCTCCCTCTCATATATATATATATACATACATATACATATACATATACATATACATATACATATACATATATATATATATATACATATACATATACATATATACATATATACATATACATATATATAACTTATAACTATAGGTAGCACGTAGGTACTTTGAGGGAGTATGTGTGCTACAGTTATCCTCCGAGATTCTCCATATTTAGGTCTCACCAAGTATAGCAACGTGATTGCCGCGGCACGTCGGCTTCCAGTAGTTGGAAGAGCTCTTTGGACGGAGCTGTAACCTGGCAGAATGTAAAACGGATGGGAAAAGGTGGGAAAATATGGGACGGTCCCCATGAAAAATGGGAAACTCATCGAACTATCCATGGATAAATGATGATCAATGGGGACTTCTATGGAAGAGAAATGTGAATTGCCTTCCATAGCATAGCTGCAAAATATGTCCTCTTGTCCAAATTGCTCACATTGACTTTGATTGTCCAAAGCACATTGCCATCATTTCAACTGCAATCAGTTGGTTACAGCTGGTTGGGTGGGTTTCCCTCACTACAGATCCCCTCTGCCGTAAGGATCAGGAACTCATGAGTCAGTGGGCATCCCAGAGGTGATCAAATCCTCCGCTGGAGGTGCGCCAGGTGTCAAAGTGCCAGGAATTTCTTGCACAAGGCACCACAAACAAGGCATGGTATCGTGACTATGTCAACCCCATCAACCCCTCAGGGGTGATGAAAATGTTCTTCCTCTTCCGCAATATCCTCCAGGCTCATGTCATCCTCAATCACACTGCCCCATGTCACATATGTCACATGTATTTCCCTGTCGATGATGTCGATGTTGAGACCGCTTGTCATTGATCTCGAGGATCTCTCTTCCTTTCTCCTGGAAGTTGCTTTTTCCTTTGTCTTGCTTTTTGGCACACCTCGAGGTCAACTCATTCATCTCGGCGTGTCTGCCCCCGGTACAACAACCCATGCTGCACCATGCTATGCCATGCTACCGTGAGGGGGTCTGGTAGTCTGATGTCCTGAACCAAGTTGCAACACCAAGTCGCAACGTTGAGAAGTTGATCTCACCGTTGTGGCATGTTGTGACATGTTGTGACAATAGTGCACAAAATGCAGACTTTGAAGCAGGCAGAGCAATCGCAGAAATGCAGAAGAATCAGGACTATCATACAAACAGGAATGCTAAAAGATGACGGAAACTGAGATGCCGAACACTTGAGCTCAGAGTGAACATCACAAAAGAAAAAGTAACCCAGCCCAGCCCTGACTTCATGTTTCATGTGCCACAAGACGTCGGGGTGACCATTGTGCCCGCATTGACATAGCATTCCCTGACATGTGACGCAGTACAGCAGCGCAGCAGCGCAGCCAACAAAAAAACCGTGCCATGCCTGGGTTCCAATCGCTGACCATGATCAGGATGCTGCTGGCAGACACCCTCCATCTTCTTCTGAGTTCAGAAATGCTGTCAGCTCAGAAAACACCACAGCATACAGGATAGTACAGGATGGTACAGGATGGTGCAACATGCAAGGGACATGGATGGCATCATGATGCATCATGTGGCTTTCTTGGGTGATGGCCGTGCTCATTCCTGCGGGCGTCCGCAACTCGAAGAGTTCGTCGATGTTTCGCCTGAGTCGGAAAGTCGTGTAAACCCTCTGCTTTTTTGTGCAGTGTTAGATGTGTTAGGAATCTGCAGAATTCATCTCGAGCAAATTCTATCCAGAATGCACCAGTCAGTTCATGGCTGTGACCTGGTGTGACGAACCGCCAAAATCAGTCCAGACTTTCCCTCGAGGCCGACACAAAACAATCATGTCCAGGTCCAGGAAAACCACCTGGAACCATCGCCATCATCGCCCACAGCATGGACCCGGAATGGGGCCTGGGGCCAGCCTGGGGCATCCCCACCTTGTCAAAGGGAACAGCATCTGGATTGAAGACCTCGCCCACCAGTCGCACCAGTCGTCAACGGCCATGGAAGTGGCCAATCCATGGGTCCCATGGATTGTGATCCCAGATTGATATATTTGAGATAATCATAATATATATCATATATATATATATATCATAATATAATCATAATCATCATCTCAGATTGATCAATATCAATCATCCCAGCTTGATGATCATCTTATATCTTATTTGGCACAACCTCTCATCAACCGCAGGCAGCCGTGCCCGCTTGGTGCCCCGCGTGTAACTTGGTGAAGACCTCCCGAAAGCGCGCTTTGTCGCTCTTGTGAAGGTCATCCGCAGAGATGATGTAAGGTACCTGTCATACGCAGAAATACCCAATGATTTGATACCAAAAATATATACGAATCAAATACCCACTGCCAAAAACATAGCAAAATACTATACTATGGGGCTCTCAACGACAAATTCTGGGCAAAATGAAATCCGCTTCTGTGGTAATTTGAATTCAAGGCTTGTCTTTGGGGATCTTCTTGGCACGTTTATTGCTGAAAACTCTTGGAGAAATATGAGGAAGGTACCTTCTATCAGATCTATAGCGAAGTAGACAACATTTGCACAAAAAAGCAGGCGACATCAGGCGACCATTCTACCCCCCAATTGCAACATATAACTGCCTAATTCTGCAGATGTTCATGTTTCCAGGATACAGATTTGGCTACACCTCCAGCCATGGCACTTCGGTTCCGTGCGCCTCTTTGAGCGTCCACAATTGCCCGAGCAGCTGCAAGGCCTTGACGCCGTCAAGTCAAGTCATGCCGATCGTAGCCTGTAATGCCACAAAAAAAGGTTCCACAATGTCATTGACAGTCTGTTCGAAAATCATGGAGAATCTCCCAAATCATGGTTGAATCTGGAATCTTAGTTCATGAATTCTCAGAATGTGTCATTATCTTCCAAAAGAAGGGATCCCAAATCGCATCCTATAACATCCTATAACTATATGGAGGTGTCCGCTCGGTCATGGGGGTATCCCAAATTGCATCATCCATGTGATTTTCAGATCTCAAAACCATCCAGCATCATCCAGCATCATCCAGCTATTCGCCAGCATCGGGTCATTCGGGGGAAGCCCAGGCCTCCTTTGGCACATCCTGGGTGTGCAACAGCACCCGCTCATGCCAGGTGCCGCTGGCCTAACAATCTCGGATCGAGGATGGGTTTGCCACATATATTTGTCCCGGAAAAAAGAAGGGGACAAGCCATGACAAGCCATGATTTTGGTCATTGACCATTAAGCCATTATTTTGCCAGGATTTTTGACTTTTCTCTCTTTTTGGGGGCTATATTGCTGATTCAAACATATTCAAACTATAAACTCCTCCGACTTTGGGGGTAAGGCCATCGCCCACTGTGGAAAATCAAACAAAGTTAAATCATATTGAATCAGAGATGACTTTATGACCCACAAATAAGAGATCGCCCAAGATCTCAAATGCAAAAAGCAAGAGCCTTGGAAGCAATTTCTGTGATCCATCCCATTCTTGGGCGCTTTGACTGCGAAACTCGGCCTCAAGACTGAAGCCCAAGGCCAGAGCGCCCTGAACATACCTGCATCAAATTGCACCCAAAGCCGGCGTCCCACATCCCAATTGAATATTTATGAATATCATATGATATCATGGATATGGACCGCATCTGGTTTAGACTTTGGGGCAACAATTTTTTTGAGGCACCTTTGGGGGCAGTGTCTCGGGGCACTTCTCTCCAGTACCATAGATTAAGCTTGCGTAGGCCTTAGATTTGGCCAAGGCATGCGAAGGCCATGTTCCCAAATTGGGGTTCTGCTGGTTACAAGCTGCTAATAGCTGCTACATGTAGCCCATTGATCCCCATTGCATTGCTGGAAAAAAGTCTCTGTGGCATCGACCAACTTCCTGGATTGTTCCTGGCAACCGAGCACCCTCTCGACTCGTAAGATGAAAGCAGACATGGAAATCCGGGATGGTTTGCACTCAAAATGACCGAAAATTGTGAGGAAAAAAATATCTCCTGGCCGTCACTGCATAGCTCCCATGTGCCTCTCGACATTGGCGACAACGATGTATTCGTTCCGGCCTGCCTCGCCGGAAGTCAAGCCGTCAAGCCGTTTCCATCACGCTGTTTGCTGATAGTTTCCATCTCAAGATATGGCGGTTTCCGAGATGTCATTGGGGTACCCCCATCCATATCATCCATTTTTGGAGCAGATTTCCATTAATTATAAACCATCCATGTTGGGGTAGACCTCCATATCTCAAAGATTTCTGGGCATCGCTGCGTCGCCTTTTGGTCCAGACCCCACGCTGTCGAATCTACCACATTCCTTGCACGCGAAAGCAGTCAACACCTTGGCAGGGAACAGGGGAACTCAACGTCAGCACCAGCGAAAACAGCCGTTTCACAGTTTTTTTACGGTGCAAACCTCATAGATCACTCCATTTCATGTCAAAATATCAACTTGAAGGCATTTTGGAGTTCGGCTGAAGCACAACTACTTCTGGCTTCATAAGTTTCGAGCACTGCGCAAAGGATTCGCCAGATATGCAAAAGAATGCGGGCCTTTCATAGAGCTGCCCGAGCTCCCTCAAGCTGATGACTGCTTAAAGCATCCATTGTGTAGCCGCAGTTCACATCTTTCTGCTTTGGTTTTCGGAATTTCCGGATCTTTGACCCTCGCCTTTAAAAGGGAATCCTGCAATATGATTAGCACTTTGTGAGCATATTTGCCCCTTATCTTTGTGATCGATTGTGATCCGACATCCTTCATGTTTTGACCACGGAATTGGTGACCCAACAGCTGCAAAGCGTCACAGATAAAAGTATCGCATCTATGCTGCCATTCGTGTGGAATATAAATATGGCGTTGTGTAGAAGTGGGGGTACCTCCATACCGTTAAGACATTCGTTAACATCATTTAATGAAGAAAATCAGGATCAATTACGGGATTTGAGGGTACCCATTCTCGGACAAACCATGACAAAGGTGGCACAGAAGTCGCGACCGTTTCGTCGACACGGCAGGTTGCCCGTCTTTCGAGGCATTGCCATTCGTTAGCATGTGGCACATTGAGCCACTTGTGCGCTGTTCACACAATGGAAGATACAAAAGGATCTTCGTTTTCCTACAGGTGTGCCGACATGTTTGTTCTCTCTTCATTCCAAAGAAGTAGGTTCAAGCTAAATTCAACATCAAACATTTCGGAATACACCTCTGGCAGACAGTGAAACAGTCTATGTCTATGTCATGGAGGATCAGAAGCTTCAGCGGGTTGCACTCTCGCAAAGCCAGAACCCTGCGAACAGCGAGTCTTCAGACTTCATCCAATGTGGAAAAACCCATCCCTTTAATGGCTGTGATAGAATAAGAACATGACCCAATGAAAAAGGATCATCATTTCTTGCGTGTAGATTGAGTCTAGTCCATGTCTATTCCATGTCTATTCCATGTCTATTCCATGTCTATTCCATCTGCACAAGGAAAGCATTCCAAAACAAGCCGAAAGCAGAGTCGGACACGAAATCTCCACCATCGCTGCCGGGCGGTCTTGTTCCCCATGTTGACAACCTCGAAAAACAAATGATGTGCCCGTGGTATCCCGTGGTTAGTAACACGTTACACTACTCTTAGAGTACCAGATCTACCAGAGAGGGGTCCAATGATATCCACCTCATCAGGCGCCGTCAGCTGCTGAGTTCTCTTGAAGAAGAGGGCACCAGATTGGACCGGCGGAGCGGGTGGCAGCTCCAGCGCCTCGTACACCAAGTCACATGGCGAAATGGAGGTTTCCAGCAAGCTATGTCTACTGGAGGACGATGACGGTTTACACCCCCAACATATCCACATTTTGGATGGTTCATGATGGTTCTCACCCATTTTTTTTTACCTCCAGTCATTTGGATGAAACGACCTTCAAATATCAAAATCTGGTACTTTGGCAAAAGAAAACATCATAAAACATCATAAAACACATTAGAACACTTCATCTCCCAAAAACACCAAGAACTTCGATCTCTGACCGACCTCATCAGCTTCTGCTTCCTCAGCTTCACCTTCCTCCTCGTCCTCGTCCTCATCCTCGTCGTCCGTACTGCGTGGCGTCGGAGGAGTTTCGATGTCCTGGCTGAAATCCCATGTGGGATCATCAATGGTTTCAGGGAATATTTACAGGAAAAAACACATATTTATTTGATGGGGAAAACAAGGGAAAACATAAACCATGTTTCTTGTAGATGTTCATGATAAAACCCATCCAGTGACATCAACAGCTGATTCTTTTCAAGGCAAAAATTAAGACATCATGACAAGCTCCCTTGAAAGGTCAGTATGTTTGGGAAACTGAGAAAAATGTCGGGCTTGGACTGAGAGTGTAGGATGGCCAGCCGCTTGACAAAAATGCCCTGAAAAGATGGATCTTTGTTAAACTGTGATGCTCCAAGTCCCATGTGACCCAAGTCATGGCCTCCAAACCATGATTTTGATAATTTTGATGTTTGATGATGTTTGTTGGTCCTTTTCTATAGTCATCTATATGTCATCTATAATCGAATAACTCTAGACGTGATAGCTGGCATTCTCCAACAAGGCGGCAGCACGGACAGATTGCCCTGAGACATGTCGCTGGTCCTTGGTGGAACAAGTTCTACATAGAGGTTTCCGTTTGGTCATGGGGCTACCCCCAAATCATCCATTTCTTGGGATTTTCCATTATAAACCATCCAGCTATTGGGGTACCCCCATTTTTGGAAACCTCCATTTACAGTATATACATCTCTGAAACATTCCATGCATATCGATCGGAATCCCCTCACAGAAATCGAATGGGTTCTTTTAACATTTTTAAAGATACCAAAGTCGATAACTCACCCAAAATGATCCGAAAATTGGGTCACTTCGGCTCTGAGTTGTTGACATTCTGTTGAAAGTCGATGGGGCAAAGTGATCCTCTGCTTCTGCTTCGGCATCAGCGTGGCGAATCCTGCAACGCCATCTGACGATATTTGACGTCTTGATTCGCCATGGGCATGTTTGGCATGTTCACCATTTGCGTTTGTCCAGAAATTTTAAGGAAACTGCAGAAACCCAAAATCCAGAGCTTAAAAAATCGTTGACAACAGAGGTTCCCCATGAAAACATATGAAAACTATAATTTCGAGATTTTACCCCATTGACAAAGCCATTTCTGGCATGTTTTTTTCCGAAATGGTCACCCTTTCCTGCCGGGCATGTCAGGAATTCCAGCCGCGCAAACCATGATCATTCCAATGGAATAGGACCTGGCTCAGCTGGATAAATTGCCGGAAAAAATGACCAGCTTCATTGCTGATGGATAGATTTCATTTCCAATTTTTCAATATTTTTCATATCATTGGAAAAATCTGATGAATTGCTGAAAAATCCAATGCATCCCCTGGTGGTTTCTCTCCAAAGACAGGTCAGTAAGGCCCATTGCCATGGCTGTTGATGCAACTGACCTGGACTTCATATTCCGTTCCAGGCTGAAGACCAGTGAGCCACGCCTCACGGGGGTGATGAACTAGGGCTTCAACTTGAAACTAGTTTTGGAATGTTTTAGATGTTTAATGAATTTTAGAATAAGTGTGATGTTGGGATGTATCCCTTATGACTTAAGACCAAGGCATCAAAGTTAACCACAGATTTCTAGATTTCGAAGTTCAACGGACCACGGACCACGAAAATCACAACGAACCGTTCGTGTTGCACCTCGTGACTACCTCCGTATTGTTCGGGCAGCGCACGTTCCACCGTTGCCGGGACGTCCACCATGGTTCCGCCCTCTTCCTCCTGGCACGGCGCACGAAGAAACGAAGAAACGGCCGCCTGAACCGAGCCACAGCACAGCGAAGAAAATCGCCACCTCCTTGTTTTGGCCATAGCCGGGTACGGTGACCTGCGCTGACAAAATAGCATCAGTTTACAAAATGTTACATCAGAATTGATCATTCACATCAATTCACATCAATTTACATCAATTTACATCAATTTACATCAATTTACATCATAAATCATAATCAATCACCCGATACATCTGATCTTAATGGGTTCAACTCCATTTCAGTTCAACGATGTGTCGATCGAGAGCCATGGCCAGGACTGGCCATCGCCATGACGCCCCGAAATTTTCGGCACCTTTCCACCCAGGGCGATGTGTCTTTCCATAGGGCCCGAGATTCGAAACCAGCAGACCTGGTCTGCGCTCCGGCAGAAGGATGGTATCACATGGGTATGGATCAATACCTATTAATACCATTTTTAGTGGGATGAACATCCATTTAGCAGCTATTTTGATGTTCAGCAGGGGTACAAGGTTTTGACACACTGCCACATGGTTCATGGTGTTGCATAAAATCGACCCGGGTTGATAGGGTTGCAACAGCTACAGCGGTAAAAAAAAAACTGCGACTTACATCAATATCTCCTGGAAGCACAGTGTTTTTGGATGGCTTTCGTAACGCACCTCCGCCTTTGTTATGCGATCGCCATTGTCGTACCTGAAGGATACCAAATCTGGAGATCTACGCCACATCCTTGTGGAAATCCTCTCTGGCTGATTGTCCCACTGCTTTGGGTCCACTAATCGAGGGCATCTAAAATGATTTGCTTGAGTGATCAGTAGGGGAAGAAAGCCATGGATCCCATACTTGGGTTCTCCGTGGTCGCACCTGAAAGCTCAGCAAAGATGGTGATCGTTCCATTTAGAATACCTTCAACCCCCAGAACCCGAGCGCCCGCACGGCAAAGAAAAGCCCACATGCAAGGAATCTTTTGTGGCCTGGATGGCTCGTCTTGCAGGTCGAAAAAACGAGGATTTCCCAACCATTTGGCGAGACTGGGACTCACACCATTCTTTTTCAGACTTTAGTCCCATATAAGTCCCATAACTTTCGGGAGCCTCTCAACATTGAGATTCAACACACATCGGTAAACACCCGGGTTATTTCCCGAGCAAAACCTCAACGAATCAACTGGATCTTTCATCGGATGCCTCCAACATCCACGGAGCAGGAGCTTCCTCCGGTGCTGCGCTCCTTAGAAAAACACCCATTTTTGTGGAAAACCACCAAGTTTTTTTCCCATCTAAAAACAGTCTTTTAAGCATGTTTAAGCATGTTTAACCCCTGTTTGACTCCTGCGAAAAGCTCCGGTAAATTTTGATGCTCCAGAAGCAATGAAATAGCCATCAAAGCTCTCAGTGCCCTGCGGAGAAACGATGTCATCCAGCGCTTCCGACCAGTCGCTCCACCCCTGGCACGTTGAAATGCTTTCAGTTGACCTTCCCCATTTCTACGAAGACAATCCAGAGTTGTGGATGGTATGATAAATATGGTTTTACAATGTTTTAAAGACATTTGATGTTTTAAAACATTATATATTATTATATCTATATATAGTATTTTACGTTTTAATATATCTGTTACACTGTTACACGTTTTTCATTGGTGCACTTCCTTCATTTCACGTGAAAAATGCCGGGCAAATCCCCGACAGGTGATAATTTTCTGGTGCATCTGTCGGGTGCCTCCAAGTTGTGTGCTCGTACTGAGACAGCATAGGGAAGTCCCCCCAAGAGACCCTCAAAGATGTGGTCCTCACAGTGTCAGGTCAATTCATCTGAGATGTCTGATGGAAATTGGCAAAAATCTGGACGTCCTAAAACGATCCGATTGGTCTGGTTTTGTCTCACCGCAGTAAGGCCGCAACTGGCTCTTTTCGATTCGTCAACTCTTCGACCTCCAATTGTGAGTGCATCCCTGAACAAAAGAAAAAGGTCCCCAGTAACCACTTCAGAAATCGCCATCTCGCGATCTCGCCTTGATATCATGCAGTTCTTTGACTGGCAATGCTTCCAACAAAGCTTTTTGCTCCTGCAAGGTCCCAAAAAGTAGGTGATTCATGAGAATTTATGGTATGCAATAGCACAGTGTACCATGACATGGAGAATTTCCCTGGAAAATCTGACCGCTTTGAGACTGAATCATGGCCACTCCTCCTCTGTCTCGCACTTGTTCAAATCTTCCACCAGCTGCGGAACTTTTGCCACCTGTGCCACTGAGGTCCCACTAGCACCATCTGATTTTGACCCAGGGCCCCACCTGCCCTTGGTCTGCAAGGAACACTTCGTATTTGTCGATAGGACAACCTTAATAGCAGTTACAGCAGTCACAGCAGAGCGTGGCTGAGCATCGCTGCCATAGCTGGATGTTTCCCTTCCCTCGGGAACTCACCATGGCTATCAGGCAGAGGCCATCGAAAGACCAGCTGCTCCTCTTTCGATTTTCAGGTCGAGAAATCCCAACAGCTTTGGTGCAAATTTGCCGTTCTCAAGCTGTACCTGCGAATAAATTGAGAACAACTCGTGAAATTGATTTGTGCTTGATGGGAATTTTCATTACATACCTTTGGTATCCTTTGGTGATAGATCCCGTATGCTTTCATCAATGCAAATGAACAACCAGCATTCCTCCCTGATCAACATCCCATACCCCAGGGCTCCATGTCAATATGCTCGAGGATTGGCCGCTTGGGAGGAGCTGGCCTGAAATTCACCACAAATCCACCACACTTGCAGTAACCACCGGCCACTTTTTTTTTGACCAGGTGACCCCAAGAATATGATGCAAAACCATACAGTACCTGTCAGTATCTCAGTGATCTCAGTGATCTCGGTCCAAAGGGTGATCCAGGGCTCCTTCGTCCATCAACCCATCCAACTTTCCGTCCCGCCTGCACGCGCCTGTCATGAAGCCCTCAGAGATGTCACTCCACTCGGACCTGCTTTGACCATCAAAACATCGACACAAAACGGCATCAGAATATGGGTTGGAAACTAAAACCCAAAATTCTCAGCCAAAGCCATGATGCCATGGATGATTCATGAGGGTTTCTTGATGCTGGTGATGAATGATGAATGTCCGGTGAATAGTTTTGCATCATCTTGCATCATTCTCAACAGTGGTTTCGTCCGCTGGCGTAGCTGGGGTCATGACCAGCCGACGGCATTCTTGATTCGAACCCTCAGGACCCACAGGACAGTGGTTTTCCAGCTGGGATCAATGACACGATGCCACGATGCCCAACCATCTGACAATTCTGACATCTGATCCCATGGAACAAATGACAATGACACCACGAATAGAGGGGATGGTCATCCGGGCTCTAAAAATCTAAGATCCCTTGCGTTTTCCAAAATGTTTTCCCCATAATTCGAACCGAAACTGCCATTCCCTTCGTGCTGCAAAGCTGCCGAAAGTAGTAGACCGTCGCGTATTCCAAGTTTTCAACATGTATCTGCGACACAGCTGTGGGCTCATTGCGGCTCCGTTGAGGATGAGATCGTTACAGATGATTCCCCTTTTCAATGGCCGAAAATCTACAGGAAACCCGAAAACATCCATGATTTCATGTGGATGTTCACTTTGATCAATCCATTGATTCAAAGCATCCTGCATGTCTTCGCTCCCAGCCTGCTTTTCACCGAAAGACTTGTGTGCCACATCGTACGGCACCTGGCCAGCGTCCATGCCCATCGATAGGAGCTACTAGAGGATCTATCTATACTCGTACGTATGTATGTATGTATATATATATATATATATACTGCATATATACACGTGTGTGTGTGTAGTGTGCATATAATATATATATATATATAATTATATATATATGTTTAATATATATATATGTGTTTAATATATATATATGTTTAATATATATATATATATATACATACAAAGACAAAAAGGTATGCAACGCAATTCACAGGGACTGAACACCAATGAATCGAAACATGCTGTCATTGAGGGGAGACACCCTAGGTAAATCCAGGCACATTGGGATAGTCCAATCAAAGGCATGTCATGCAAGTCCTCCAGGTCTCCCTATAGGTCCTATTTTTCTCAGACTTCTCCCATTTGCTTACTCCTTGATACTCCTTGAGCATGAATATCTTGAAATTGATCTTTTGTTTGCGAGATCTTTGACAACTTGCTGTCCATTCCATACCTCCTGCTGTCTCCTGGTCATGTGGCACCTCCACGATGTTTGCCAGATCAGGGTCAAGAGAGTACTGAAACTCGCATCTTTCCAGGTCCGAACCACGCAGCCATGGTTCTTTCCAGTGCACCTATACCGGCAACTGCCAGGGAACTGGCTGGTGATCCCAGTTGGGAACTCCTTGAGAACTATAGTATATTAGAATATATTAGAATATATTAGAGCCATAAGCTAGGTAGGAGGGTTATAACCCACTCAAAAGTCAGCCGAGTCATAACCCAGTCATACCGCTACTCCACTTGGGTGACTTCCTGCCTATATCATCCTATATCTACCTACCATCCCAAACATCGCATGGCAAGGGGCGCGCCTCCAGCGCTGTTGGCCACTGCCATGGACAGCTTGGCTTCTCCGGTTTGCTGGGATAGTCTGGTGGTGCAGTCTGAGGGGCGCTGGCCACACCCCATCCCTTGGCATCACCCACCATGGTGGTTGCGCGAACGTAGGCAACGTATGGAGTTCCAGGCGTCAAGGCCTGAGACGAAAACTGACCATTCTGACCATGCAACGACGGCAGTTTTAAGGGCGAAATTTCTGCGCTGCATCGATGCCAGCCTTGTGCAGCCGCGCAATTTCAATGGTTTCTCCCATGACCCAAGGCCTGCATCGATCTGCATCGTGTCACAGCTTTCAGCAAAGTGACTGGCTGCTGCGGCATGCTGGGGCCTCTGTGGTACACATTCCTTAGTGTTTCATAGCGCAAAATGAATTGCAACACAGCATGGCTCAGTACAGTACAGCACTACATGACATTCCCATGACCGTCCCTTGATGATTCTGGCAACGTCATTGCCACATTGCTGTGCTCTGTGGGCTTCTGACCACCGTGAACTCATGTGGTTCTTCTTCGCTGGCAGCTGGCGCTGGCACCTTCCCCGCTTTGATCATGGCCTTGTCGCGGGAGATACTGCGAGACCCATAGCCGAGACCCAGGGTCGACTCAGCGCCTGCCGATCCTCCTCTGTGTCCGCGCGCACTAGCCTCAGTAAGGAACAGGAAAACGCTCAGAGAGACAGATGAGGATACACACAGGCTGTGTCACATTCAGAAACTCAGATCCCAGCTTGACCTTGAAGTACCTGGGCGTAGATGTTCATCTGTGGTGATCGACAAATCAGCCCGTGCTGTCAAGGCACAATATGGGTCGGCCCATCATGTCCGGACACGCCCAGGTTGTCTTCAAAGAGTATAGCCTTCGCACCCATTCCAGGAAGAGTAGCTTGAGCGAAGCTGTCATATTCACTTCAATAGCTGGGAATATATGATATGCCTCCCGTATGAATACATATATAATATACGTGTATATATATATGTACAGAGAGAGAGATAGATAGATAGATAGATAGATAGATAAATAAATAGATAGATAGGTAGATAGATAGATCGATCGATAGATAGCTAGATAGCTAGATAGATAGACAGACAGATAGAAAGACAGACAGACAGACAGATGTGTATATATATATATATTATACTGTATAAATATATATATATATACACTGTATGTATATATAATAGATATATATATATATATACTGTGTGAACCCATATACCTACCAAGCATGTGCACCGCCAGGGCCATCACCTGTGGTCTTCCGCAGCTGTCCTGCCAAAGATAGCAAATCAAATACAGCATCCACTGATTTGTACGAAACAATGCAAAAGTGATGGATTTCAACCAGGATCCTGTGGATGGTTTTGGATGGTTTTGGATTGCGCTTTGCCCAGTGAGATCCAGTCCCGGACGCTCCTTTCAATCACCGGTGCCGTAGTGATCTCGGCAGGAAAATCAGGTCGGGAAGAGAGGTCCTCCATATCTGCAAAGTTCCATAAAGGTCAAAGCGTGGACTGTGTTAAAATCACAACATACACTCGTTGCATAGTGATGTATAGATACAGAACTTGACTGTTGCTTTGTTTATCATATCCCCGTATTCATTGGCTAACCTCTGCAAGAACTATCATTGTTTTTTTCCAGTCTTGTTGCTCGTTGCGCCACGTTTATTGACGAAATCAATAATTCTTATTGGTCGCACGCAAGCTTTTCCATCATCTGAATAATTTTGAATCTAAACCAGCTAATTGGCCATTTGGCTGGTTTACATCCCATGTTCATTCGCTTTTTGTGAATGGTTTTGAAAAACGGCAGCTCCTCGATCTCCGCATCGCTGGGCAGAAGTGACCAGTCCTGAGAAACCGGCCGTGTTTCCCCTTTCAAATCTTACATTACTTCGAGTGATAAAAATCCGTGGCATTCTATCTGATATTCTGGCATTCTATCTGACATCTATTTTGACATACATTCTGGCATTCTATTGTGAAACTCTTTATGACGTTCTTTCTGGCATTCTACGAGTATCTTGGAGTAGCGGCGAGTGAAGGAAGGAAGGAGTTGCACCTTTATTAAATCTAGACTCTCACCTGGCGGGGGAAAAAAACTGAGCAGAAAATCACCTAACCGATGAACCGATGAACTGAGGCTGTAGCTCCATGGCCAACTTCTGTCCACGCTCGAACAATGGGCACAGCAGCATCACCAGGGTGTAGCCCCTGGCGAGTGGAATTTCACTTTAAAGTGGTGCTTCGTACCAAAAAAAACGTGAAATAGCCCAAGTTCAGAGATTACCTGGCAAAATCAGGCCAATTTCATCCCATAAATTCTGGATACTTCTGGCATATTGGCTTTCTGAATGGCTTTATTGGCTTTGTTCCCTTTACGCACCTCGGCCACCAGCTCGAAGCAGTCGGGGCCCACGATGAAGCGATTGGAGGAATTCAGAAAGAGATCCAGATCCGTTGGCCTCGTCGCTGGAAGAGACGTGGTGATGGCGAGCGATGACGAGCAAAAAATATGGCTTTGAAAAAGTGGGGATTGCGTTTGCAGATTGATAATCATGAATGTATATACTTTTATATATATATATATACAATTTAATAGAATATTATATCATTGTCATATCATATCATATCATATCATATAATACTACATTATATACATATATACAAATAATTCCTGTTGGAATTCGAACCAAACCTGGGGGCACAATTCTATAGAGACTAATTCAAAAACCCAAGTCGACGAGGGGGATGTTTCCTATAAAATGCAAACCCTGCCAAACTAACAGCCCCCTGCCACTTCTATAAAATGAAAACCCAGCTTGCCCACTAGAGAATCGTACCGCCAAGTCCTCTATTATAAAGGGTTACTCCAAGGAGGATTATATATATAAGTTCTATACATCTATTGTTATCCAGGATTATTATATATATAGAGGATACTTAGTATACATTATATATATATCCAGGTATATTATACATTATATATAAGTTCTATACATCTATTATATACATATATATGTTGTATACCCATTCTATACCTTCTATAGGTAGTCCACTGCCTTCATCAACGGCCAAGGCACGCAGCTTTGCCAACCTCATTGGAGATCCACCGGACCTCACAGCCGCTACATCGGTAGCGGGTTGGGTAAACGATCCCCTATCATTGATGATGATTATATGGGAAATTTGATGATTTTATGGGTTAATATTATGTTGATATCACTTTGGCTGATTTTTCATTTTTTTAATGGGAAATCACTCGATTTCACTGAAATCATCAACATTCTTCCAGTGAAACTACTCTGCTTTCGTTCCCCTCTTGCTTCCAAATCAGAAAACTATGGTGCCAATTGGTGGATTTCACGGCCATGGTGCCAATTCCCAAGCTATAGAAATTCAAATGTCTTTCACTAGCTGGTACCAATTGATTTCAATATATTCACGTCGCTTCGCGACGGCAACCGCCCGCACCGCATCGTTGGGCAGCCGCTCGTAACTGCCAATGATGTCGGCCATTGAGACCAAAAACATCCGAAAGTACTGATTGT
>Ga0126342_10011085_pt1 | contig 16111 bp, 19 predicted proteins | sample Cyp1metagenome_FD_92528 | JGI IMG/M metagenome (GOLD analysis project Ga0126342, IMG submission 92528) | Coral microbial communities from Lord Howe Island, Old Settlement Bay, Australia - Cyphastrea 1 metagenome | ecosystem: Host-associated > Invertebrates > Cnidaria > Coral ... | reverse complement strand
CCTTGATATCATAAGTTACCCCTTGATATCTAAGTGACCCTTTGATATCTAAGTGACCCCTTACAGCATCTTCTAAGTGGCCTCGTTTTCATTTTGATATATGGGATGGCTAAGTGGACTAATGAAGACCTTAGAATATCAAAAATGAAAACGAGGCACACTGACGATGCTGGTATATATATACTCCACAAGGCTATATCGGCCGAATTGCCTTTCTGCAATGTTTGGAAAAATAGCGTCACTCGTTTCTGCAATGTTTCAACCCTTTCCGCGATATGTGTTACACACACCACACACCACACTACTCTCAAACACTTTAACCTCTAGCGACCCATCAACTACCCTTCCTTAGTCTAGAGGACTGATCATTCATGCTTTAGCCACTAGCTGGGCAAGGTACAGCATTCAGGTTTTCCATCCAAGAAACTGTGGGTCCAATCTGCAGATTGTAACAAAATGGATAAATATGCATAATACGCCACACCCAACAAGGCAGAAAGCATGTTTTGCGCCTTTTTGCTGGTTTTTGCGCATGTTTTGCGGTTCGTTTTTTTTCCGCTTGGATCGCCAAAATAGGATCACTTGGCATGGCAAGCTCGCCTGGCTAGACCCCAAATATTTTCCTGGAATTTGGCAATCAGGCTGTGTGCCACAAGCTTAGCATCCAAACTACACACAGCTTGCTCCTGTGAATCAGGGATTCTGCTTGTGGTCCCTGCTGGACATGAGCAGCATAGGTTCTAAAGTCAAGCATCATCCCAGCAGGCAAAACTCATTTTTGAGTGGGAGTTTTGAGCATTTCAGGCCGACTTGCTTGATCTGCAATGTTGTGGGCATTTATGGTTATTTCAACAAAAATATAGCGGCAAGGCAAAATTGCCTTAAATAAGGGGTCAATGGAAGCTGCAGATACGTTTAATATGTCTAATTCCTTTTTTACAACTCTTAAAGTTTAATTCTTTGGTTGTTTGCCATTTAGAATATGTATTACAATACGTTTTTTTCAAAGGTAAATCATCTACAAATCATCTACAACCGCGCTCTGGCCGTTTTCCGGGCCATTTTTTCAGGCCACCTTCAGCGCCGGGCAGCCGGCTCGGCCACACGCCGGCCTGGTGGTGGATGTGGTCGGGCGCCCAGTTTTGAAAAATCCGTTGTTTCTACATGGGTCATAATTATATATGTATTATATTATATATTATATGTATTATATTATATATTATATGTATAATATTATATAATATTATATATATGTTATATGTTTCTGTTATTTTCTATTCCTATGCTATCCGTTGCATCACAGTTGGAATATCATGTGTATATGTGACATGCAATGCATGTATACATTGTAATTTATTTGGATGATTTTCATTAATTCTCCATACGTTTTTGATGTTCATTCGTTCGCAGGTTCAAACGCTGCCCTGCGGACACTGTTGCTGTCACAGATTTGCCCGTCTCAGGTGCCATTTCCTTCGCAGGAAGCCTAGCCCTAGATTCATGGATCGGAGCCGATGGAGATATGCATAATGCTGAGTTTGGTGAGATCAAACAGAATGTTGTAATTATATGAAATGATGTGCTTGCTCCTGCCTGATGGCTGCATTCGTGACATGTTTGGCAGTTGTTTCCCTCTCAAGGGGCACATGAGATTGCATGAGCACGTCGTTTGAGTTCACTTTTATTTCTTTCACAATATAGTGGTGTCAAGCGACGCGTCGTTTGAGTATATATCTTTCACCAACGACGGAAACATATATGCAAACTCTTTATACCAGACCTACACGATCGACGCTTTTGTTGAGGTAATTAACCTGCATGCCGCAAAGAGGTTGCTCATACATCCTGAAGCGTATATTAGTTTTGTTTACATGCAAGAGGCAGAACGCCGGTAATTGCACGCAATGTTGAGAGATGTCCAAAGCAAGACATCACGAAGACCATCACTGGTGCGATTGACTGCCTTTGCACTTTGCTGCATCTTGGTTTGGTGCTTGATTTGTCATGATTTGTCGTTGCCCAATTGATGGGTTGTCTCTGCCCCAAAAAAAACATCTAATTTGCATTATTTTGCATTAATTTGCAGCATGTTGCAGTGGGGAAGGATTAGCTCAGCAGCCAGCAACCAGCATTCCCCTATTCAAAAATTCTGCAACTTGGATGCTGGGACCATCGGAACATATTGGAACCACTGGCCAAGGTTGTTTCCGATGCAACCGCATCCAGTTGCCCTTTACCGTTCCATCCTTGGCCCGTCGTGACATCTTCGCCATTGGTGCAATGCCGCTGCTGGCGACAGCCCCGAAAACAGCTGCAGCTTCTGCACCCAGCGCGGGGGAGTGCATCAGGGATATGGCAACAAAGAATGCCCAAAGAGAGCCCCAGATGCACAGAGAATATCTGAGAATAGCAGATGGATGAGGAGGATGATGATGATGATGATGATGATGGATGCAGACTGATGCAGATGGCAAACTCCCTCACCTGGTGAGCTTTTCTGCATTCGATCATCTAATGGCTTGGAATGCTAGTTCAACAGGTTGCAGCAGGAGCAAGCTTGAGCAAACTCAATGTGTTTCACCCTTGAGCTTCTGTGAGAAATTTAAGCAGTGGAACTTATATAACTTAATGAAATTCAGATACCCACGGAATTGTCAGAGTTCTTCAAGTTGGTCCCAATGCAGTCACCGAGGATCCCGACTCTGCGCCCAGTTTTCTCCGCTTGGCCTTCCATGACGCCGCGACCAAGCGCTCTGACGGCCAGGGGCCGACGCTTGAACCAGATTGATGCCAGAAGCAAAAGGTACAGCCATCACACACAAATACTTGTTACAAGATGTTACAAGCAATTATTGATAAATATGATCAATTCTGCGACTGCTTAAAATTTTCAAGTTCAAAACATTTGTCTTGGGTACATTGCACGTGGACAATGCCGCAATATGCCACAATGGCCTTCTCATTCGCAGTCGCCTTCAGCTTCCCTGTTGCAAGGAATGGCTCGATTCGTTTTGAGCTCACGAGGAACGAAAACATTGGGCCATCCTTGCGGCAGGCCTTGCAGTTCATCGAAGAGATCGTGGGAAAATGCAACGCAACAGAAATCACGGGGCCACACATTTGGTTTCATGTGATTGGCTGGCATCGATTGGCATGATTTAGATCCTTTAGATATTCCGAAAGAACGTCAGTTTATGAGTTTTCTGCGACTAGAATGGGTCAACTAAAAGGCCGAATGAATCGACATTGGCAACACTCGATCAAATGCTTCCAACATATTCTAATGCCACGGTTCCAATCAATTTGAAGCTTGAAATGTACACCTGCAGCGTTGTGATGAAATATATGTCAACAACTCCAATTCCGCCTAGGTCAAGTTTCATGGGCGGATGCCATCGCAGTGAGTGGCGCAGCAGTGCTTCCTTATTTGCTTCAGCAAAGTTTTTAGAACTTTCTGACCTGCGGCTTGGAACTTGCGACTGACGAGGGCAGAACTGGCTGAAGTCAACCGCTACTTGCAGGCTACCTGTTTGGATTGTTTGGGCCATGGGTTAGTAATGGTTAACAACATTTAACAACTGTGTTTGGACTTGAATATCGCCATGGCCGCCATGACTTGTTTCACACCAAGGTTGTTGAAGCCCTGGGCGGTCCAAAGATTGACGTCCCCACGGGCCGCAAGGATGTCACTATGGAAGATGCTGAGAATCGCTTGCCAGATGGCAGCTGGTCTGGGTGAGGCTAGCTTCCTCCAACGTATGTAGTATAAGTATGTATAAGTATGTATAAGTAGCACATGCATTACAATATTAGATGTGCATGTCAGTAGAGATACCAGTAGCGGTCAGCCACAACTTATGATATCTTCTGACTGCTGACTCACAAGCGTACACTTGGCAATTCATTGCGGGAGCATTGCACATTTTATCTCATTTCATCACATTCTAGTATATTCTAGTCAGATTCGAAGTATTCTGTCGAAACTTCACGATGCTTCCTGGTTTCAGAATGCAAACTCATTGTTTACTTTTTGCTTGTCAGGAGTTTTCGTATTTTTCACCAAAATCAAAGTAGCCCGGGGTGTGGCCGAGGCAGCTTGACCTCAGGCGCCATCCGCGACTACTTTCGACAACTGGGCTTTTCGGATGAGGAGCTGGTGGCCCTCTTGGGTGCCGTGGCACGGTGGTTTGGTGGCCCCCTTGAAAGATTCTGAAAGTCGGAGATCAGGAGTTCCGCAACAGCATGGATAACATATATGATAACATGGGAGGAACTGGATATTTCTTAGTGGTTGTAACATGTTGTAACTGGAAAAGCTGATTGGCGTTTGTTGTAAACCTTTTGGGATGCCCCCGAGCAAGATTGCGGCACATTGTTGGGATCCCTTTTACTAACGCCGGTGCTTGTACATTCTTGTGTGTTCTGGCAAGCCGGGGCTCATTGAGGTGCGCATACCATTGGTCGATGGACTTCACTACTGGGGGTGCAGCCTGCATGCATGGCCGAAGAAGGTTTGAAGTTCTGGATTTGCAGCCGTGAGCAGGGAAGAAGACTGCCGTTTACATCTCGCCCTACTCTATTCAATAATGCTTCCTCCGTCTTTGCTTAGTTTACGTATGTTTCATTCTGTTTCTAGTTTTGCGTCACTGCGCGTTGGGTTGTGAATGGATTGAATATGATTGAATCATTTGGATCACTGTGCGTGCAGTTACTGCATTGTGCAGCATCATGCATCATCCTTGTAAATATAATGCAGGATGCACCCTCCCGACTCTCCAAGTTTGGTTTTGTTCAACCAAACAGGCCGTTGTCAGCAACCAAGGATTACTTCAAGGACGTCTTGGAATTTGAACGTCGGCAGAAAATGCCTCGGCCAGCTAAACGCTACAAAGATCGAGCTGATGGGGGACTGCCAGCACTGTGACTTGAAGATCGGCCTGAAAGTGGGAGCACCTGCTGAGTCACAAACCTCCACAGAATATGAGATTTGGGAACATGAAATGCTCTGAGAATGTCTGAGAACTTGAGAATCAGTTCCGAACTTGGGGTCTTGAATGGTTTTGAGGGCTAACCAGCCAGCTCCTGGTCCCTTCGTGGTTTGGGTTCTGCATATTTTTAAGTTCCATGGTGTTACTTTCAATATATTGTAAGTTGTACTGCAGCTGTCCATCCCTGCGGCCACCAGAGGTATTTGTTACCATCTGACATCGGCCTCCTGTACGATGCGGCTCTCCACCGCCAAGTGGAAAAGTTTGCGCTGGACCAAGCCGCCTTTTTCGCCGCATTTTCCACGGCGGCCCTGCCAATGGGACCGGGGCTGGGATGAAGCAAGAAAGACCAATTAGATTCAATGATTTCAATGTAGGAGGTTCATAACACTAGGACCACTAGGCCCAAACCTAGTTTCTTATTTGGTTTGACAACTTTGGGCACATGAAACAGTGAAACTTGGGGACTTGGGGACATGAAATTGGGGAATAGTAGGAATCAATGGGGATATTGATTTGACATGATTTGACCAAGACTTCAAGAGACAAGAAAGAGGCAATGCATGGCAATGCCATTATTGGCAACGCAACCGTCATGGGGTGCCGGATAGTACAGCGGAAATTTAGGCAACAAGATTGATGATGTACAAAGCAGAACAAAAACACACACATATAATATAAGTATATAATATATATATATATATCATTTTGCCGACTTTATTATTGTTATTTTTTGGGGGTTTGAAAATTGAAAAACGTAGTTTTTTTTTCCCAACCCAAACTTTTCGGATTGTCCATTATATATATATATATCATACAAGCTGAAGGTGGACATGGTTCAGTATCCATTCATGGGTTGGTTCATCCAAGCAAGCGGGAATTTCACTTGAAACCAAGGACGCTGAGATCAGTTGAGTGGAGATTAGGCCGTTTTCAATAGGCAGAATATCGCCGAATTCAACCTATACAACAATATCTACAACCTCAACATTATGGTACCAATAAAGGCACCTTGGATGGGAATAGAAATCATCAAAGGGTGCAGGATAAACCCAATGAAACACCCAAGAGATGGTATCGAAGCAATATAGGGCTGATAAGGGTGCAACATGTGGTGCAACAACAATATTATTACGTTGCTGTTCTGACCCCAAGGTGAACATATCACATTTGATTGAGTCTAAGGCGTCTAAGGTTTGGGAATTTAGCTTCATAGACCCTTTAAACCTTTTCTACCCATAATTGCCCTGTAATCCGTCCAACCACCTGTAATCTATGGAGAACAACCGTAACCAAAATGAAAATACCCATAATCACAAGGAAAAACACTTTGTTTTTTAGTGAGTTTCAGTCGTAGACCCGTAGCCAACACAAAAAATACCCACAATTTAATTTGGACCCGTAATTTACCCATAATTAATCATTAGTATTTTTCTGAAAAACTGTTTTTTTCCTCCATTCATTTTGATATTGTGTTTTTGTTGATGTTTTGTTGGAATTGATACTGATTTAGTTGCGTCCGTATGATCACCCCTAAGGACCAAACTTTTGACAACATACTTTTAGCTGGTTCTGGTATGTGCTGTTGCAAATTCAAAACAACTTTGATCTCTTCGCACACGGCTCCAGGACCTTTTGGGGGTCGGACAAAGGCTGATCTTGTGACATCCAATGACCTTTTTGTTTTTGGTACGGCCCCATGACGTATTTTTAGCGCAAAGTAAAAACTTGTTTTTTTTTGAAAACACCCACGAGTTTGTTTTCTTATGCCCTAAAATCCCCAAAAATGAAGGTAATGAAGGCAACACACACATGATATATATATATACATAAATATTGGACACTCTAAAATTACGATCACTTTCCAGTTGACGGTCTAGTTTCATAGGTGAGGCAGTGGTTTGGGTATCCCTCGGTTTTAAACGCCCAGCTCATGATGATCAGAAGTTATTTTGATGGTGATCATGATGTTTGTTTGGCTGATGATGGCATAGGACATCGAAGGACCACGGTCACTATGCCCCCTTCATGTGTGTGTGTCACCCCTTGATATTGCAGAAAGGGATAAAAAGGGTTGTTTTGCCAAGGCAATTGTGTGTTTGACAACTCTCAGTCACAGATTTGGATAAACTTCAACTTCTATGCTTTTGTGCCAGCTTAGGCATACCTGAAGTTGGTGAGTTAGCCACCTTGGCTTTCCGAAGAGATTGCGGAGACCATGTCTCCACAGTTTACATTGACATATTATGTTTTCATGATTTTCAGAGAGCTGCCGGCATTGGTGGCACCAGCAGTCAGCAATTGCAGAGCCTCAGAGCGGTGCATGTTTTTCTGCAGCTCGCAAATGCTTGACACTATAGCTATCAATATGTCATTGAAGTTTTTGTTGGCTTCGATGATCCTTCTCATCGTCAAAAAGTTCTACGCTCCGAAGCTTTAGTACTAGGTTCCAGTATGAACATGATGAAATCGATTCAACAAATTTTGAGCCACTCACAGTCGCCAACAAGAGTCTTGCACCGACTATGGCTAGAAGTATCCTAGTCACCTTCAGGATCATTACATTGCATTTGTTTGCTGGTGGGTCGTGTTGCAAAGGGGGAGAGAGACGCCCCAAGAATCGACCTGTCGAGGTCAGCCTCGACAATTCCGGCAGGCCGGGGTTTGGCATAGATGGAGGGTTGATGGGACATGATGGGACTGGTATTATAGCAGGATATAGCAGGATATAGCAGGCTTATGGATTTGAGGTCTGCAGCATCAATCTATAGTTTCCGTTGCAGGCTGTGCATGGAAACTCCTTGCTGCCATGGCCTCACAAGGGGCCGTCGTTGAGGCAGTCACCTTGTCCAACTCGTGTGGTACAGCCTTGTTTCCCGAGGTCGGCCATGGGTGGCCCAAATCCAACAGCTATCAGTAGGACTCAGTAGGATGGATGGTCATGGGCCAAATGCCAGTCAACAGGAACTTGCTTGGTGTTGAGCATTGATAAAATTGAACATGATTCCATATGCGATGCCCCTGACCGTAACAGTGGGATTGCCAAGGATTACCAAGGATTACCGATCATCATTCATGTTAACGACCAATGTGGTGCGGCTGGTAGCTGCTGTTGTGCTCTGAGGTTGCCTCCCAGCATGCTTCGAGCTGCCGTTCATGCGCCAACCTTGGTTATGCCATGGGATTGGAGAGCAGGATGAAATAGATGGGACGAATAACATGATGTAACATGCAGTATCATGCATGGCAGTGATTGTTTGGGCCATACTAATCCATACTGCTCAATGGCATCCTGTGATGGTCTGTGACATTCAGTTGACTTGAGCCAACAGCAGCATTTTGCGAAACTTCCGTTTAGTTTTCGAGCGGAAATGCTTTGGATGTCCCAGGTCAAGCATGCGGCAAATGCAAAATCATGCAGAAACGTATCGTTTCTAGGGAGCTGATGCTGCAGTACCTAAATCAATCCTAAATCTGGATCCATGTCCGCACCAAAAGCGAGTTAGGAGGCTGGAAATCAAGAGGATGACGAGTCACAACCTCGTGCAGAAGGTTGGCTGAAAGATCTGAAAGAGTCTTGCTGTTTATGGCCATCAAACTGACAATTTTCTTTGCGGATGCTTGTGGAAGCTTGTGTGCAGTAGTTTCAACATGCTTATGCCTTTTTAGCAGATGTGGGACACACGCAGAGCAGAGCAGCTTGAGGCCTGGAACTTGCTCCAGTGCCACTGCTCTTTTGCAAGAGGAGCTCCGGTGGTGCATGGTGCTTTTGACTTTTGACAGTTCCAAGCTGCACAAAATGTTGGGAAAGATACTGATGCTGCAAAGGGTTCAATAATAAGGATTGTAACGACGTCACCAAGACGCTTTTACCATGCTTAGTAAAGAGAACAATCCAAAATGACATGATTCAAGGTTTTGAAGGCTGGTAATTTCTCGTAATTCATCCATGGATGCACTGTTCATGTTGGTGAGGAGCCCTTACCAGTGCTCAGATCTGAGGCATGGGAAACATGGGGAACTGGGGCAGATCATGAACAGTTCAAGCACAAGGCTTGCGGAGGGCTGATGCCTCTGATGAGCTTATTACCTGATGATTTGATCAATGTCTTCTTTACAATACAGGCTTTGGCAGTGGTAGCAGGTGGTTAGCCATGGTTAGCCAATGCCCCTCACCCACATAACTTGGCATGGATTCAGAGATATTCAGAAGCAATTTGGCTAACACATTTCGATGGCGGCGTGTCATCGTAAGACGCCGAGATGTGCCGCTTGGCGTGCATCAAAATTCAAAAGGCGAGATGTCATTGGATGTGGCCATATGTTACCCATGGATTGCTCTTTTCCGCGTTGGCTGATTTTGCTGACTAAGTGTAATGTTCCCTCCTTGTTTGCAGGTATCTGGGGTAAAGTCAGAATTTGAACTAGGGTTTCTTCATGATTCTACTGGCCAATACTGTCCATCTTCATGGCAAAATGTCATACATGCTGCAGGTGTGGGGTGAACATTATGCATCCATTGATTTGTCCAGACATGTCCAGACAGGCTGCCTGGCCGAACTTGCCCAACTGAGGTGCCATGGCGGCCATGTCATGACCGAAGCTGACGGCGCTGAGGCCCTGGGCATCTTATGCGTTCATACGAATGGACCTCCCATTGCAAGATCTGCAATTTTCGTTCACCTTAGTTTCTCTTCCCACTCCTGATTGAACTCCCTGCATTGAAGGAAAATCTTCATGCCGAGACCGGGGAGACAGAGGACTCGCAGAACGATGAGGATGATTCACCAGCGCAAAGATCGCGGCGGCCAATGTGTGCAAAATGTACACGGCCACAGCGGGCATGCATTTGCTCGAGCGCCTGGGTTGCAAATGGTTGCAGAAGGGTCAAGGGAAGAGATTTTAAAGTCAGCAAGAATGAAGACTGATGCAGCCAAATGGCTTGGTACTGGACCAGACTTGAAGTGTCAGTTGGCGGGGTTTGCACTCATTGTTTTGGATAGGTCCGGTTGTCGAATCATGTTGCATCTACACGCCCGCATCCTTTAACAGTTAGCAGTTAGACACCCCACATTTAACCATACGTTTTTTTTACATTTATTACATGATTTATATTTACTGTACTAGTAGCATGTATAGACGCAGTCTTCATGAAATTGGAAGTTCCCGCAGTTTTGGAGACGGCCACGCATCACTGAGGTTTGCCATCGTCGCCGGTTAGACTACCATCTGGGCTGGAGAGCATCCTCCTGCTTCGGCATCCAAAGGCAGGGTCACGTTTGTCCAGCTGCCATTTCAATCGATTCATATCGATTCCAATCCAGACAAAATTACAGATTAGTCATAGTCAGTCTACCTATGGGTTTAGAATTCTCTTGCCTGGCACTCTGTCATGATTTGTGCCTGGTACTTTCCCAAAGCCTCTGCCTATATCTACCTATCTCTCCCTATTTCTCCCTCGAGGAGCGGCGGCAAAAGCACCAAAGCGCCTGGATCTTGGAACGCTGCGTGAGCGGAGTTCGGCAGCACGTCTCAAGACGACTGCCACGAGCCCTGCAGTCCAAGAGCAACTTGGACCGGCCAGTGTGACCATCATTGACCATCCAGAGGATCCAGAGGACATCAGAGGATCCAGGGGGCATCAGAGGGCCCAAGCAATATGGCAAAGAAATGCAATGCATCAAATATATTCAAATATGGGAACTAGTTGACACAGCTTAACAGGAGGAGACCAGCTCAGTATCAGCAAAGCTTTGGACCCACTTGATCTCTAGTCCATGCCGCTTGTTGGAGTGTCTGAATGATGATAAATGACCTGTGAAGGTATACCTTCGGGGCTGGAACATATCTACGAGCAGCCGCAGAGTTGCCTGCTGGTCTTCCCTGGTGCAGGTGCCAGACCTTTGCGCCACTTGTCTAGATGGGCATGGACTTGGAAGTGTGGTTCAAGAGGAACAGCGATTCTACTCTCCTGTGGTTGTTTCCAGCTTAGGAGAGTTGCCAGCTGCTAGCTGTATGAGAAGTTTGAACTCAGAATGAGGAGATAGACTGGAGATCGTTAATGCGTTCATCACCTGCCACCTGATTAGTGATGGCATATGTTGGCTGATGCCTTGGTGCCGCCTGAGGAGATGTTTTGGACCCGGAGACTTGGAGCACAGAGAGGGACGGTGTGCTCGAGATTGAAGATGTTACTCTACGCCAGTCACCCAAATTCATTGCCACATTTGGGTAAGGTATAGGATGGTATGGGCGTAATATAAATCATGATGAATCAATACGATTGATAGTTTATACGTTTGATCATTCTTCTCTCTTTCCTGTGGCAAGGTAAGTTCCGATACATTCATACAGGATTCATGTTCAAAGCCCACAGATGCGGCCACTTCCCAAGTGTAAATATCACGTCATTTGCACATCTCAGGGCGTGAAGCACCTAATTCTGGTCGATGCAACTTGGCGCTTCGCGCGGGAGATGGCTGCTGCTGTCCCAGAGAAGGAGATTGGTCGGCGTGAGATTCTAACAGTGATCAACAGTGCTCAACTTTATTAATTGTTCACTCTTTGCGTGGCATTCACCGGGCTATACAGGGATGCATTGCTTGGGCCACTTTGAAGCACGTCGCTGTCAATCAAGCACCTGCAATTGAGAAGTTTGAGCAGAAGTTTTGGTGCATTTGGGTGCCCAAATTTGTGTTAAAAAAATTGATCGAACATCTAATTACAGAAAAAGAGCAGGAAAACCTGGTTATTTTTCCCGGCAGTTTTCTGCAGATCTTGCCTTGGGTTTGGTAAGATGAGCCAGCATAGGACGACCCCTTGGGCCGCATCCGCCGCGTGGAGTTGTCCCCTCCTCCCGAGACACGGCCTGTCTTCGTGGTGCGAAAGCCTCTTGGCACGGCCACTAGTGATGATGGATGATGAGGGTTCCAGGTTTCATTGAACATTGGGAGTTTTGAAGCTCTTGGAAAATGGATATGGTTGGATATGCTCAGCTCATGTCAGCTCAGGACATTCAAAGATACAAGTTCATGCAAGGACATGAATAGCAACAGATGGCAACAGGCAATTCAAAAGTTCAAATGTCTCACCATCAAATTGGTCCAAAGTAGCCCTGAGGCCTATGCTTCTGGCCAGAGAGGAAGAGGAGCAGTGGGGCTTCAGCACTGCAGAAGCAGCTGCTTTGGCCATCGATGAAGTGGCTCAGCTTCGCCGTCACTTGGTGAGTTGATGGTGGGACACTGCTGCACTTGGGTAGAGATGGTAGAGGGTTCCTTGTTGAGAGGGCTTGGCCAAGGCTTGGTAGATGTTGGCATGCCAATGTGTCCGCTGGATTTAGGAAGAATGCAAATGGCGTATGAATGCATATAATAATGAATGATCATTATATGATCATTTGCATAGTGATCGAGTTGAGATGAGTTGGCGTCAGCAGCCATTTTGGCACCGCTTTTTTCTCTTGGACATTTTGAGAGCTCACTCCACGGTGCCATAGGCACCCCCAAAGAGGACGCCGATGCAGAGTCTGGGTCCGAGCGCACAGCATGGAATGTGGTGACTCGTGCGCTGAAGGCTGTGGTATAGCCACGTTTCGACTTGCATGCTGTGGTCATTTTTTAATCTTTTCAAAATTTTGATTATGCCATGCATCAGCGTTTGGAGTCGTTTAAAGTGTTGGAGTGTTCTCATGATTTGCAGTTTGTGCATCCTTTACACGCTGTGAGGCAGTGAGTAGAGATGCCAATCAGATCCAAAAATGAAGAGAATAGAAAACAAGCTGGGACTGCACTTCTTTGCAGGCCTATGCTCAGATTCAGCTGCAGCATACGGAGGCGCATGCAGATAGGGAACTGCTTGCACATCAGTGGAGACGCTTCCATGCCATCACAAACCTCGCAATCATTGCATACATTGTATATCATTGTATCATACAACTTCCGTTGGTCAAGCCATGAAGCAATGAATTCTTAGTTCTTGCAGTTCTTGCCTTCTCGTGAGTTAATAGCAAGGCACCTCGCATGAGAAGTGAGAGGCGGTTGGAGGGTTGGCAGGGCTGGTAGGGCTTCTCCAAGAGGAATTCGAGAGCACTTAGCCCAATATGTACAATAGCTATCAATAGCTATCAATAGCTAATTACTAATATCATCTAATATCCATTAATATCCTACATGCAGATGTAGAGTTTTTTCAACCATTGCCTTCTCATGATAGTGTCCTTCGTATTCCTTTTTGCTATCAGTCGTTCCGTGCCAAAAGCATCCAAAAGCTCTTTCCACCTCTGCAGGGGTAATACAAATAATAAAATAGGGTGACTGGTTGTAGTCGTTCTTTCTCCAGCGGCATGTGGCAACATTGCAGCAGGCCCGGCTTCATCCCCAAGCTTTACGACGGACATTTCAAAGAGTCCTGACATCCGCGACGTGGCGATGTCTTGTGACCTTGCCCTTCAAACTTGGACAGGCAGGAAGAAAAATCACCAGTCGCTGCAGGTTTGAATGTGCTTGCCTTTGCGTCCGGTATGGCTGTTTAGTTTGCATATCACAGAAATCGATGTCTGAGCAGGTCATTATCTTCTGTGGGGGAGTGATTTTCAAATCTCCACTTGAGCCATGTGGATCGAATCTTGAAGGCGGAAGTTCAAGCTTCACTTTTTGGATTGACAGGTGATATCAGGTGATAGCCCGCAAAACTGCATCATCGCCAAACGGCCTGATGTGATATGTGTACAAAAGAGGCTGCGTTTGAGGCGGGAATCATCAGCTGCACTAGATTAAATGATTAGCCAACCAGGCTGGCTTTCAGAGGGGATACCGGATACGAACATCATAACATCATACATTATCCAGTCATTCGAGATGTCATTCGTTTTAATTATTTCGTTTTTCAAACTTCAGCCATGTGGATGGAAGGCTTTAATGTAGGTGACCCAGTTGTGTTGTTACATGCTGATAGGACAAAATGGCAGTAAGTAACGCACCACGTGCTTTCGCAACGAAAGCTTCGGCATCGTTCAGCTGATGATTCTCGTGAATCAATGCTCAGAGTTAACGCTGGTCAGACCATGAAATGGTGGGTTTGACGGCAGTGGCACGTAGGGTTTGCATTCTGTCCCAGCTTGGGTGAAGATGCTGAAGTATGCTGAAGTTGAATTCCATCTGCGGATATGATGCCGCCCAGCATTCAGCATCTTATCTCGTTTGGAACTACCATCATTTGATCCATGTGTGTGAAATTTGTCGATCTGCAAGCTCCCCCGTCAGCAGTTGGGTGCTTGGAGGACACATTTGGAGGGACTGGCAAACCCCTGACATTTGCACTGACTCAAAGACACAGCAGGTAGAGGAGTTGACATGATTCTGCAGCCCCGGGGAAGGAAGCTGATGGCCAACTGTGTGAAATGTTTTTTTGGGCCCTTAGGCGTGAGTGGAAAGGGCTTGAAACCTTGGTGGGGAGTGCCGCATAGTGCTGCTCATAGGGCGGAATCCGGCACTCCTAGCTCTGTCTTGGAAGAAAAATGTGGAATTACAACCACCTGAAGTCATGTTGCCTTCATGTTGTTGAAGCAACACGTGGATCCGCAAAAGAAAAGCCTCGGCTTGGAGGTGAGATCAGCTGCAGCTTAGATAGTCGGTGTACCGAAGCATTTGGCCCAAGAATGGAACCTTGGTCACTTTTGCCATGAGAGTGCCGCATATCATTTTGGATAGCCCTGTGGTGCTCAGCACTGCTGCTGCTTGCACTTTAATCTATGGGTTGTCCTTGCTTCATCCTGGCGTTTTGTCTTGCTTCTCTTGGCCATCTTGGCGTTTGAGCACCTTGGCCTCAGCAAGTCCACTTTGCATATACTTAGCTTAGCCCCTTTTTTATTACGCTGATGGGCATTTCAGACGGGTGTTTTCATGCAAGTTTGAAAACCAATGGCAGACCATTGTTTACAACATTGCCAGCATGGCAAGAAGTTCAACCACGGTGATGGGCTCATAACATCTCATAACAACATGTCCAGCTAGCGCGGGAACCGGCCCAGGTAGGCTGAGCATATGGCTGCCCCTTCAACTGCTCAGCCATTCTTTGGGTCATGCTGCTTGGCATCCAGGCAGGATCGCGATGAGCACTGAGGCTCCAGGCATAGTGGCGCGATGTTGCTTTTTCCATAGTGGCTTTTTCCATGGAAGAAAAGTCAGTGAGCGAACCCCGCTGCATTTCCAATCTCTTCCAAGTACTGTCTAGACTCCTAGACAATCCAAGGCTGACTGGGGCCACTTGCAGCACAATCTCATGCTGCTTTCACTAGTTGGACCTCCATGTGAAAGGTTCTATGGCTCTTCAACTTTGATGCCCTCCAGCTGCATGGAAAAGGGCCTGATTTTGAGTGTTTTCTGGGCCTGTTGTATTGGATACTCCTGGTTTTGGAACATCATGGAAAATCTTTATAAAATCATGTTTAAACATGTTAGAATCAGAAGATATAAATACCCCATCCATCCCCATTCAAATTTTCTGTGGTCGGCGTTTTGTAGCTACCTGACACCTGCGAGGAAAGTCCTTGTGTGCTGCAGCGTTGCAGTTGCAATTTCCCATTGGCTTTTGGGCCCTTCAAATGCACAGATTTTGGGGCTTTCTGGCGTTGTCTTCGCAATGATGATGCTGAATGGTGGCCTCAGCTGCAAGGAGACGTGTTGCAGGAGAGGTTTTCTGGCCGTCGTGATGGCATGCTATTGTTGTTTTTGAACGCCATGATCCAATTCGCTGCCTCCAAGGCTTTTCTGGTTGCAGACATCGTTCAGTTCCAGCTACAGCCATCCTTACAGCTTCCCTTTGGCTCGTGGCAGAGATAGGGCCATTGCTGCGTGGGCGTTTTGAATCTCGTCATCAGCTGGGGTGGATTGCGGTGGACAGGGTCCACGTAGATGTCCATGCGCCGATTCTGGAAGTTGATTGTGTCATATTCTTGGCAGAAGAACCCAGCAGGTTCATGCAGTTAGGTAATGTCATGTATACATAGGCTCGTCCAGGCTTCTGGAACTACCTAAACCTTGGGGTAAAGGGGTGGGGTGGGATGTTAACGTTCATGTGAACTTGCGGCAGCAGTTGATGCTACGCACACGCGGGGTGGGGGGGGG
>Ga0126342_10011084_pt1 | contig 16112 bp, 17 predicted proteins | sample Cyp1metagenome_FD_92528 | JGI IMG/M metagenome (GOLD analysis project Ga0126342, IMG submission 92528) | Coral microbial communities from Lord Howe Island, Old Settlement Bay, Australia - Cyphastrea 1 metagenome | ecosystem: Host-associated > Invertebrates > Cnidaria > Coral ... | reverse complement strand
ATATAAATCAATATAAATCAATATAAATCAATATAAATCAATATAAATCATTATAAATCAATATATAAATCAATATAAATCAATATAAATCAATATAAATCAATATAAATCAATATAAATCAATATAAATCATTATAAATCAATATATAAATCAATATAAATCATTATAAATCAATATATAAATTATAAATCAATATAAATCAATATAAATCAATATAAATCAATATAAATCATTATAAATCAATATAAATCAATATAAATCAATATAAATCAATAAATCAATATAAATCAATATAAATCAATATAAATCAATATAAATCATTATATATCAATATAAATCAATATATAAATCAATATATAAATCAATATAAATCAATATAAATCAATATAAATCAATATAAATCAATATAAATCAATATAAATCAATATAAATCAATATAAATCATTATATAAATCATAGATTACATGAATCAACCCGAGAAATTGGTCGTTTTTTTCGCCGCGCCCAGCTGGCCATCGAGGTGACGTGGCAGAGGAGTTGATCGACAGCGTGCGCGATCAGCTGTCGATGGGCCAAGTGGCGTCGCTGCCGCGGGAGATCAACGCGCTGGCGCGGATCGCCAAGAAGTGCCGTGGTGAAGAGCCGGGGGATTAGCCTCTGTAGTTCACATCAAAATAGATGGGATTTATGGATCATCCCACTAAAAATGGTATTTTCATAGGTATTGATCCATAGCCATTTGAGAATTTTGAGATCATGATGATCATGGGATAAATAAGCCTCTGGTTATTTAACATAGCCATGGGAAATGGGTATATATATACATATATATATATATGATTACATGTATTATCATGGGATAATGGGGATATAAATTTATAAACCAACTGTATTATCAACCGACTAAGATATAGAGGTTTCATATGATCAGATTATTATTCTTATCATGGGATATTAAAACCGGGATTTCTCAACCAACTAAGATGACTTAAGCCATGAAGATTTAGAGGTTTCAAAAAAGTCATGGATATCATGGTAGATTCCCAAGTCATCATTGGTCTAATCTTGGATGATTTGGGGGTACCCCTATAATAAAGGACACCTCCATTTGAGAGGATCCTGAGTGGATTTGAGAGTGTCAATGAATGGGGATATCATGGAGATTTTTCATGGGGGTACCCTCTGGTAAACTAACATAGCTATTGAAAATCACCATTTTTAATGGGAAAACTCACTATAAATGGCCATTTTCAATAGCTATGTTAGATTTTTCATGGGGGTATATATAATGGATTATAATGGGATACATGGGGATGTAAACCAACTAAAATAACTTTCTTTGATCTCATGGGTTATAGTTATCATCCTCCAATTTTCAATTTTCCGCAAAACAATGATCGACCACTGGAGTCACTGGAACATGTGTCACTTAAACATCGCGGCTTGGGATCATCGTAGGATGGCACAGGTGCCATGGTCCCAAGGGTGCCAATGAATCCACGACATCGTGAAATTTCTTTGCGATGTCGGCGATGTCCTTGAACTGCGCCTGAATCATTTTTCCTTACATCTTTGTGTGGGGTTCTTGTTTTTGCTTGTGCACTCCCGTCCGCTCCTCCTGCCTCCTCCTGCCTCCTCCTGCCTCCTCCTGCCTCCCGCCGCCGCCGTCTCTCACAACTCTCTCACACGCAACTTACTCACACACACACACAACTTACAAACAACTTCCTCACACACACACACAACTCTCACACACACAACTTACTCCCACATAAGTCTCACACACACACACAACTTACAGACACACGTACACACAAACGTAACTCTCACACACAACTTACACACAACTTACTCACACATAGCTCTCACACACCACTTACTCACACATAACTCTCTCACACACACACCTTACACACAACTTTCTCACACACAACTTACTCACACACAGCTCTCTCACACACAACTTACCCACACATAACTCTCACACACAACTTACTCACACATAACTCTCACAGACACACACAACTTACACACAACTTACTCACACACAACTCTCTCACACACACAACTTACTCACACAGAACTCTCTCACACACACAACTTACACACAACTTCCTCACACACAACTCTCTCACACACAACTTACTCACACACAACTTACTCAGGCGTGTCACTTGGTAACATTGACCTTCGCTTTGCGTGGCAGGCGTGGCACTTATGGCACTGGGCTGGCTCTGGTGGCGCGCTTGGGCCCCGTTTGGCGTTTGTGGCTGCAGCCCTCCTGTCGTCATACCCCTTTGCCACGAAGAGTAATGTATCTCTGGAATATCTCTTTCATATTACAATGCCTGGGATGCACCGCCAAGTGAGCCATCAAAAGTACCTCTGCGTCCCATCCCATTCAACAGACTGGCTGGTGAATAGTTAGGCTATCCCACCACCAACTGCCTCAGACTTAATGTTGGATTAAATGATTAAATTACCTATAAGCCGGCTTGGCACTTAGGGCACGACCTCAAAAATCCCCAACAAAACATATTTCAATAACATCCCAATATTTTTGATAGCCAATAACAGCCCAATATTTTTGATAGGTTCTAATCCATATCTTATCTCGAAATCACCACGAAACCAAGTATCCCCTACCACCTGGCGCCCGTTGCAGACACGTTCCGCTCAGGCTACCGGCCGATTCCGCGGTGCTGCAGCGCACCCAGACGCTGGCCACGGAGTTTGTGCAGGCACTGAACACGGCGCCGCTGGAGGAGGTAGAAGGATTGCTGGAGAATTCGCAGCACGGGCACCTGTTGTGTCTCGGTTGGGGAAATTTATAGGTATGACGGGGGGAAAATGGATGGGATTATGAGATAAGTATGGTACAAATATGGGACAACGATCGAACTACATAAACACAAACAGGCACACACACACACACATATATATATATTATGTATGTATATGGGATAAGGATTTATGTGGGGTCCTAAAACCCTAAATTGTCAGCATGGGGATACACCGAATTAGATGGTGTGTTGGATAGCCCGGGGCCCCGACTTTGCACGGGGGGATGTCTGAGGGTTTAGTTAAGGCTCCTTCAGGGTACTTCCAGTGAAATGGGGGTATAGGCATAATACGGACTAAGTCAACCTAAATGGCCGCATAGTGCAGTTCAAGGGGTTTTTCATGAGGTTTCGCCCCTTTTTTCGAGGGTATAAAAAAAAAAACAGGGATAGATTAAATCATAAATTTTATTCATGGTGACCTTGGCTGAAGAAATATGACAAAATCGTAACCGTATATTCCATTGTATTCCAAAACATATGGTGAAACACTGAAATTTCTTCAACAACCCTGGCATATGTGAAATGATGATCCCGGGGCGTCCCACGTGACCTGGGTCACCTGGGTCACCTGGATCCGTCCCAAGGCAGTCCTTGAAAGACTTAAACTGCGACGCCCCTGAGCTACGATCCAAGTTGCTGAGCAGAGCTGCTGGGCTTGGAGACACCAAAGATTTTTAAAAGGCCTAAGGGCTACGTCAGGGAATATCCCGGACAAGAGATGGACTTAGTACAGTACCCTCCATTTTAGGTTCCTGAATTTCCACTTGAATTATTTTCTATGATCCAACAGAAACGTACGTGGAAATATGATCAACATGGGGTTTCAGTAAGGATGTGTCATGGGGATCAACTATGAGCTGATGTGAGAAACCATATCATTCAACCAGTAGAGAGGGATGGCCTTGCCAATCTCCTACAGATGGTGATTTCAAAAGACTATGTTGTTCTTTTCCACAGAATCTTTGGCACATGAAAAGTATTCTAAAGTATATATTTTATATTTCAGTATTGGGACACTTTGCAACCACCAACCGTTGCGAATTCAATGAGCCTCCCTATTCAAGTCTTTGGGACCGGGCAGCTGTAGACCTTAAATTTGGTCCAACATTTTAGGGAAACAGGGGCAAATTTGGGATACCAGCAGATTGGGGAAACACCAGCTGTTTGTGACATGTTTTCAGACATCTTCACAATATAGTTGCAGATTGCAAGTTTGGACAGGCTTTTGGTCGCTTTTTGTCGACCAGAAGATTCGATAGAACGTCTGGACCATTGGTTTTGTGATCAGCATCGAAGGTCATCTATTCACACTTGGAGACGGCCCGGGTGTTGAAAGATTTGGAGGAATTGGAATCTTGGCGGCGATGGAGGACTCGTATGGATGTTAGGATAGTAGGATCAACCGTAAAACAACATAAAACAACACCATGTTCTGCTTAGGATCGACTGGGGATAGATCACTGGTGGAATTGATGACAGAACATGCGCCCAATGGGTCAAATCATTCACCCTGTAATAGTTTTGGACACCCAATTTTCGCCACGATCTCAAGTTGAGAGCGGCTTTATCGATTCCCCAGTTTTTGATAACATGCTTTCCCACTTGAACCCATGGCTAGTGGTGATATCTTCCATGTTTTACTTACATAAAAACTCCCGTTTCTGTTGTCCACATCCGCCAATTGAGCAGTCTTCAAACATGTTCAAGACTCCGTTGTTGGTTGATGATAATACTGGGGTTCCAGGGTTCCAGTGTGAATTCATGTATATTCCCTATATTTTGCGGCTCCTCCATCAACATCCCATTAATTAACCAGCTGGCTTTTCTCCAAGGAGAAGGAGTTGGAGTTGCTGGAGAAGCGGCGCAAGGATGAGGCGATGTCCGCGGATTTGTATGTGGAGATGTCGAAATTCGTGGACTCCATGGAGGAAGTCTTCTTGGCCAAGATCCTGGAGGAACGGAGAAGGGATGATGGGGATGGGGCCAAGGGCGGGACATGGTGGGTTTTCATGGAGGTTCACCAAGTCCGCAATAGACATATTATGAAGACATATGATATAATATAATATAATATGATATGATATGATATAATATAATATGATATAATATGATATGATATGATATAATATAATATGATATAATATGATATAATATAATATAATATGATATGATATGATATAATATGATATGATATGATATAATATAATATGATATGATATGATATGATATAATATAATATGATATGATATGATATGATATAATATGATATGATATAATATGATATGATATGATATGACATGACATGATATGATATGACATGACATGGTACAATACGACACGACGCGAGACGAAACATTTTTTTTGTTTTCAAATGGCATGTTTTTAAATATGATCCAAATCATGATAAATCATGGTGGTTTGGGGGGATCTCATATTTTGATACCCACGCGGCAGGGATACTCGAAAAACTATCCAAATCTCCTTAAACGGTCTACTCTGGTAGTGAAAACTAATGGAATCGGATACACTTCACTGGACCCAACCTGTCCGAATTCAGCAAAAATACCATAGGGGTGGGAGATGATGCGTAGGTCATGGAAAGTGCTAATGCTTTGGGGGTATTTGGGGTTGAAAAAGCGAAGTTTCACCCACCATCTGGAATCTTGCCTCGATCTCAAACTGGTGGCCATTGGGTTCAGATTTCGGAGGTCGGCGCACATTTTTTGACCAACCCTCATTTAGACATGAGGCAATCAAACGGGGCTTGCTGGATCTTGATGGTAAATCCACCATTGACATCCATGTTTTAAAAATATATTTTATCAATTTATAGATGTTCTTAATTGTTTTTCTCATGAACACCTTCATTGATATGTCGGGGATTTTCGGATTTATATATTTATAAATATATATAATATCTATAATATAAATAAATAACTAACTAACTAAATAAATAAATAAATAAAACAATAAATAAATAAATAAATATATATATATGTATATTTCCATGATTTCTCGGCGCGGCAGGAGGGCCGCAGTCGCGGCGCAAAGGTCTTGGAGCTGACCAGCATCCTGGACCGGCTGAAGGACGATGGAAAGATGTTACCCCGACTCAGCCAGGTGGGCCGCCAGATGAACCAACCAATGAGGTTTTTTTTCCCCACATCTTTGTATGGGGATCTTGTTTTTGATTCTGTATCGCGGGTTCTTCCCCGCCTCCTCCCGCCTCCCGCCGCCTCCTCTTCACACACATCTTTCACACACCATCTTTGGCAACCATCTTTGTCAACCATCATCTTTCACACACCATCTTTCACACACCATCTTTCACACACCATCTCTCACACACCATCTCTCACACACATCTTTGTCAACCACCATCTTTCACACACCATCTTTCACACACCATCTTTTACACACCATCTTTCGTTTTCCACCTGGCGTGGCACTTGGCGATGTATACCTTCGTTTTGCGTGGCAGGCGTGGCACTTATGGCATTGGGCTGGCTCTGGTGTCACACGCCCTATCTTTGTCACACACCATTTTTGTCACACAACATCTTTCACACACTATCTTTCACACCCTCTTTTACACCCAACTTTGTCACACACCATCTTTGGCACACCTTCTTTCGCACACCACATTGTCACCCACCATCTTTGACACACCATCTTTGACACACCATCTTTGACACACACACCATCTTTGTCACACACACCATCTTTGTCACACACACCATCTTTTACACACCATCTGTCACACACCATCTTTCACACACCATCTTTCACGCACCATCTTGTCACACACCATCTTTCACACACCACTTTGTCACCCACCATCTTTGACACACCATCTTTCACACACAACTTTGTCTCACACCATCTTTCACCACATCATCCTTCACACACCACTTTGTCACACACCATCTTTCACCACACCATCTTTCACACACACCATCTTTCACACACCATCTTTTACACACCATCTTTGGCACCCAACTTTTACACATCATCTTTGACACCCAACTTTGTCACACACTATCTTTCACACACCATATCACACCATCTTTCACACACCATGTTTGACACACCATCTTTCACACACCATCTTTGACACACCATCTTTCACACACATCATCTTTCACACACCATCTTTCGCCACACCATCTTTCACACACCACTTTGTCTCACACCATCTTTCACACACCACTTTGTCTCACACCATCTTTCAGCACACCATCTTTCGCATACAATGAACTTTGTCGCACACCATCTGTCACCACACCATCTTTCACACACACACAGACACAACTTTGTCACACACCATCTTTCGCCACACCATCTTTTACACACCACTTTGTCACACACGATCTTTCACACACCATCTTTGTCACTCGCTTTCTTTCACACACAACTTTCACACACACCATCTTTCACACACAACTTTGTCACACACACCATCTTTCTTTGTCACACACCATCTTTCACATACAACTTTGTCACCCACAACTTTGTTTTACTTCTTGATCCTCCACCTCCTTCTTTGTCTTTCCTTCCTTCCCCGTCCCCGCTACAGCTGCTCATTATTGGAAAAAGTTGCCTTGTGGGGTTATCCGGTCCTTTAATTTTATCATCTGGAATGAACTTGAAATCATCTGGAATCGTCTGTTTTTTTTCTTGATAGATAACCATTGTTTTGTGGTTCCTCCTTGGCTTTTAAGCATTGATCCCATTGATCCCACGTGCCACATGACAGGCATACAAGGTGGTGAGTCTGTTTGAGGAGGCGCAAGGAGAACTGCAGAAGCCTTCAGGAATGAATCCCAAAGTCGTGCCTTGGCGAACCTGAGCGAGAAAAAACTCGCAGACTTCATTGGCATTGACATGACTGCATCTCATGGTTCAAGGTATAGTTCAAGTATGTTCAAGTTGTGTATAAAAATATGAAACAACGTATACCGTCGATCTTGGTGGTTGAACAAAACCAGCGGTTCCGCAAGTGCTTAGCTTTGTGAGGCACCATTTTCTTTTTAACCAGGAAACTACACGTATTTTGGTTGAGCATCAACATGTATTTCATTAACCAGATTTGTGAGGCATCTATTCTTGACCCAATCCGACAATCCAATGGCACCCACATGGTTATTTATACAGATCAAAAACATGTATCAAAGGGCCATCACCCAAGATGTTCATGGTTTACCCTCCAGCAAACTAACTATAGAAAACTATAGATATGGAATGAATATGGAACATTCAGAAAACAAATCAAGAAACTTTCCCAACTTCAAACCCGCATGGGAATTTCCATATCTACCTTCCCTTTCCCCTGGGATATCTCCAGAAATCTCGGGTCAGGTGGTGCGCGTTTTGGGGGATCTGGGCCCAGTACTTGAGTCGGTCGCGGAGATCCGGGGCTATGGCGAGACCTTGCAGGACATTGTGGAGAAGTTCAAAGATGCTGGGATTTCGCTATCAAACCCTGGGGATGTCACCATGATTCACCGGGATTTAGATGGATTTAGCATATTAACCAATGACTAGCTTGGGTGAAACCCCAACAAAGATGGTGTGGTTAGCAACAGTATCTATTAGTGTGATGATTTTTCACGGGGATATCAGTGAAAAAAAACACCCCGGCCGATGATTTTGGAGCCATAGATGTTCTTTTCCTGGTTGGTTGATGAAAAGTTAGAGGCTTTCCTTTCATGAAAACCAGCCTTGATTGGTAAAACATAATGCACCAAACCGGCCGCTTGATTTGCCTAAAAGGACATCATATATTGCTTGGATCATGGGGTACACATTTCAAATCGTCATTTTTATGAACAAAATCTGCAACTGGTGGATTTAGGGGTACCCTATTTTCAGACAAACCCGCATGGGGTTTTACCCCGCATATATACATATATATATTATTATAATTATATATATATAGCAACCTCCAAGTGATAAGTGTGATACCCTACTAAAATATAGTGGTGGTGTATTTTTTTGTATCATTTTGGAGGTTACTTTAATTTATACCCTAAATAATTTAGATTCATTTAGTGCAATGTCGGATAGTGTTCATCTGCTCTGGAACCTTGCAAAAAGAAAAGGTTGGCTGAGGAGAGAGGCAGCGAACTAGAGATAGCTGAGGAGCCAAGCACATCAGACAGGGGCTAGCTCAAAAAGCTTGAAACTTAGTCCAGTCAATGAGCCGTTCCACCTTTCAACATCTTTCAATCATGAAGCCTTTCAATGGCGCATTCAGCCATTCGATTCATTTGATCGTTCAGTCACTCAGCCATTCAGTCATTCAATCAAGCACTCACTGTCACTCAGCGACCTTCCCTATATGCCGTTCAGTTCTCGTAAATGCTTCATATATTCGAACTGAGGGCCTATGTTGCATTGCACTTTTCATGGATGGGAATGGCCCAAACCTCTTGACGGTTGGGCTTGCGTGCACATTTGGATTCCACCAAAATCCCATCCACCCATCATCACAAGCCCCTTCTATGGGTCCCCAAAATTAACAGACCCATCATTCAACCAGGCTTTCGAGGTATTTCGAGGTACGGGAAAGGCTGCCATGGCCGGATCACAGCTGCCGAGGAAAAACTTGAAGATGCCTGTCGAAAGGCTTGCTCCGCGGAAGGACGACTGAGTCGACGACTGGCGCGACTACTTGCGCCAAGACTTTGGCATATGGTACTTGGATCATAAGATTGGCACCACTGAGCATTGTTCAAAACTCCTGATAATAGTATATTTCAGGGATTCCTGGATTTTTTCTTATCATGAATTACGGGAATCCCTAGTTTGGCTGAGTTGTTCGACTTACAGTGCAAGTATAAACATTGGTCTAGACTTAAGTTGGACGTATGCAGGGGGCTACCCATTGCATTGGCCCCAGGTAGAATTGGTCGTAGGCCCCCCGGTACCATGATATATGATTGGCTCCACAACTGAATATTTTAATATCTGATGGACTTATACTTACCCCATCTAACCCCTAATTCAGATTGTGGTCTTGTGTGAGAGTTGATTGGGGTTGAACCAGGTTGCCAAGCATTGGAGGAAAATTGTGATTGAAAGCCCCATACCAATCCAGAGCATATTTTGATCTTCTAGGAGATGTGGACGCGCGACTTGGGGGCTTGACCAAGTTGGCGGAAAGCGGGGACGTTGCCCAGGACGACGCTGAGAATGAAAACCAGGGTGGATGGGGAACTTCTCTGTGGATCACCAGGGTGCCATGTGGGCAGGACCACCAATGGTAAAGATCTGGAAAAATGGCTTGAGAAATGCGGACATCCCGAACTGGAATGCATCTGATCAGCCAATCCATGGGTCTGAACTTTCGAGCCCCAGGACACCTTCTCCAAGATCACAGCGCTGTCCTTCCGGAAGACAGGCGGACTGGCCTCAAGGGGGGCCAGGTTGGATGTTGATCAGATCGTGTTGTGCATGGGCAGAAAGTACAGCAAATCCGCAGCAATTAACGTAGAACCAACACGATCGAACGCAACTGCATAAGGTTGTTGTGAGCTTGCAATGCTCAAAGTCCCCGATTTCATGGTAGAATCTGGGAGCAGATAGCTGCTGGGAGATAGAAAGAGGGCCTTTCAGTTGTTTGGTACGCTGTTGATGTGTTGATTTTGACACTACGCAGGTTGATTATTTGTATACTGTACTGATTTTCTTTGATTTGAAAGGTGATTCTAGGATATTCCCAAGCGGTTGTGCTTCTCGCGGGCAAAGAGGATACTTGCCCAACTAATTACTGAGCAGTTGTGCAGCTGCTGTCAGGCTTTGTGGCTGCTATTTCAAGGGTGGCAGCTGAAAAAAGCCTGGACGCAATCGAAGAAGAACTGTCCAAAGAGCCCCTGGGTGATTTTTAGGTGACCTGTCGGGTTAGGTACATGAGGGGCACCTAGATATGGGTCAAAATGATCAAGTCTCAAAACGGATGATTAGATATGTTGATCCACTCGTAAACCAAGACCCCAACCCCAAGTAGATCCCTTTGATGTCTGAAAATTGGAGAGAAATCGACCCCTTGCTCCATTAAAAAGGGTTTCTCCATCGGTGTATCCCAGCTTTGGATGTAGAAACGGAGGGATCCAACTGCACCGTGGCCCCAGGTCAGGGATGAATCCCAAGGTCCTCTTGCAGCATTTCCAGGATGTAGGCGAGGACATGTTGACATCTTGGGGTCCGCCGTAAGGGTCAAAACATCGAAATGATGTGTTAACTAAGTATACCAAGTTAACCTCATTGCTGGCTTCAATCATGTTTTATGTTCAACCCTATTTGGGACTATGATCCAAATGTTTTTTTGTTTATTTTTGCTTAATATTCTTGAGATGGGTTGAACCCACCAAGACAGTTGCCTATGTTCCACCGTTATTTCAGGGATCAGGACGGGGCCCATCTTTTTCAGGCCGAAAACACAGCGGGGCAATACATTAACCCACTGTGCTGGCTCCCATCCCCATCCATTGGCATATCATTTGGTGGATGGTTTTACAATGTTTACATGTGTATGCTGTAATATTATGTTCTATTGTCCATATTTCGAAACAGACACATATTGCCCTCTGGTAAACTAACATAACTATGGAAAATCACTATTTTCAATGGGTAAATCCACTATAAATGGCCATTTTCAATAGCTATGTTGAATTACCAGAGGGTATCAATAGTCAATTGACATCTCATATTGTTTGGGCCGTGGCGGCTGAAACACAACTCAGATGAATAACATTGTGAATGTCGAGCCCGCCAGCTCTTTGTACGTCATAGTTCCACTTTTTGTTTGGTTTACATCCACATTACCCTTAAATTTGTCTGGGGAAAAGCATCCTTAAAATGGCGTTTTGTGAAGTCGGAAAAGGCAACCATCTATGGATTCTCACATATTTTAACATATTTTCACCTCTTAAACTCCCAGTAGCTTTGTCAGGTCGCCGTGGAGGGCCCAGCGTGGATCTGGTGGGAATCGTTATTCGGCATGCTGTGACAAGGCCCGGATGGGAAGGTTGCTCCAAAATATCCGGGGCCCAGAACTGTTTGGAGTTTGGTTTGCTCTTCTTTTTTGAGAAACTCCATTTTTTTGGTTTTTCTATGAGATGCGTTTGAAATAGCCCAACTTTTGGATAGTTTGGCCTCAACCTGCAAGCCTTGATGAGAGATTTGCAACAGCAACTTCCAATGGAGCCGCTTCGTGGTGCGGCTCCCTTGAGTGTCTCCAAAAACTAGGCGGCCAGACGCCCCAACTCCCCAAAAACATCCAAAAATCCAACGGTTTTCCAAAAACATCCATGAACATAATGAGTTTTCAGCCATTTTTTGGGTTTCCATCAGCTCCCGTTGTTCTTCCTTTCGTCCCCATACAGGTGGGTCAGCGCATGAAGGACTCCATGGAGGAAGCGAAAACGAGCTCCAACAGCGCCAAACAGAAGGCCCTGCTGCACTTCGCCAAGGACGGCTGGAGTGGAACCATGGGGATTCAACTGATTCAACCAGCTGAACATGTATCATGTCAATACATATTAAGACATATCTACATTATATATATAATATGTATATTCCATTAGATACATAAAATTACTTAAATAATCTTAGATATACGTGGATTTCACTATTTCACCTGCTAAAATGAGAAAAATGGATGTATTTGCTGTGTAGGCTCGCACAAAGTGTGGGCCGCGGGTTTCGGGCGCGACATTTTTTCTGCAAATTTCCATATAAAGTGGCTCTTGTGAAATCTTAACTTGAATTTCGACTGCGCAGGCTCGCACAAAGTGTGTGTCCGTGTTCTGGGCTCAATCTGGGCCGCGGCATTTTTCCCGTAAATTTCCGTAAAAAGTGGGTCTTGTGACATATTGACGCGCATTTCCAGTAAGCAGGCTCGCACAAAGTATGGTCCTAGGTCTTGGGATCGGTCCTCAACCCCCACATCATCATCTTCCTCCTGCTCAGCATCATCATCCTGCACCTTGCCCTCCTCCACTTCATCATCCTCATCCTCCTCAACATCATCATCATCATCATCATCATCATCATCATCATCATCATCATCATCGTCATCGTCATCGTCATCGTCATCGTCATCATCATCATCATCATCATCATCATCATCATCATCCTCAACATCCTCCTCAACATCATCCTCATCATCCTCCTCCACATCATCCTCCTGCAACTCATCATCCTTACTGTAACATGTCATCCTCAACATCATAGTCATCATCCTCATCATCATCCTCATCATCATCATCATCATCATCACCATCAGCATCATCATCATCATCTTCATCATCATCATCATCATCATCACCACCATCATCATCATCATCATCGTCGCCATCATCATCAGCATCCTCACCGTGATCATCATCATCATCATCATCTTCATCAGCATCATCATCATCATCATCATCATCATCGCCATGGTCATCGTCATCGTCATCGTCATCCACATTATCATATATTATCCTCCCACCCCCCCCACACTGTTTTGGGGTCTCTTGCCGGGACAACTTTTTATTTTTCTTTTTTGAATATTACGGGAAAGCTTCGAAATTCATTTTTGGCAATATTTTAATTAGATTTTCAAAAGGGAATTTAATTGATTTTGAAATCGCAAATTTTCGTTTTTTTTTCAGGCTTTAAATTTAATATTAGGGGAAAATTTCGAAATCCAATTTTTGGAAACTTTTTAATTAGATTTTAAAAGGGAATTTCATTAATTTTGAAATCGAAAATATTAATTTTTCTTAAGGTTTTTATTTTAATATAAGGAACCAATTTCTCCCCGAATATTATTTACCCCTTATAAAATTACAATAAACTACCCCTAGGTTTTATTATTTGGGAGGGGGGCGTTTAATATTAGGGTGAAGGGATTATATAAACTTATATAATATCATGTATGGCCGCCTTCCACCAACCCCTTAAGCCTGCGAACGTCCGTAGGAGTTCGATGCCGTCAGCGGCAGTTCCTTGGAGGCGGAGTTACACGCCCAGCTGGGGGAGGATGCCGCGTGAGCCGCGGCACCTCGCTGGCTGCAGCTGTTTCACCCAAGCCATGGCTGAGCCATGACTCTTCAGCTTTTTGGCTGGGATACATAGAAAACCGTAGATTAGTCTTGTGGAAATAGAGTGAAATGGAAAAGGCCGATTTCAATGTTTCACACATTTTAGTATAAGTACAGTTTCAAAGCAACTATTTTTTGTGAAAGCGTCATTGGAGATGCGGAACTTTCCACACGATTTCCAGGAGCACAAACTAAAGTCAAGTTCTTCAATGCATGGACCACACTCTTGACAATGCTCGGGGTGGACGTAGCGCGTGTGTTGGAGGCTTGCACCTGGGAAAAAAGGACCGATTCGAAGGAAAAAAAGGAAACTACTGCAAGGACAAAAACACGTTCCAGCTCGGTGCTCTAGTGCTCTACTCCTTACTGAAAAAAAAATAAAAGGTAGATATCGTAACACCCCATCAAAATGCATGGAAACTGTCTGGCGATCGAACACCTACATCACATTCCTTGCCGTCAGAAACTCCAGAGAACAGAAATCTACACCGGACAACATCCTGATAGCGTGACGGGACCAGTCTTGGCGTTATAAGATATAAGTGCATCCAATCACCATCAATCATCCATGACGAAAACTAGTAACATTCTCAACATTATAACTATAAAACATTATAAAACGAGTATTCGTATGTATTCGTAGTCATCGTGGCACCGAAAGAAAACCATGACTCAGTCGCCGGTGGTTCCCGTCCGGAGGTACATCTCCGAACTGAAAACTGGGATGCTGCCGACCAAGCATGCAGGCGGCTTCCCATTGGTTGGCAACGTGGAAGATCACTGAGCTGTTTCAAGTGCTTAGATGACTCGAAAGTTGGTATTGGGGGAGCACTTGGATACAGCCCGCAGCGTATCACCACTTTTTGGTGGATTGTGTATCATTGTGTATCGTATCATTGTGTGTATCCTCTTTGTGAAGACATTCCAAAATGAATCAAACCCAATGTATTCGAGTAGATTCTCAAATCTGAACCATCCTATTGACGGCCTTTCAATAAATTGAATAGGCTTGGCTTGAGTCACTTCCCTTACCCATGGTTGATACATGTTGATACCCTATCCAGGTACCATGATCTGCCCCAGGCAATGCCTAAGCCTGACCCCGCAATGTGATGACCTTTTGGTGGAAGTGTGGATCCCCGGGCAGCCATATCCACCCTGATAGCAACATGATAGCAGATATCAATTGGATGACATGGTAGGATTTCCAACAAGACCATTGTCCCAAACATGGACATGATTAGGGGATGTCGTATGCCACAGGGATGAAAAACCAACTTAAATCTGCCGGGATGGCTACAGAATGCTAAAGATGTTGATGGGCGGCTCGATCAACTAGAGGATCAGGTTGCTCCAGCAACCTGTGGACTTGCTCCCGTGCTGCCCACGTCTGCAGTAGTTTTGCTGCATTTTCCAGGTATGTATACAGGTGTAGTTCAATTGGACTACTGAGTGTGACCTTCCAAATTGGTTCGCTTCCTATAGGTAGGGGCCTCTCTGCTACTGGTAGTACCCAGCATGTATTATATTCATAGTGTATATATATATATATTACATAATATCATATACATGGTTGTGGCATGTTGTGGCTACCGGCAACTAGGATTATATAGCAAAATGGTCTTGCAGCCCAGTTACTACTTGGCCACTGGTCCCGTTCTACAATTTGCAAACCCAAATTTCTCGGGAATAACTCATGGATCACTGGCTCACCATGGCTATTCATCCACTCCACATAGTATGCCTGCTGGGATAGACGGTGCAGTGGTGATTGACCCTGGCTAGTTGACTCAGTCAGTGTGACTGCGATAGCTGGCATAACCCCCGTTCGCCTGCTTAGTGAGTGCACCCTATTGATGTTATAATTATTATAGTCGGCAAGAGGAACTTAGAATGTGGGTTTGGAAACCGCCGCGCTACCAGTCGAGCCACAACTCACGTTTTGGGCACCTTCCAATTTTGAAAATAATCTTCCCACCACGCTATGTGTCTATTTTGTCCACCTTTCTGGCTACAAAATGATGCGTTCAGGCATCCACAAGTGATATTGTGATGTTGCATGTTCTTGCATTTCTTTGCTACAAAGTGAGACCCGCTCTAGCAGCCCCAAGAGTCACAAACGTTTCATGCCAAATTTAAAATATACCTCAGACGTCCCGAGGTCATATACCATTATTT
>Ga0126342_10011083_pt1 | contig 16112 bp, 11 predicted proteins | sample Cyp1metagenome_FD_92528 | JGI IMG/M metagenome (GOLD analysis project Ga0126342, IMG submission 92528) | Coral microbial communities from Lord Howe Island, Old Settlement Bay, Australia - Cyphastrea 1 metagenome | ecosystem: Host-associated > Invertebrates > Cnidaria > Coral ... | reverse complement strand
TTAGGTTCCCGGGGCCGCCCTCAGCCGGGGATAGCCCACTCACCCCCCCCCACCCGAACCCCCCCCCCACCCCCACCCCCAACCCCCACCCAGCCCGTCGATCCGCGTGACAGGTGTGGAGAAAAATACACATAAACGCGCACTGCCAAGCAGAAAAGCAAAGCATAAAAAACGCGTCGTGACGTACGACTGGGGCCTTCAACAAAGCAGAGCTCCAAGTTCTTTACAGCGAGCGGGCGATCCCGTTCTTCAAGGAGGATCCACGTGGTCACGCCTATGTGCACTGGGGGCGGGATCAGCTGATCGTGGAGCTGGAGCACTACCAGGTGGAAGCCCGTGCTTATCTCAAGGAGAATCCGGATGCCCCACAGAAGCAGACGGTGCCGCTTTGCCCGTCTTGTCAGGTGGGGATGGTGGTTCGAAAGAATCCGGCTACCCTGGAACCGTTTTACGGTTGCTTGGCCTTTCCAGCGTGTCGCCAGACCATGGCCATGGAGTATGCGTCAGAGCCAGCAGCCGTGGTTCAGAGACGAGCCATGCGCAGCAAGAAGGCGGTGGTAGTGGACGACACGGAGGAGATGGACGGAGAGATGAGGAGCCGAGCAGCCAGTGTTCCGATCCCGGACGATGGGGACTCGGAAGCAAGTTGGGCGCCCATCTCAGAAGCTGGGGCAAGATCTTCGGCAAGTCAGAGTGTGCGAGTGAGTCAGGAGGAGCTCCTGTTGCTGAAGGAGATTCGCGAGGCCAAGAAGAATTGAGTGATTGGAAGTCTTCCCCTGAGTCGCCGAGTGAGATCCGACGGAAAATTCGTGCCGGGAACGAGCGGCGAAAATATGCTCGTCTCGGAACTTGCAAAAGGATCTTGGCCAATTGCACAGCCCTAGGTAGCTTCTTGTGCATGCTCACTGCTTCCACGTTCTATCAAGCTGGTTCCATGTATAGTGATAACATGTTTGGTAGCGATCGGCCGGATGTTGTTGAGATCTTTGGTGGACATTGTGAAGTGAGCATGCAGTTTGCTCGCCGAGGATGGAACAGCATGGAACCAAGTGATGTTGTTTATGGTGATGACCTTAGGGATGAAGATACTAGAAAAGGGGTTTTAGAACGACTCCGTAAAGCTAGACCCAGACTTGCTATCGTTGAGTATCCTCGTACTTTTTGGTCACAGCTTGCCAGCACGAACTACAGAACCAATCAGCAGAAAAGACGGTTGGCGAAGTTACGAAAGAAGGACGAACCTTTCTTGGAACTCTGTGAGTCCATCTTTGAAGAGCAGATCAAACGTGGCGATGATGCTTTGGCAGAGAATCCACTGGCCAGTCAGTCATTCAAGGTACCAGCCATGCGTCGTATCATGAATCACCCTCAAGTGTATCTTGGTGTTGGACATGGTTGCAGGTTTAATCTCAGAAGTAGTAAGACCAATCTCTTGATTAAAAGGCCTACCTTGTGGATCGCCACGAGTCCTGAATTGTGTGATGCTTTGTCTCTCAGGTGCCCCAATCGTGCGGGGGCAATGGTTCATCAACACGGGGAGTGTCATGGGAGTAAAGTTGCTAAAGATGCGGGACGGTATACCCCCGAAATTGGTAAAGCCATTGTTGAAGGATTGACCCGTACCCTTTTGAGGAAAGATCCCGGTCGTTTGAGAGGGTTGATTAGGGGTATCAAGAAACGATTGGGTAAGTTTGGGGACGATGATGACCGTTTGTTGAGGAATTCCCTGAAGAATGTTGAAAAGATTATGGAAGAAAACCCTGTGTTTGTTGTGAACAAAGATGACGACCCGATGGGCGATTTGGATGGTCCTGCGTCGGGTGAGATTACCGAGTATGAACCCGCAACGATTGCTCCTCATGGCATTGATTTCAAGATCCCGAAGGGTAGAAAACTTGACCAAACTAGTCGTGCCATTCTCAGAAAAAATTCACTGCAATCTTGGTCATCCCTCTATCAAAGATATTCAAAGATTCATGAGGAGTGCTGGAGCAAAGCAGGAATTGGTCGAAGCTGCAGGATGGATGGAGTGCAACGCATGTGCCAAAACAAAGAGACCGCGACTTCACCGCACAGTCAGAAATCCACCACATGATATCCAGTTTAACGATGAAGTGTTGTTGGACTGTTTCCAGTGCAAAGATGCTGAAAGAAAACCGTTCTGGTGTTTTTCGATTTTGGATAGGGCTACGATGTACCATCAAATTGACGTTTTGGCTAATCATGTTCCCGAAACCTTCATCAGCGAATTTTTCGATAAGTGGGTTAGATGGGCCGGAAAACCCCAAGAAGTCACGATCGACTTGGAGAGAGGTTTCGCTGGACAAGAGTTTGCTGAAGCTTTGGGTGTTGCTGGTATTAGCGTAGTTCCCATAGCCGGTCAAGCACATTGGCAACATGGTAAGATCGAAAGACACAATGGAATAGCTAAAGAGATGTTGCACAAAGTCATTGTTGAAAGTGATGCTAAAGGAAAAGATGAAATGAGGTGGGCGTGTGTTGAGACATGCAACGCTAAGAACACCTTAAGTCGTGAACATGGTTTTTCTCCTGCGCAACTGCTTTTTGGGGCTGAACCGCGGTGTTTTGGGGAACTCGAAGAAAATGGTGAGGTTTGTAGCTACCATTTCAGTGTTGGAGACAGGCACAGCATGGTTAGCAGAAAAATGAAGATGAGGCATGCCGCGAGGAAGAGGTACATTGAATGTCAAGCCGCGTACATGTTAGAAAGGACCGCGCGTAACAGGACTAGGGCGTGGAAGGAGCCGCAGATCGGTGACAGGTGTTTCTTCTTTCGCGAGGTCCGCAGGAAAGGTGTCTCTGGTTCTTTTCCGTGTTGGCAAGGTCCTGCTCTGGTTGTCGGTCTTCAGGGTCAGTCTAGTTATTGGGTGGTGTTTGGAGGACGCTGTTTCCTTGTCGCTCAGGAACATTTGAGGGAGGCTACAGGTGAGGAGGCTCTGTATGGTCGTCCCGAGGTTCAGGAAGCGATCGCCATCTTTAAACAGGGAGGTACCACTCAGGACGGTATGCCTTACACGGACTTGACTAAAGAGCGTAAACCTGATGAGGACGATTTGGACGCGCCCGTTGACGACAGTGTTGGGGATGTTGGACCGGAAGAGGACATGGAGGTCGAGATTCCTAGAGAGGTTGGACGAACTCCGGTGTGGAATCGTATTGAAGACCCTCCTGAGGATGTCAAGGCCTTAGGTAGCAAGCAAGGTTGGCACGAGGACGCGAGAGGAAACAAAGTTCATGTCGCGCACCGCGGTTATTGCTTTAGGACGCCCATGCCTAAGTATCAGCCAAATGAAGTTCCTTACCGCACGACTTGGGGCTTTGTGGGTGACAAGTGGGTTCTGTTTGAAGATGAAGTTAATTGGGTTCAATTGGATGACTGTCATAGTGTTTTTCCTGGGGGACCGATTCCGATTGTCATCACCATCTTTAAGAAACGCACTCGTAAACAGATATGCGAGGATTCCGTGCCTGACTGCATCAAGAGACAACGGACTGACAAACGTGAAAACGGAGCGTTTCTGACTTTGAGTAGGAGAAAGGCTCAAAAGGCTATTGACAAGGAAATCCCATATCACAAGATTCCCCCAGAGCAATTGGAAGATTTTTTGAAAGCTGAGAAGAAAGAATGGGATTCGTGGATTCAGTATGACGCTGTTGACATCCTGAACAAACAAGAAAGTGAAAGAATCAAATTGAGAAACCCAACAGAGTGCTGAAATGTAGGTATGTCTACAGAGACAAGAATGCTGGGTTGTATGATGAACATGGTAATAAGAAAGAGTTAAAGGCAAAGGCCAGACTTTGCGTGGCTGGGCAGAACTGTCCCGATTGCGCATCGGGAGAAGTGAGAGTTGATGCACCCACGGTCCAGCACTCCACCCTCATGTTGTTTTTGCATTGTGTGGCTTCGTTCGAATGGCTTAGTCATTGGAGGAATGGAGATATTTCATCAGCCTTCCTGCAAGGCGCTGAATCCCCTGGTGAACCATTGTATATGAAACTCCCTGAAAGAGGTCTCCCAGGTGTTGAGGAAGGCCAGTTGCTTCGATTGAAACGTCCGGTCTATGGAAGACCTGATGCACCTAGGGCATGGTACGAACAATTGGCTGGCTTCATCATGAATGACATGAAATTTGAAAGAAATTTGTTGGATCCGGCTTTGTTCATCTCCAGACATGCAGATGGTAGGCCTAGGGGGTTAATTGTTCTCCATGTTGATGATCTCATGGTGGCTACCGATGGTACGAGAGAAGTGGAACAGATGGTGAGTAAGATGTGTGAGCGTTTTCCTTTTGGAGAATGGGGTTTGGTTGAGAAAGAAAATGGTGGTGTTACTTACTGTGGTAAAGAGATTATGGTTGATACTGTCGATAATGAAAAGGTTATTCGGTTGAGACAACGTGGTTTTGTTGAAGGTCGGTTGGATTTGATTCCCATCAAGAAAGAGAGAAAAGCTGATCCCAAGGCTAAAGCTACTGACGAAGAAGTTAGCGATTTTCGTTCGGTTTTGGGAGCTCTGCAATGGTTGTCCACTCAATCTAGGCCCGATATCTCTTTCATGGTTAACCAACTTCAAAAGCGGGTGAATCAATTGGAGGTCAAAGACTTGGAAGTGGCGAATCAAGTTGTCCGAATTGTGAAGAAGAATGAAATGAGTATTACGTTTAGGAACTTGGGAAAAGATGTGGCTGTTGTTAGTTATCATGATGCTGGTTTGTACAATTCTCTCGGTGTGGAAATTGATGAACATGATCATGACTTGTTACAAAGTTTTTGCGATAAACGTTTATTGCATTCTCAAAAGGGTTCAGTGGTTTGTTTGGTGAAAACCTGTGACTTGGAGAGGACATCAGCAGTGCCAATGAATGTCATCTCGTGGAAGACCAAGTCGAACAAAAGGATCCTCGAGTCAAGTTTCGCGGCAGAGACGCATGCCGCCTTGATGGGTTACGGAAACGGCCACTACTTGAGAGTGCTCATGCTGGAGATCAATTGCGGCAGTCATGCGATTCAACAGCCTGAGGGAACAGACTGGTACAGTCAGATGAAGTTAGTCATGGCCACGGATTGTCGAAGTCTGTTTGACTGTGTCAGTCGTGATGCTCAATCTATAGGGGACAAAAGTAATTCTATTGCTGTTGCCATTATCAGACAACTGTGCTCGTGTGAGAAGTTTCCATCCGGCGAAAGGGCCAAGCTCTTGTGGGTCCCTACAAGACACCAGTTAGCTGATCCCATGACAAAAGCTGGCAAAGCCCAGTGTATGCAGGAATGCATAATCAGAGGGACCACTACCTTTCATGGAATTTCCGCCAAGGCCATGCGTGACTCAAGAGATAATGACATCAGTGTGAAAGTTTGCAGAAGATTCAGTTGAGTCACTTTGGCCATGTGCAATTCGCAAATTTCAGATGATCGATCCCGCAGCTACGGGCCCTGGGATATGAGGAAAAGGCTAGCGGATTTGCTTTTGATGGCAGCATTTTGAGGCGGCATTTTGAGCAGCGCTTCACACATACATAATATGCTAGCCCCCCTAAAACCTACCATTTTGACATTCGACTGGTATTTACGGTGTTTGTTTGCTTATTTTGCAGTAAACAAAAAACCCTTTATATATAATTTAGTTATATATATATATATATCATTATATATCAAAATCATCATGCTTGAAAACATTGGAAATCTTCATACATCCTCAAGCTTGTTGAAATCAAGAACCAGAGAACCTATTTCTTCATAGCTCAGCTTGAGCAGCCGATCTCCAAGACCTGCTCAAGTCTTCGCACCGCAGGTTCGGGGTACGGGCCTGGCACTGTCGCAGCTGTCGCTGTCGCCACCATGGCCAATCAAAGAACCCAGAACTGGGTCAAAAACCTCTGGGTCCCCAGGCTGAGCTCACCAGTTCTGGGGTCGATTGATATCTCAGTGTCTAACAAATCAATGCAGCAGCATTCCACTGGATTATTTGAAATATTTGGATTCGTTTGGATCATATGTCACCAACAGCACCCTGCAATTTACCTCACTCGTTTCATGCAAAGTTCCGGGTGCGGCATAATTGGCAAGTAATTTTACAACCCACTTTGAGACTCACAAGAAACACTATGCCTTTCTCCTTGAGGCGGGAACCCACGCAGCAAGGGGCGCTCTACCCTGGGCATCGGATCTAGCGACAAGGACCAGGTGGCAGAGAACTCTGTGAGAGACCTGCATTAGACTGCCATAAATTGCCATAGATTGCCATTTGCACATGCTCGAGCCTGACTTCCAGAACCGGAAGCGGAGGAACTAGGAGCACCTCTGAAAGACGTTCTCAGCCAAAGGTTCTACAGATTGTATTGTCAAAGATGTAGAGATCAATCGCCCAAAAGCCATGAAAATAAGCCCAGGCGGTATCCCCAACAGCAAAGGTGGTAGGAAATGTATAGTACATAGATGTGTGTATGATATGTGTATGTACATATATATATATATATATGTCGAAACACTGGCAACGAAACCTACCCACCGGGGCATGCACTCGGACCTTTTCGCCTGAGAATGAAAGTGTCCTGCGGAGTCGATTCTGTGACCTCCTGGATGTTATGGATGAGCACTGTGATGGGACGAATGCTGGCATTGGAGGACCTTGACATTAACACTCCTATTAATCTCTACAATTAAAAAGTTAAGTGGACCATGTTGGCATCAAGGTTTTGACTACCAATCTTTGAAGTGCTCACTTATATTGGCGGACTTCCGAAGTCCCTGGGATCACAGGGCCCTGGGTCAGGGCAGGGCCAGTAACCAAGCGGTCACAGAAAAGCAAAAAGCGGGTCAAATCCAAAAGGCGTCCCTCAGCGGAATTGAGGCGAGCCATGCACCACTTCTTATATCCAACAGCCTTCTCATCTTTACGCTCAAGAAGATCCTGATATGACATGCCACAACCCTTATATTGACCCCAGGTGATCAAGGTGCGGCTCCACTGCTCAACACTCAAAACACTTGGAGGCAAGGTGATCTTTCCACCTGGAGACTCACTTGACTTGGGCACATATGGCACCTCCATGTCAGGAGCATGGCCAGGCATCAGCTCACGAGTATGGGCATGCGCAGCGATCTCATATCCTGCATACGACAACTTCTCAGAACTTTGGGAGTCTTCCTTCACAGGAGAGCATGCACGACGTTTGGCACCATCGGTCATGGCCCCGCACATCGATCCAGTCACAAGAGAAAAGCCACCCTCACTGCTAGTTGATTCGGCATCCACCGGCTCTGACGCTTTCTGCAGCAAGGCTTGAAGCTGGGCATGTTCGGATGACGACAACGGCATCACAGCGTTGTCAGGCTATTGCACCAAGACTACAACGCTGACACGTGCACACGGCAATCAGGCTTGACATGAAAAACTGCACTATTTCTTAGCGTGAAATCTCTATACACACAAAATTTCATGCACACAAGTGATTGAAACGCAAGCTATGGCAAAAAGGGCTATCCACTGCTACCGGCTCTTACTGAAAAATGTTCTCTCACAATGACGGTACTATGCAATTCTTCCCAAGCTGAATGTGCCAACCTACATTGACAACCTCACTTTTCTGGAGACGGCTGTGCAGTTGAAGCTGAGGCTATATGTTGTTTTCTGCGCTCGCGTTCCTCAGCTTGTTGTTGCAAAACTAATTCCTCAGGTGAGATCTGATACTGACCGTGCCGCAGACATGACCTTAAAAGGTCAACAGGATCCATCTTGTTCTTTGTAAGTCCGTCGGCTAACATGCGATTGGTGGGCAACCAACGGACAGTTCCACAAGTAGTGAAAAGGGATTCCCGTATTTTGACAACATCGATACTGGTGCGCCTATCATCTATTGATGTTGGGGCTGATGGTGATATCAAGTGGTCATAAAGCGACTTGCAATCAGTTGCATATATGGGTGGTCGTTTTTTCAACATGTCACGTGCATCTCTGATTTCATATGGTCCATGCAGAACTTCCAACAGCAAAAGAGTAAGCCACTCGACTGTTCCACTGGCTGTGGACATGGCCTGTGCCTCACCGCTCAAAGTTGAACTCACTGCCCTCGGCAAACGATAACTACGCCAGACTGCAGGATTCCATGGGGATGGCAAACCTTCATGTATGTCATGATCTACAAAAGCCAAAATGTATCCCGCCTGAGTGTGAGATCCTACATTGGCAAATGCAGCATCAGAGTGACAGCACGAAGTCAACTTGCTAGGTTGAATGTAATTGAATTTGACAGTTACATCTTTATGTTGTTTGGCTCGTCGAATGGCATTGTTGGCTTCCTTAAGGTGACCAATGGTAGGGTTTGGAAAACATTGTTGGCTAAGGCTGGTCTGCACTGCTAGGTCTGGCCTGGATTGGTTGGCAATCCAGTTGAGGCTACCGTTGATACCTCGGAACACTCGAATCTGAGCGGAATCCAAAGGTTTTTCTGCTTTGACTCCTTTGGGCACATACGCTGGTTTGAGACCTTCGGCGAAGGAAGATTGGGACATCGAAATCTCTTTGGTAGTAGGATCTTGATTGTAGAAAGCACCACAAAATTCCCCAGCTCCAGTTCTCCATTTTCGAAACGGAAACCTACGTCTCAGCTGTTCAATGGATTGTTGATACAAGGGGCCCATGCCTCCTACTGCGATGTCATCCACATGCACACCCATCACTCCTACCAAAGTTGATTCCGGTCCGCTCGTTCTCAACGTGTACAAACATGGGTCAAAACGAAAACGAGTCCAACCTGCGCTACATGCTTCGTGGTCAAAAGTTCGATACCAGGCAGCTGGGGCATCGTTCTGCCCATACACATTCCCGGTTACTTCCAAGACTGCGTCAGGAGGAACACCTGGGATGCCACCTGAAGGAACATGTGCAAACAATGGTCTATATCGTGGGTCAAGAGGACCAGCTTCCATGAAAGCACCTTTGATGCCACCAAGATCCAATGTCCAGCGATGAGAAACCAAAATTTGCATTAACAACTTAACAACACTCGGCTATGTTGACTCAATGTTGGGGATTGCAACACTCCATCCTGAACCTTCTTGTCCAAGTCAGGGCCCAAATGACCTTGAAGGCACCATCTACTCTTGATTTTGTACGTTGTAGGATCATCCACATTGACATTCACTCCTTCTTCAACTGCTTTTCGTGTGATAACGAAACGACTGCCGATGAACCGATCAGGATGTTTCTCCTTCAGTGCCTGGGCCTTCTTTCCATAATGAACCTTGACAGCACCTTTCTCCAAGATGGTGGACCACTCTGCAGCTTTTGATTCGTTTACCATTTTCTGCAAATCCGCAGTATTGCCACTATGAGGGAGTTCTTTAGTTGCTTTCTTTTGAACATGTGCTGCAATCAGAACATCGATGTCATTGTTGCAAGCGTTCATTTCTTCAACTAACAAAACCTCTTCACCTCCATGATCAAGAGCTGCTGACATGGCCTCCTCACTTGATGGCTTGGATCGATGGGGATCCGGTGTCTCTGGGTCTTCCAAAGCTCTTTTCATCGCCGGAGTGCGATCGGATGCTTCACTTTGGACTTGTTCTATGGCTTGGTCAACTAGCTGAGGGACTACTTCACGCATGATTTCTATGAAGTCATCTTCACTCATGGCAGGAGGTCTGTACAGAGCATTTTCATCGGACTTCCCATGAACACGCCTACGGATCGGACCGTACGAGCTGCTTGACTGTTCGGGCTCAGTTGGTGTGCTGGAAACACCAGGCATTTCAGGAACTTGGCTGTTCATATTGGGGTGTTCTTCATGGTTGATCTGACCAGGGGTTACACTACTTTCTCCTTCCAACACTGAGGGAGCCGGAACAGAGGGTTCAGGCACTTCTGGAGCAGCAGGTCTTTGCACCTCTTCTGCGTCACCGGAAACTGGGAGCTGAGCCAAAGGTGTTGCCGGTTGAGCTGATGCTTCCACTGTCGGAGGATATTGTCCTGGAACCAAATCTACATATTGTTTCCCCTTAAAGGTACCTCCCTCAATCAGATCCTTAATGCCCAACAATTCGGCTTCTGGTGTTTGAACCAAGGTCTTTTCCTGGGAAGTGGCTGGACGAAGCTGTTCAGGGGCACATCTAAAAATCTGTTTTCGGTGAGCGATCACATAGTTCCGGCCTACCTTACCAATGATCATTGCAGTACCATGCCAACAACCTCCTTGTACCACTGTCTTTTGAGCCTGTGAATACTTCTGTTCACGCCAGTAGGCCACCAGCTCACCCGCACGAAATTCCTGAGACACTCTTGGACGCGCTAACAAGGCCTGTCTGAGAGCTCTGTCATCCTGGAGTTCAACAACTGCTTTCCTTGCTGATGCACGAATTGACTGAGCCTCTTGTATCTCAGAATCCAACAAACCAGCGGTGGCAGGAATGACCTGCAGTGGCTCATTGAGCAAATCTCCAGGAATTGTGGGGTTCTTTCCAAAAACAAACTGATGAGGAGTAAAACCATAGTTTTGGATCATTTGATTCTTCACATGTGCATGTTTAACACAACGTTCCCATGCCAGCTTGTCACTAGGGCTGTGTTCTTTGATGACTTTTTCTAGGACGCGTGCAAACCATCCACCATGACTCTCAGTGCGACCCAACTGCCAATGAGCTTCGGCTGGAATCAACTTGACTGAGGTGCCAAGAGACTCAAACAGCGCCTGTAAGGCTTCACCCAGCATTGTTTGAGCTGGATCCATGATGGCCTCTGTTGGAGGACCAGCCCAGCGTATCCAGTGATCTTCAACCAATTTGCGGAGTAGTTCGGATGTCTCACGATCATGAAAAGGTATCATCACTTGAAAACAAGATGCTTGGTCTACCAAATTCAGGGCTTTGATCTTTTGTCCAGGTTTCCAACCTGGAAGATATTTCACATCCAACCCGAGGCACTGATTGAACTGAGTGTGCCAGCTTGACTTCGCAGGCAGTGGCACCTTGGGACCAGCTTGAGCCAGGCAAAATCACACTGAAGTCCTTTGGCTAACTCCAGGGCTTTTTCGCTAGCACCTCCATGCTTCAGCACACGCACCAAATCTTGAGTACTAGGGTGACCCAAGTTCTTGTGAACTTTCTGAAGAGCTTTCAACACAGTTGCATCATCTGCAGCATGGAGCTCTTGCTTGGCGGCAGTCAAAACTTCGCATTCATGCTGAGTGGTATGGTCGATCAAACTAACCAATTGTTGTTCAGAGGCCTTTGCAAACACAGGCACGGTGCGAAGGACTGCATCTACAAAACTGGGAGTATACTGGCCCGCAAACGCACTGATGGATCCGACACCCGGTGCAGTGCCGGCAATGGTATCATGGCATGTGTGATCAGGGTGACTCTTACCAGGGCAGCATTGACCTAGGACGAGCATATCTTCATGAGCGACCATGAGTCCAGTGCTTTTTCGGATCAGCTTGTCAGCTTGTCATGCTTTGGAATGCGCAAACCATACATACACATGTGGCACTTGCACCAGTGACATTTGTCCAACAGCTGAGAGACTTCACTGTAACCCCAGGTTCTGGCACCAGATGGATGTTCAAACATTGCTCTTTTTCCCCGAGCCAGTTGTTGTTTATACAATCGGCAGGCAAAACGAATGAACATGCGACTTTGCAAACGCTTGCGAACTACTTCTTCGGGGTCCATTTTTGATTCATTGAGATTATGCCAACCACCTTCATAAGTACATGGAGGACAGGCCACAAGAAGTTCTGGAGGATTATCAGCCAATAATTGTTCAGCATGATCTCGGTCTTGTTTCTTGGTAAAGTCATACCCATTCTTCATGTCAAACGATAAAGCTGAAAAACCTAACTCTTGGGCTGCCACAGAGAACCTGGGTGGACTGAAAACCTCAGCAACCAAAAGTCGCTTTCCTTGGTGGAAAGATGCTTGGGACAACTCTCTGGCCTGCGCATTCAGTTGACGCAGGTGATGTACAGGCATGCACTCGGTGTCACAAGTCTTCTCCTGAGGCCGGAACCATAGGTCAGTCTGAGTCTTACCGGTACTCTTGGGGAGAGGTGTCATGTACTCACGTTTCTAAGTTTAGGATCAACACGAGACCACACACTAACCCCAGGCGGAACCTGTCCTGGGACAACCTCGGACAAGACACCAGACTCGGATGCACTGGGTTCGACAGCATCAGGGGGATGCTCAGCTTTCGGTGGTGCAACGGCTGGAGACTCGGAAGCAGCTAACTGATCGGACTCCACAACCACTTGTTCTGAAACCATCACTTCCTCAAACTGCGACTCAATAGCACTTGGATTACCCATGGGTTGGATAACGTATTGACCCGCAGAATTTGTTTCCAAAGGCACCTCTCTTTGATCCTCGAACACATGCAGCTTGTTTGTTGCAAAATCCATCTTGGCTGACAAGGCTTTCATGGCATTTCGAGAGATCAGCAGTGGGGCACTACCTTGCACCAATGAAGCTTTGATGGTTCCTGGTCTGTCAGCTATGGTAACTGGAATCTTCACCGCTTCCAAAGACGTTTCACGAGCACCATTGCCAAACCGAAAATGATTTGTTTCTGCAAAGGTTTCAGGACAGCTCACTCCTTGTTGATTCCAAAGTACCTTGAAGCTCTCAAAGGTCTCTCTACCGATGATTGATCGACCACAACCAGAATCTAGGATACCATATCCACGACTGCTGACCAACAACTGTTCATGAATCACCTGATTGCTCCTACTTCGAACACGTTGAAGGACTTCATCACGCAAACCAGTGTGGACATACTTTTCGATGAGAGACACGGCAGCAACAAAATGCTCTACTGCCGCAGCTCCAGTGTCATCCTTTGGATGGCTTTTGGACGAACTTGCCGAACCTTTGCCTTGACCCTTGCCCTTTGGGCATTCTCTGGACCAATGTCCAACTTGATTGCATTTGTGACAGCGAGTACGTTTTTTCAGTTCTCGCACTTCAATTCGAAACTGTCGTTTCATCTTTGAGGCATCATGGAACTTGCGAGCTTTTTGCATACGATTGAGGTCCTGACGACGCTCTTTCCAAGTCACTGCCAGTGCTTCTGCAATGTCCGGCTCATCAAAAACCTCATCATCATCAGGGATGGCGCTGCGTTGAGCCAAAAACTGTTCCACGTCCTCAAAGTCGTTGACATCATCAACCACTTCCTGTTCACCCGCCGACTCATCCTCTACCAGACTGAGACCGTACGGTTTGCGTTTAGGACACGCAAATTCTGGATAGCAGCTTCTCATCGCTCGTCCCAGCTCTTCTTGTTTCAACACACCCAGTGACCTGGCCAGAACTACAGCTTGCTGTCCAGATGACAAGCCTGAACGATGAAGTATGATCCATCCACGAGCCTCATCCGGAAAACTAACATTGGTTTTCCTCTGCAACTTGTCAAATGCTTCAGATGCAATACTATTCCAACCCTTAAGGGTTTCGCCTTCAGCAGCCTTCAAGTTGAAGATCTCCGTCAAATTCTCTGACATCTCATCTGAAGCATCCTTCTCTGGGAACCTCTTGCCCAACAAAGTCAAAATTCTTTGTCGCAACTCTGCAGGTTCAAGGTGTTCGATGGCCTCTAAGGCCTTCCCAGAAAGACAGGTGTAGATGAAAGCTCCCTTGGCCTCTACAGGCATCTTCGAGGACAGAGTCAGCAGCTTACTACTCACCCACGCCTTCCAGCGTTTGTATTCCTTTGGGTCTTCGTCATTTCCAGAAAACATTCGGTGACCACCTTGGTCTTTGTTGGAGACATCCGACGCCATGGATCTATCCGGAGCCAGGCCCTTATCGACCTGGCTCCGCTACCAATGTCGAAACACTGGCAAGGAAACCTACCCACCGGGGCATGCACTCGGACCTTTTCGCCTGAGAATGAAAGTGTCCTGCGGAGTCGATTCTGTGACCTCCTGGATGTTATGGATGAGCACTGTGATGGGACAAATGCTGGCATTGGAGGACCTTGACATTAACATATATATATATATACATACTATATACATATCGCATAACATCATTAACATCTCAAAAGATATCGCACCGGAAACTCCGGAACCACCCTGGAACCGCCTTAAACTTACGCAAGGGAAGCAGCATGAAGCAGCTGCATGTCATGGAGGTTTAGGACCGCCTGATCTGGAGCTCCTGCTGCTGGACAATCCGAGGAAGGCCCTCATGACGGCCGTTTAACTACCTCCAACTTGGAGCTTAGGCTCTCACATCGCCTTCCAAAGGCTATTCAGCTATTCTAGAGTTTGCTTTGCTGTGTATTCCACAATTTGAAACTGCCCCAGCATGTTGGCAATCTTTCAAGTTAAAGCTGTGCCAGGTGTTCCTTCTGTCTGCTCCTTGTGTTTTTTTCTCCCTCGTTTTGGGTCCATGAACCGTGAAATCACATGTGATATTCCCCTGGTCCAGGTTGCTGCTGCGCGCAAGCGAAACTACATCAGCTTGAGGGAAGCCAGGAGAAGCCGGGAAGCGGGCATGATCACAACATATCATTACTAAAACCCAATGTAATTGCATGTGAGGCATTCATCGCAGTCCCATGGGCACCCATCATTCATGTGGATTTTTTTTTTGCGATCTCAGACCTTTGTCAATGCTGCAAGCACTCTGCCTGGCGCAAGGATGCTCACAAAATCATCCTGTTTCAGGGTGGCATTATTGAAGATGGCTGAAGACCCTTTGCAATGGCTGTGTTTTGAAAAACTCGCGCAGCTGTCAATCTGCCAAAACAAAAGCCGCCTTCAAAACTTGGAACAGGTTTCTGGCTAAGATCTGCTCCTTGCTTTCTGCATTAGAAGTTTTGGGGCTTGAATTTGAATGCAGCCATGAAGTGCTTGGTTTGGCTCCCCTTGTTGGCAATGCTGGCATCACCTGGCGCCTGTCATGTCCTCCAGTGTCACGTCCTTGCCGTAGTCACAACTTCAACAATGACAGCTACACCTTTGCCGCCTGATCTCATTCTGCTCTCCGTGGCTATTTGCTGACTCTTGTTGGCGACAAAAGAGGAGTGCAAAATTTCCCAACCGAAGGAGTGCTTTTGCCAAATGCATGCACTGTTGTGAGGGTGCCCAGCTCTGAACCGAAAAGGTGCCCATGTAAAGTTCTCAATGGGCTCAAGTCGTCCTGCTAAGGTTCAGGCACACCAGATACGTCAAAGTACATCTAGACGTCTCAGTACTTTGGGCATCTCAAGTCTGTGAAGACTTTCCGACAAAGCTTTTCCCAGTGGGCTGTTTTTGAGCCTGTTGAATCTTCATCGCGAGATCTGAGACTTGCTCTTGAAAGCCCATCTGTTCCCATGATTTGTCCAAGATGTTCACAACACAAAATCCTTTTGCGCGCAAATATCTCCTAAGATCAGAGCAAAAGCGCAACAACTGATATCAAGAACATGCTGCAAACAAATGATTTCTTGATATCATGCCAACGATGTCCTTTTGGGAAAAATAGATGGGACGGTTTGGTGTCCGTTTGTCATTTGCCTATTGATTGTTCAATGGGGATGATCGCTCTGTCAATCAACAAAACAGTGGGGAAAATGACATTATAACAACGAGCAAGTATCATAATATGTGTATTATATACATACATTACATATATGGTTTTATATACATTATACATATGTAAATATAATATATATATATATATAATTTAATAATTAATATACATAATATAATATATATGTATATTATATATATGTATGTTATTTATTATATATTATATATTATATATTATATATTATAGATTATAGATTATAGATTATATATTATAGATTATAGATTATAGACTACAGATTATATATTATAGATTATAGACTATAGATTATAGATTATAGATTATAGATTAAATATATATTATATATATATTATATATATATTATATATATATTATATATATTATATATATATTACATATATTATATATATTATATATATTATATATATTATTGCGAATCGGGGATTGCCTGTCCGATTATGTTCCGGTAGTTGGATTTGAAGTAAATGCTTTGATGATGACGTTACACGGGCAACAGCTTCCGCATGGCAGTTCTTTGTTCTGGTGCTGCAGTG
>Ga0126342_10011082_pt1 | contig 16115 bp, 15 predicted proteins | sample Cyp1metagenome_FD_92528 | JGI IMG/M metagenome (GOLD analysis project Ga0126342, IMG submission 92528) | Coral microbial communities from Lord Howe Island, Old Settlement Bay, Australia - Cyphastrea 1 metagenome | ecosystem: Host-associated > Invertebrates > Cnidaria > Coral ... | reverse complement strand
CTATCTGACATTCTATCTGGCATACCTTCTGGCATTCTATCTGGCATATCTTCTGGCATTCTATCTGGCATATCTTCTGGCATTTTATCTGGCATATCTTCTGGCATTCTATCTGGCATATCTCCTGTCATTCTTTCTGGCCGTTGAGGTCCAGCGGTGCACACTGAGCTGGGAAGGTCCCAGGTTTAGGTCCAGCGGTGCGCACTGAGCTGGGAAGGTCCCAAGTTGAGGTCCAGCGGTGCACACTGAGCTCGGAAGGTCCCAGGTTGAGGTCCAGCGGTGAGCTGGGAAGGTCCCAGGTTGAGGTCCCGCAGTGCGCACTGAGCTGGGAAGTTGGCGAAGAGCTTGGCGAAGAGTTGGCAAGGCGGAAGTTGAGGTGGAAGTTGATGCAGACATGGTCGAGGAGAAACTGGCGGAGGAGGCGGAGGAGGAGGAGAAGGAGGAAGAGGAGAGCTAGTCGAGGAGGAAGAGAACAGCTCTGATAAAATCTAACAACCCTCACCTGGCATGTGGGGAATAAGAACACGAACAAGAAGAACGACAAATGTCATTTGTTCTTTCTAGCGTTGTATGTGACGGGCCAGGGTAGCCTGTGTATGCTGGTGCGGGCTGCATTGTTTGTGCATTCAAGACCGGGATGGATGGTGTATTTCGAGTCATTGCGGAGCAACGCAACAGTGAAACAGTCAAAACATTCCGTCACTGGTGTGTGTGTGTGTGTTCGGAAGCTTATGCTGTTTTTATAGGGCCCAATTTTTCCAGAGACCAATGGATCATGGACCAATTTATCTTTCAGTTTGTTTCCCCCTCTGTTTCCCCGTCAAATGTGTACCAAGAAAAACTTCAAAACACATGCGCATTCTCCAAAAGCATAATGTAATTCCGTGAATCATCCCATGACACACACATGAAACGAGACTTTGGGAACTATTTTGATATGATGATGGCTCACAGTTATAAACGTCAACAACCGGCTGGTTCAATACGACAACACCTTTGCATGTCATGTCATGAGCTGATCAACACCAGGAACAATGGTTTGTTTCATCCTAGTTCATCTTAAAATGGGCGCTGGCAGCTCAAATCTGTGAGGTTTGTGGCTACTTGGGATACCCGTGCGTCAAAGCTGGTTGGATTACTCGGGCTTTTCGTGCAACCTGTGTAGGACACTTGGCAATTTGCAACTGTCCAAACTTCGATATGCATCTGTGCATCCCACTTAGTAAGTGGTTCATAATCCTATATAACCTACATAATCCCGCAATATCCCGTATGTACATACATACATATATATATATATTAAAAACATGGGGGGGCCAAGAAGGCATTGTGTTTTTTGGTTTCAAAGATATGTTTTTGAATTTTTATATACGGGTTAGCTGCTATGGAGTCTATGGAGAGCTGAATGGCAGTTTAGCTTAAGGTTAACGATTGTAGTATTTTCGTAAGGTAGGCAACGTATATCATATGTATATATATATATATTTAAATATATTAATATATATATACACGTATTTACATGATGTATTCACCAATGCCACTGATTGCAGATAACTGCTTGGTAATGGTCAAAAGCGCAATTTGACCCGGGAACTGCGGGCCCAATGAACATCTTGAGACTATGCAAGCGTTTGTGGCGCATCTGGGAGGGGTTTTGATGGGGTCATGAACAGGGGTGATTGCGTTAAGTGTGAAGCATGCAGCAAAGTCTGATCGTTTTCCTGTAGAAAATGGGCGAGTCCTACCTCAATTGTTTTTGTTTTGTTCATTTTTTTATCAGGTGATTTTTGATTGATTGATTTCATTGAAAGGGGGAGTGCTGCAGAACGTTAACACCCGGCTTTCTAGCTAGTTCCCACCAGATGTTATCAGACATTGTTTTAACATGTTTTGATATGCTTTAATATTGACTTTTTATGTAGACATTTGGGGTCCCGAAGCGGATAGATTAGTAAATCAAACTCAAGCAGCAGAGGTGTTCCTTTGATTTCCTTTGTATCCTTTGGGAGACGCCTGTAGAAATATTAGCGCCGCTTTCCAGTGAGCATTCTGCAATGGAGAACTGAGGATATTTTAGCTGCAATATGATACCGTATTTGCTTGGGCCGTGCAAATTTAGCGATTATTTACTCCGAGCGGGTCGCTTGGTCGCCGATTTCAGATAGCCTTCAAGGTGGTGCCCCCCAGTATCCCCCAGTTATGTTTGTTGGTTTACAAACCATATAGCAAAGTAGTTCGATATATCTACCATAAACCATCGTAAAATTGGAGTTCTGAACGTGCCAACTTAGCAATTTAGCTCACTGGGGCACCACCTTGTAGATCGGAAATGGGATTGCTGAATGGTTGGTTTCTGAGGTCAGTTTCTAGCTGCTTCAGCTGTCTGGAATATCCAAGGTTTCACGGCACGAGCCCATAGTTTGAGACCCTATAGTTTGCTTGGAGAGTTATATAATGTACGGTCTTTATAGCAATATTATATAAGAATAAGTTATAAGTTTTATAGCTTGTAAGATTATGTTTTATATAATGGTGTTCGAACAATAACCTTTGGCTCAAACACTTTGGCGCCAGTGTTGTTGTGCGGTCTGAAATGGCGAACCTCAAACCCTGAACCCTGACACCCTAAAATCTGAAACTAAAGTCCCAAACCCTGAAGCCATAAAACCCAAAGCCCTACAAGACTCAAACGTGAAAAGAAGGTGTGCATTCTTTTCTGTAATCTCTAATCATGCTGCGACTTGCGGCAGCATCCTCAATTTTGGAGTCTGGGCAAGCCACGTCAAGTTTTGTCAAGCGACCTTTTGGAGCCAGACACCTTGGAGTTGAAGATGGGATAGGATATGATTTTCATAGATTTTTCAGGGGATCCGCGGGATACCCTAGACCCATAGACCATGGATCATTATGATCATCATGGATCTGCATTCCGGGCAGCTCCAAGTTGCGCAGCTAAAATGCCACTCCTCGGAACTCCTCGGCGCCATTTCAATGAGTAGTGATGAGTAGCGGGTGGAAATTTCCGCGCGTGTAGTCGTGCTACTTTTTCATTATTGGGTTTGGGTGGGGTGAAGTAATAACGTTCATGTGCCTTGCGCACACACGTGATGCTACGCTGCGGCGACGTGATTTGGGAGTGGCAGCAGCTTCCAAGTCTGGAAAGCCTCCTCCTGAGAGCGCGCCGCGTGTTCGTGCCACTCGTGCTTTGAGATGTATTGCCGCAAAAGCATCTTGGTGACAGACGGTGCCCCATGTTACCCGGCACTCTCCTCCGAGAATAATTTAGGTTATGAAGCTTGGAATCATAGTAAGGGAATCTTTTGCATAAAAAGGATGAAGGCATGGGGTACATTTCTTGTGCACACCGGTGGCATCGATGGTATGTGGAAAATTTCCAAAGGTGCAGTGTCAGCTTCTTGAAGCACACGCAAAAGTGGAGCTGTTAATCCTCAGTTGCTTCAAAGAATTCGAATTTGGCAGTGGCGATGGATTGCAAGGGCTTCATGAGTCTCACCGGTCACGCTCTAAGCAAACGCTTGGAATAGTGAGACGCCTATAGTAAAAAGCGATCATAACCCCAGGGCCACAAAACCTTGTAAATACCAGGTCATTCCTTCAAAATGATTTGATTTTGCTCAACATTTATTTTTGGGTAAAGTTGATCCAAAAATTCGTACGGCGCCACACCGCCAAGAGATTATTTTTCAAGACGTGCTCAACCGCTGGAGCGGTTTCCCACCCGCCGGGATGTATTATATAGTACATAAATCATGTATACACATATATATATATATAATATTTGATGTACAGAAATTATCGACGTGGTATATTTGGTGATGAATCATGTTGAGACCCATCTCTGTGGCGCCTTTCAATGGGGTGCCTTCACCGGAAATGGACCGCTCCCCGTAGTTGAGGGCCTGGGCGGCCAGGTCGAAAATGTCTTGGACAGTATGAAGATCGACCATTAAGTTCGATGATTTTCCGAGCAACCCTCCATTTCGCTAAGCAGCCATTTCGGCCACGGGGATTTTCCAACCACATCTGATGGCACCAGGTGATTCGAATGAACAGATCCCAAATGATCTGAGGTTTGATTGTAAATTCGATCTCCTCGTTCATCGTTTCTGCATTTTGGTGCGTTGGCATCTTGGCAAGGTCGATCAGGATCAATCACTTGGGTTTTAAGATAGAGCTGGCCGTTAGCTACTAAGAAAACATGTTCTTTCTGGTTCTATCCTTTTCTATTCCCATAGTTTTGGAATACAAATTAAATCTCTCCTTGGGTCGGTGATGATGAATTTTGCGCTCTTTGTTGGTGGCTGGAACCCTTCTTTGTTGGTCAGTTGCTCATGTTCCATGTAAAGTTCCTTTTATGGATACTTGACGTTTTAAAGACAATAATGTTTGGTGGTTGTATCCCCGTTTTGATCCATTAAAATGCTGGTTCCATCTCCACCTCTAACCTGTGCACTTGGCAGCACCTGTTACACGTTTTCTTTTGGGGGTGTTCGGATGTGATACCCCCACGTTGAAACAGGCCTCTCAAACAGTCATGGCATGTCATGGCATGGCATGGCATGGCATGGCATGGGTCAGAAGCGGTGCCTCACCTCGCCGAAAGAAAAACGATTTGGATATCTTTGGTTTGCATACATTTTTTCGATCTGACAATTTCACGTTTGTCCCTTAAGCCAGCCCGTACCAAGCCATTAGCCTCTAATACTCCTAACTTGGCACTTTTGAAAGTCCTGCTTCCAGTAGGATAATCAATCAGTTTGTGCAAAGTCAACATGGGTAATTTAACACATGTCCAAACTTGGGGGCGCCGTTCCCGTTCCAAAATGTTTTATATAACCTTAGTCTTCAGTTTTCCGGCATTATATCCCATCTTTGTGGATTTTTTTTTATCCAAACATGCAAGCCCTGACCTGCAGCCCGAAGTATTTGCCCATTGCCAGGCTCAGGGTAGGTTGAGAGTCAGCTTTCATTTTCTCAAGGATTTGGTGAATGGGTGCTTTTGATGCTTATGGAGCACATGTTCCAAATTTTTGCTGCTCTGGTTTCTCGGCCCGAATGATGGGTAGCTTGGGGTTGCACTTGGGGTGCACTGAATACATAAGCATAGTTATTGGGGCGATATTCCAACTTGTGGGAGTCAACATGCCATGGTTATACGCAAGAATTAGTACCCCAACCGCACCCCCAAGAATTTTGTGCAACTAGCAGTAGCAGACGTCCGACTCAGTCTGGGGCTAAAAACTGTGGGGGCGCTACCCTTCTCAACAATTTCAATCCGAAGGGTGAAATTGGCGGCTTGGTATGATCGATCTCTTATCAACTGGTTTCAAGCTCTTTATTTTCAGATTCAGGCTCGCTTGGTCTTTTTGTAATCCTTGGAGAATCATTAGGCTTAGTAACTGGCTGGCAAAATAAGTGGGTCATTACCCCACTTAGTAGCCAGTTGGGATTTGTGGGGTGGACCACCAAGTATACTAACAGTATAGGTATACTCTTATCCCACCATGGGATGGGATTGGGGTATTTTTCATGGCTCATTTAAACACGTCTTCTCATGTTTTCTCCAAGAACCCATGGTTTGCCCAGATTGTTGCAAGGGTGTTCGACTAGTATCTTTTCACATTCTCACATGCCTTCGCAGGGTCAGTGAATTGTATTTCCCAGACGACGAGCCCAAAACCCAGAATCAAATTATCCCGGCAAGAGGCCCCAAACAGCGCGGGGGTGTAGGAGGATAATGTATGATAGTGTTGATGGTGATGATGATGATGATGACGATGATGATGATGGTGATGATGATGATGACGATGATGATGATGATGCATGATGATGATGATGGTGATGATGATGATGAAGATGATGATGATGATGATGATGATGATAATGACGATGGCGACGGTGATGAGGATGATAATGTTGCGGACGATGAGATGCAGGACTATGGTTTTAAGGATGATGAGGTGCAGGATGATGATGTTAAGGATGATGAGGTGGAGGATGATGATGTTGAGGGTGATGATGTTGAGGAGGATGAGAATGAGGATGATAGTGCGGAAGATGAAGTGGAGGATGGTAAGGTGGAGGATGATGATGTTGAGAAGGAGGAAGATGATGATGTTGAGGAGGATGATGAAAAGGGCGATAATGTTGCCGAAGATGAGGTGGAGGATGATGATGTTCCAGAAGATGAGGCGGAGGTTGATGATGTTGAGAATGATGAGGTCAAGGGGGAGGAAGATAATGCTGTTGAGAATAATGATGGAGGAGGAGGAGGATGATGTTGAGGAGGAGGACCGATCCCAAGACCGGGACCCATACTTTGTGCGAGCCTGCACAGTCAAAATGCACGACATGTCACAAGAACCACTTTGATTCGGCAGAAATGAGTTTCTAGCTCCAAAATGCTTGACTTTTACCATCAGCTCCTAGCTCCAAAAATGCTGCAATTACCGTAGAAGTGGTTCCAACTGTTGCAAATACTGTCGAAATGGCAGCTTCGAGGTTTAACATGCTGCAAATGGCGAGGGAATTGATGCGGCATTGCCGGCGAAAAAAAAACGCGGACGGGGAAAAATTCCCTGGCGCAAAACCGGGGCCATCCCAAGCAAGGTTCCCAAGGGTTCCAAGGAAGACGTTCCCAAGCAAGGTTCCCAAGCAAGGTTCCCGAGCAAGATTCCCAAGCAAGATTCCCAAGCAAGGTTCGCAAAGGTTCCCAGGAAGAGGTTCCCAAGCAAGGTTCCCAAAGGTTCCCAGGAAGAGATTCTCAAAGGTTCCCAAGCAAGGTTCCCGAGCGTGGTTCCCACCCGAGGCTCCCAAGGTTCCCAGGAAGAGGTTCCCAAGCAAGGTTCGCAAGCAAGGTTCCCAGGATTCCCAAAGATTCCCAAAGATACTAAAGATTCTCAAAGATTCCCAAAGATTCCCAACAAGTTCCCAAGAAAAGGTTTCCCACGGTCCCAAAGATTCCCAAAGGTTCCCAAGAACAGGTTTCCAAGAGCAGGTTTCCAAGCAAGGTTCGCCGGAATAGGTTTCCAAGGACAGGTTTCCAAGAACAGGTTCCCAAGCGAGCTTACCAAGCAAGGGTTCCCAAGCAAAGCTTCCAGGAAGAGATTTGCAAGCAAGGTGTTTAGGCACAGGTGTCCAAGCAAAGTTTTTGTTCCCGACAGATGGTCAATCAAAGGTTATCTCGGTTTATCTCAAACAACTCTCAAGCATTTTTCCGCCAAACATTTGTTGACTTTTTCATGCAGTTGTTGCTGTTGTTTTCTTGGGGGCTTATTATGCAGATTGTACCGATTGTATAAATATGACTCTTTATTTTAGATATACACATTGTGTATACAAACGCTACCCAGTCTGAAACATACATACATGTAAAATTACATATATATATATATATACATATATATACATATATATATACATATATATATACACATATATATATATATATATATACATATATATATGTATATATGTATTTATGTAAACTTTTTTATATGTATATATGTATATATATGTATATATATGGGTATATATATGTATATATGTATATATGAATATATGTATATACACGTGAGATAGATATTAATAAACAACATACAGACATGTGGTGTGTATGAACGCATATACTTGGTGTATATCCATTTACAGGTCTTTGCAATATGCATTTGACAGGCAATGATATGTCAGCCGTTGCAGGTACTTCTGGAGAAGGACGTGGCGCCACACGCTTCTTGGCGAACGTTGATAACGGAGACTATGAACATTGATTTCTGCATGGGAAACAAAATGAACGTGTATATATATATATAGTATCCAACTCCATGTCGCTTCTTCTCAAAATGGAGAATGCACCTAATATCATCACCCAATGGCCTTTCTGGGATTTTGCTGTCCCTTTTTGGAGACAACCCCATAACACCAGTGAACCCAGGGTCGCACATTTCTTAAAAGGAGAGAAAACAAAATTGGCGTATGTTGGCGTGTATTTTACTGGTCGGAAACATTTGCCATCCATCCATGAAATCATTTCCTTGCTTGTCAAGTCGCTCGAGGATGCCCGAGGGAGAATCCATTCCTTTAACCATCCGGTGATGAAACATGGCTGATTGGGAAATCCTCTCTATATATATGTATAGTTGTGCATAAACGGGAAAATTATTTGTAAATGGATGATTTTACATTGCTATATCTGAATACAACAGGGTAACTAAAATGGTTCTTGCGGTTCAAATCGCACCAGGTTTGCTCCCGGGTCACCCACCAAAGTTGGTGTTTTGACTTGTCTATGGGTTGAATTTCAGATTCCCATCCCGAAATAAGTGGTTCATTCATTATATATGGGTTTTCAAGCGAGCGTTCCACCGGCGAATGGTTTTCGCATGGGCCTCGCGCGCTGATCGTTGGAGGCTGAAGGGCCTCAAACTTTCAACGGCCCATGAGGTGTTTGCTACACTCGCTGGCAACATTGTGTCATATTTATTCCGAGCAGATGTGCCTGACCCTCGGGAGACGAAAAACGGCGGTTAGGGGTGCGGGCCGGAAGATCGTAAGTGGGTACCGTTAGATTCATGGAATGCCACTTAAAAAAGGATGGAATAATGGGTTAAGGCGGGTTTGGCGGTTATGGATGAAACAAGCCACGGGTCCGATTCGTGGGATGACATCAAGTAGGGAACATCGGGATTGCAAGCATATTTACTGGTTTACATGGGATACACTTGATCAAAATTAGAACATAGAACTGACAATATGATATTTGCAGTTGCCCAGAAATGAAAGATTTACTCGCACATTTGCACTTACAAGACGGAAATTGATGATAAAGCATTGGGTTTTATATTCCCCTATTTTGGGCAAACCCGCTGACAATTCAATATCACGAACTGCTGGATTTGGTAGCATGCACTTACATTTGCCCGCCGGTTTGTTTAAGGTGTTTTTTCTCGAATGCGTAGCAAGGGTTCCCGTTTCACTCTGCAATTCTGGGGGTTGAGGGTGTGTTCGCTCGACGTTGCCCAACCGTCCGCAACCGCTCGCAACCGTCCGCAACCGTCCGCAACCGTTCGCAACCGTTCGCAACCGTCCGCAACCGTCCGTGCGAGCCCCGTATGGCCGTGCCTATAGTAAGTTCTGCAAAAGGGGTCACTTTTGGAGGTTTCACATGTGGTGTTGCTTCGTTTCGCGTGGCAGGCGTGGCACTTCGTGACATTCAGACGTGTTTTGTAACGTGTCGAAAGTCATTTTGTGTGGCATGCGCAATACTTTTGCGACGTTAGATGAGTTGCAGTTTTCGTGGCAGGTGCAGCACTTTGGACGTCTCCGCATCGTCATTTTGCGTGGCAAGCGCAGCACTTTAGACGTGTCGTGTTGCGTGTTTTTTTTGCGAACCGCATGTCGGGGCTGCATCCGTGGCAGGCGTGGCATTATTGACGGAAGCCGCGCACGAAACATCGATTTTGGGGTTGCAAATTTTCAGGTTCAAAGGAAAACTAGTAGGAAAACATCGATTTTGAAGCTACAAAAGTGTCAAAATTGGAGGAAGTCTCGCACGAAATGCTTGTTTTGATGCTCCCACGTGTCTCGTCTCGAGTCTTTGGTTTTCCTGTGGCGTCGCCGTGTCTATGGGGGAAGCTGCAAAACATATCCTTTTCGAAGGTTTCCAAGCAGGTTGTCATGTCGTTTTGCAAGGCAGGCGCGGCACTTTGTGACATTCCAAGTGTCGAAAGTCGTTGTGTGGCAGGTGCAATGCTCTTTTGCATCGTTTTCACAAGATGAGTTGCAGTTTTCGTGGCAGGGGCAGCATTTTGGAGATCTCTGTCGTCATTTTGCGTGGCAGGCGCAGCATTTCAGTCGTGTCGCCCTACACTCCATATAGACTCCACACTCCACACTCACCCCTTTACACTTCACACTCCGCGCATTACATTCCACACTTTACACTTTACACTCCACATTCTACACTTTACACTTTACACTCCACACTTTAAACTCCACACTTTAAACTCCACACTTTACACTCCACACTTTACACTCTACACATTGCACTCCTCACTCCGCGCTCTACACTCTACACTCCACACTTTACACTCCACACTCTACACTTTACACTCTGCACTTTACACCCCACCGTCAATACTTAACAATTGACACTTGACACTCGATATTTACACTTTACAGTCCACACTTTACACTTCACACTCCACACTCTACACTTTACACTCCACACTTTACCCTCCACACTTTACACTTCACTCTCTACAGTCCACACTTTATACTTTACACTTTACACTCGGCACTTTACACTGTACACCCCACACTTTGCACTTTATACTTTACACTTTACACTTTACACTCCGCACTTTACACTCCACACTCCACACTCTACACTTTACACTCCGCACTCCACACTTTACACTCTACACTTTACACTCCACACCTTACACTCTACACTCCACACCTCTACACTCCACACTCCACACTTTACACTCCACACTTTACACTTTACACTCCACGCTCTACACTCGACACTTTGCACTCTACACTTTACGCTTCACACTCCGCACTTTACACTCCACACTCTATACGCCTTACTCTTTACACTCCACACTATGCACACTACACTCCGCACTCGACACTCTAGACTCCACACTCCACACTTTACACTCCACAGTCTGCACTTTACACTCCACACTTTACACTTTACACTTTACGCTCCACACTCCACACTCCACACTTCACACTTTACGCTCTACACTTCACACTTCACACTTTACACTTTACACTCCAAACGTACAAGACTGTTTAAATAAAATGTTTCAGAAAAGTGCCCTGCGTGATTGCATTTCCATGTCTTCCGACATCTGTACCATTATCATACGTGTGAGCATTCGGGTTCGTGGGCTGCATCTTGTTTAACTTTCCCAATCGGAAATCCACTACTCGGGGAATCTATAGGGAATATGTTTTGAATTTGGGGCCCCTCTCGACGAAACAACCAACACAATATAGAGGTTGCGCACTTTTTGGGGGACAAGTTCTCTGTTAATCACCTGCAGTTCCCTGTGGAAAATCAGCATTTCATTTTTTTTTGTAACCGGCCACGGTTTCCACAATGAAACAAATTGAAGGAAATTGCCCTGACATTGAGGCTAATCCCAAACATGACAAGTCTACGATTTGGGTTCTACCATGGATGAATTGACCCCCACTGGCCGGCTTATATTTTTCAAGGGGCGCAGCTCACGACGAAAAATGTGCTCCGAAAAAAACATGACCACTTGTATAAGTCCTGTTTGGTGTCTGAGCCATTTCAGAAAGTGTTGTCAGTACTATTTGTTTAGGATGACAATTTACAGCACTGCGGTAAAGTAAAGGCATCACTTGCTCGTAGACTTTAGATCACGCGACGAAACACACAATTGTCATCGGATCGTTACGCACCAACCAATGACTAGTCGATGGTAGCTATGCGAAAGACCACTGAGCAGTACTAAACCTCTGTTGGTTGATGATTGGTTTGGGATGGTTTGGGGTTTTACATGGTTTCACTATGCTGTACCATCCAACATATCAAGGGTTGAATAATCAATAATTGGATTAAAATAGTATAATTGATCTCCAGTATCTTACATCTGGTACATTTAATTAGTGTAGCTTGTTGTTGGGGCTTGTACTATATCCTGTCATCATCCATGAGCTGGTAATCCTATTCTTAGGTGAATGACATCAAGCTGCAATTTTGGTCATACTGTGGATTGAAGAAATCCTGCACCACCTTGGATGGTTGAAACGCCAGAAATAATTCGATAAACCACGTATCAACCGGTGCAGTATTTCTTCCATCCACAGTATTCAGCGTGCGGGTTGCAGTTGCTACCCTTTCTTGGACTTGCTGACTTCCAAATCATTCCAAAACCACGTAAATACATACATACATACATACATATATATATATATATATATGTATACATACATTACATTACATTACATTAAATTACATTACATTACATACATACATTACATACATACATACATACATGCATGCATGTATGCATGCATGCATTGCATACATACATACATACATACATACATACATACATACATACACACATACATACATACATACATACATACATACATACACACATACACACATACACACACATACACACATACACATACATACACATACTACACATACACACATACATACATGCATGCATGCATACATACATACATGCATACATACATACATACATACACACACATACACACATACATACATACATACATACATACATTACTTACATTACATACATTACACACATTACATACATTACATACATTACATACAATACACACATTACATACATTACATACATTACATACATTACATACATTACATACATTACATACATTACATCCATACATCCATACATGCATACATGCATACATGCATACATGCATACATGCATACATGCATACATGCATACATGCATACATACATACATACATACATACCTACATTACCTACATTGCATACATTGCATACATTGCATCATGCATGCATACATGCATACATGCATACATGCATACATGCATACATGCACATGTACATGTACATATATACATTTACATTTACATATATACACATATATACACATATACATATTCAATTTTGAGCACATAGCAGATATAAACAGAAGTGGAAATGCCCAGAACTGAGGATAACGAGGAAGTGATTGGGACTGTACCTTTCAACTCCTTCAATTTCAACGTTGCAGCCCCTCATGGTTCCCAAAACCCAAGGACAGTGCCTTTCCTACTAAGGAGTATGATAGCGGCATAAGCAAAATTGAGAAAAGGTTGTGGGCGGCATGCACCATTACAGTCGTGGCTCGCAGAAAGGTTATGAAAGGTTGGTGATTTGCAGGTTTGATCACTGAACGTTTTCGTTGAAAACTTTCAATTTGCTGCATCCTCGCTTGAAGCACCAGAATCAACCATCTCCAACCTTGGATGGGTAGTTTAATCTTTTATTGATACATGACTTGTGCGTCAGTACTAAAATGGATGTTCATAGACCCGTGAATGGTTGTGGCCATTTTGGACTCAAGCCTGAAGTCTGGCCACCACACTCCCCCGGAGATTTTTGTCACCGGGGGGAGATTATGTATAAGCCTTAACTGGACATCAGGCTACAGCAGATGGGACCCCTCTAGAGATTATCCTAGAGGGAGCCGGCCGGGTGACAATAGGCCCGCCACCTTCTACTCTCAACCCTCGAGAAAGGCCGAGGAGTTCACCAGGGAAAAGAAGAGGAGATCTACTAGTACTCTAAGGTCTGAGCTTTCTCTATCTAGACGTGGGAGGACGGAAGGATCATTCGCTGCAGGGGTCTGGGCAGCTAGAGAGGATAGAAGCGGGGGCCCCGGCAGAGGAGATCTCCTATCAGCTCACGAGCATTTGGCGGCGGTCCGAGTTTTGAAAAAGGAAAGGTGTCCTCGCCTAGGAGCTCTATATACCCCAGGAAGAAAGCGCAGCTTCGAGGGCATTACTTTCAGCAAGAAAGTCGGTCCACCTGAGAAAGAACTCGATGCTCCGGAGAGCCCCGGATACTTTCTGAAGTCCCGTTAGAAGAAACCAAACCCACCTTCAGAAAAAGAGCTGAAGAGCCAAAGGAGGAAGTTCGAACTCCTCCCAAGGTTAGTAAACTATGAAGATTGCGGGCCCCCATGAGGAAGGATTTAAGGACCGCAGGCAAGCACAGGACTTATGATCAGCGAGTCCTGCAACTCTCTTTGAGGACTTCGTCATCCTGGGAGTTAAGATGGACTTATTGATGAGAGGCGCTTCCGACAGCTGACAGACCGAAGGTCATCTGACACCGGGATCAGGCATGATGCCAACCTGATGAGAAGGTTCTTGGACTTCTTATATAGGTGAACCTGAGAACAAATCAGAATCCAGTGAGGAGGCATCTCACCGGACAGTGTGGGACGCTCCGTGGAAAACCTCATCTTTTCCAGGGTGGGATACAGAACGAGGCAGTCCTTCCTTTACAGTTTGGAGTATTTCTCAGGCCTATTCAGCTTCCAAACTCCAAAGATCCAGTGCAGACGTTGGGCCAGGGCTCTCCGACGACTACGCCGCCAAGGCACCCTCAAGGTTGGGAGCACCACATTTCAATGTGGATTTCCTCGGCTACTTGGAGTCAGTGATCATGTGCAAGGAGCGCCGCCTAGTGGAACGTGGCAGGCGTGGCACATGTGTGGTGACATGACAAAGCAGATTTGGTTTTTGCCATTTGTCCCTTAGGCTGACGGCATAAAAAATGCTTGCGCGCAGCGGGATTGTTTTTTCCCACCCTATGGGTCCTTTTTTTTTCCGTTTCTTCGAAACATTATTCTGCCACCTTCGCTGGGTAAGTTTTTTGTTCTTGCCAGGTGTGCTGGATTTTTTTGACACGCCTACAGCTTTTCCCTTTTCAAGGAAGCTGGGCACAACACTCGAATGACCCGTTTTTTCGGGGTGCCTCGTGCCATTTTTTGCCCCCCTCTGCAGTCCGGAAAGGGAGAGCCAGGCTCAGAGTAATTTAGGTTGCTGCTCGAGTGCCAGTCTTGCAGTTAAGTATCTCGAGATTCAGGTAGGTTTGGGCTTCACCAGTGGGCAATTTGAGAACACCGTTGCTAGAAGCCGGGGCGCAAGCATGGGAGGCTTGCAGCTGGTTCAGGCTGAAGTTCTGCTAACTTTCTGATGCTAGCTACTGCCAGAATCCGCTAGCTGGTTAGGATACTCGGCCCTCACCCGAGCGACCCGCGTTCGAGTCCCGGTTGGCGGAATTTACGCACCTACCCTTTTGCTGCCTGGTGTGGAAAGCGGCATTTGTATTCATTTTTGTTGAGTCACAACCGGGTTGCTTCGTGTACGTAGTGTATCCAACACCGTTGCTAAGGTTGTAAGGCACAACCGGGTTGCTTCGTGTGCTTAGCGTATCCAACACCGTTGCTAAGGGTGTAAGGCAGGAACTGCACCTTTTTTGCAGCTGCTGACTTGAAGTACCAACATGTATGAGTGGATGTATGGGTACACATGAGGTTACACATGAGGTTGTAGTCATCCATTTCAGAATGTCTTGCACAGAAACTTTCATCAAGCTTGTAAAGCAAATTCCTCTTCTGGCAAGAGCAATCTACATCATCAATGGATGATTGGTGTTCTGTTGACTGGTGTGTATGCAGAGGTATCACTGTAGAAGTGATCCTGTGCAAGTACAGTCGACAAATATATAGTGTCTTTGAATAACCTTAGACTGCAACAATTCATTATACAGCTGTTGCACTGATGATGAATTGCAAGCTCACCTTTCTTGGTGATTGAGCAATAGAGAGCTGAAGTGCACACCTCATGAAATGACCACGTTGCCCTACATGGAAAGACACCAGGGTTTTCACCAACCCAAACAGAAATCCGTGTAATCTCAGCATGCAAGAACCTGCGCGCACAAGTCCAGCTGGAAAGACTTGGGGTTTTTATCAATAAATTGTGAGACTGACATTCCACAGACTGCCAGAACTCGTGTTACCACCAAAATCTATACACACAACAGATGGCAAGACAATGGACAGTCTTGGGATTGAACCCAGGGCCTCCCGCATGCTAAGCGGGTGTGATACCACTACACCAACTGCCCCTGACTGGCAGGAGAGAAATTTATTCAAAAGCTGCACAACAGTGTGGCAGCTGCGAAGGTCTTTTCCTCAGGTCGTAAGGGCGCCCTCGTGCTTGGCATTCGAGTGAACCTGGAGCAACAGGAGGCAATCTGAGGATGCATGATTTTCACCCGTCCTCAGGTGAAAGTTGAATGCCTGCTTTCTATTCTGTCTATTGCGGCTTTCTTTTCCAAAGGCGCTGGAAAGCGCTTGCAAGATCAGTTCACGTTTGCATCCCAACTTCGTGAGCACGTCCGCTGGGTGACCGGCATGTTTCCATGTTTCCGTCAACACTGTTGCTCATTCTCTGAAGCATGAACTTTCAACAGTGTTTCCTTGTCATACAGCTTCTTTGGGCAAAACACATGGCCCGTAGGCAGG
>Ga0126342_10011081_pt1 | contig 16115 bp, 15 predicted proteins | sample Cyp1metagenome_FD_92528 | JGI IMG/M metagenome (GOLD analysis project Ga0126342, IMG submission 92528) | Coral microbial communities from Lord Howe Island, Old Settlement Bay, Australia - Cyphastrea 1 metagenome | ecosystem: Host-associated > Invertebrates > Cnidaria > Coral ... | reverse complement strand
TATATAGTATATATAGTATATATAGTATATATAGTATATATAGTATATATAGTATATATAGTATATATAGTATATATAGTATATATAGTATATATAGTATATATAGTATATATAGTATATATACATGGTGTATATATATATATATATTCATAGTGTATATATATAGAGTTTTTATATATATAGTGTATGATATATATATAGTGTATGATATATATATATATATAGTGTATGATATATATATATATATATATATATATATATATCATGATTTAGAACTGTATATAATGATATCAGCATTTTCAATTTACAATTTGTGATGTTTAACTTAGAGATGGGGGTACTTTGTCCAAAAAAATAGAGGGTCTCTGCATTTCCAGTTTGTCTTTGACAGTCGTTGGAGATTGGCCCCAATATCAGCCATGGTTTAGGCCCCAGATTCAGCAGAACTTGGAAGATGCTGACCTCGAGAAAGCATGGAATGCACAATCCGAACTGTTTGTCACCTATCCACTGGGATCCACAAATTACCTGGCATCTTTGTGTGTACCAAAGCCATCTTATTTTTGAAAACCAAAATCACTTGGCCAGTCCTTTGCCTACTGCCTCCCTGCACCCTTCGCTCTGTAATTCATTCTGCACCCGTACACTACAGAATGAGCTTTTCAGATGGAATAAGTTATTACATCCATGATTTAGAGAGTGGAGGCCCCGTTTTTACGGCGTTTTTTTGTGTTTGTTTGTCATTTTTATATGTATTTCCAATGATTCTTTTACAATAATATCACTTATTGTCCCTGAACAATCCTTCGCACATACAAAAGATAGTTAGGGTAAAAATAAGGTGCATCCCTTAATCTTATATCTTCTTGCTTTCTGAAAAGTATGAACAAACCTGTCGAACACATTTTTTATGTGGAATATGTTAACAATACCTTGAAGTAAAACATAGTTCTCTCTTCCAAAGCCTGTCTTCCTTGATATATCAGCGTAAACTAGGTGTGTTGTGAAAAGAGATGCGTATTCTAAGTGATTGAACTTGATACACCTCACAAGGAAAACTAAATTAAACAATTTCCAATATCATGCTGAGAATTGCATCAGCAAAGGAAAATCCCAAACTCTTCAATAGAAACAACTCTGCTTGGAATTAAAAGGACCCCAAAAACAAACTCAATGAATCCAACCTGGAAAGTGAGGGTAGCTTAGGGTCAAGCCTTACAATCAATGACATCCCTATCACAAGGCACCATGGCAATGCATGCAGCATCTCATTCTTCTCCAATATTGAGACTCTAAGTACTTTCATTTACTGTTCATGTCATGCTAAAGGATGCTTGTACTCAACTCAACCATATAATTACATAATCCAATATATAATATATAGTTAGACAATACTAGTCTAGATTTATATGAAATACATTAAAGTATATTGGTTTCAACCTGATCCATAACATAAACATTCCAAGAATTTGGCCCCAAGAGAAAACACAAATGGAATTCTCCTGGTATATAACGAGGCTCTTACCACTTCCTTGTGCAGATTCCCCTAGCAAACTAGGAATGCAAATCAAAAAGGGAGCTTGGAATATCCAATAAAATCAGTGCAATCTGGCAGCCCACAGAGACATTGGACACAATCACTGTGTTCAAATCAATCATGTCCATGATAGAGAATACCCTTGCATAATGTTGAGGTATGCAGTTGGCCTTCTTAGTTGGTAGGTTGGCAAAATGGTTGCTACATAGTATGATACTGTCCATAGCAATATCCATGGAGGTAATCTGTGGTTAATGCAATTAAAATCTTAATATTGCTAATTATAAATATATATATATACAGTTATGGAAAGGATCAGACCTGCAACAGGAAGTCAGATGAGGCTAGGGCAAAAACTCAAAGTGCATGCTAATATTGCATTGTTATTGGAAAAAGGTGGAATTGGACGCATTTTTGGGCACAACTTGGCTTGGCTAAACTAACATGATAAAGGTGGTTGTAACTATCCTTGAAAGTTATTGCTCTGATTGATGACTGCCAATGATCAAAGAAAATGTTTATTGTAACTTGCCATATAGTTATTACGACAAAAATGATACAAAAAAAAGGAAACTTGGTAGCATTATTTCTATGTATCTTTAATGATATTACTTATCAATGTTCAAAATTTGATTAAATTGTGTGCATTTCGAATGAGGGTACATTGGTCATACCCATACTGAAGAAATATATGATATACATTGCAGTTATTTTCAAGTTTATTTGCGCACAAAACAAAAAACATATTGTATTGGCATGCTGAGTATAGCCATTTTTGACATACACAGATGACGTTATCTTCACATCACTTTTGATCATATATATTTTCTTGCTATTTCATGCAATTGCCTATCCATTGGCATATTCTGTTTTATTTATGAAACAGTCTTGGCAACATATACTTTCATGAAAGCCTCTGGAAATTAAGATTAAAACGGACCAAACAAACCGAATCATTTGAAAGGGCCGGACAGCTGCCGGATTGACACTACGGAGCCGACCGGGCAGATCCGACGGACTAGATCGGATCCGTCCGGCCGGTACCGTAGTGCCAATCCGGACTATAATCTAGAGGATCCGGTGACTTTAGTATGTCAAAGCTGGTTTCCTATAGGGTCTGAGGGGGGGGGGTCACCATTTTTTGCTTGTTTTTGTTTTTGTTGGGACCTTCCTCCCCTCAGAAAGGTTTATATAGAAGGTAAAAAACCAGAGCTTTAGGGTTTCCAGAGGTCTCGAGGAGCAGGAAGAGAGAAAGGAAAACAACAATCTATACAGAAAGCTTAGTAGCAATATATAAATCCAAAATTTGACCCGTATCTGTCCATTCCTCTTTCTGCATTAAGCTGATATGTCTGAAAACCAAGATTTATTGGAAAATGTAAGTATAATTGATTTGATATTCTAAGTTTGCTTATTAGCATGTATTAGTACAAGAAGTTATAGAAAGAAACATAAGAAATTTTAGAAAGACACATAACTTCTTTTTGGTTGATCTTCATGACCTAAGTCAAAGAATTAAAAATATCAGAAAGATAATTAAAACAATATAACAATGAACATTTGATGATATAGTGACCAAAGATGTTTTTAGTGACTTTGTCAAAACACCCACACAACGTCCCTTTCTGATAATTTAATGTGCCATGTTGATCATAGCCATAACCAATTTTTCGATATTTTTCGATCTGTGATCCAACATTTTAGCCACATAATTTTATCCTGGGTGGTTCAGCATCAGTTTTTGGTGGCGGCCAGGCAACGGCGGAAGTGGAGGATGAAGGAGATTTGGTGCAAGAGAAGCCGAAACTGGACATGACATGGAACAATTTCTTTGATGAGTTGGGTTTTTGCCTCATAAAATGGTCGTTTTTTTTGAAAGAATTGTTTTCAAGGGTGGATCCGGGTGGATCAATAGTGGATCTATTGCCAATGTTTCGTTCAGTATCCAATATGATCCAATCATTTAGTTCATTTGGCTTTGGCAAAGTATATAATTATGAGATATTATGAGCCATCTGTGGTAACCAAATGAACTATATCAATCTATATCACCATTTCTTAACCATTATTATTGGCAATGTTACTATCTATGAGATGGTCATTAGGAGAGTGGTTTCCTCAGATGAACCATCCCCAAAAGACACCTCCAAAATTTTTGTCGAAGGTGCCGTCGGCCGTCTCGGGTGGTTGAGAAAAAAATCCGGGAGACTTGCCGAATCATGAGTTAAATAGATGTAAATAGCTCATGTAAATGCTGTTAAGATAGGACAGATTATGGTTATAGTCATAGTGAACTATACGTATGTAAAATAATTAGATAGCTGGATGTTAAGTGATGGTGAAATTATTGTGAACAATGGTTTTGAAAATGATGCAGTAATCCCACCCCCCCAATGGTGACAAATATGTGTAAATCCCCTACTCAACCCTGGTTTCTAGGGAGTGTTTAATATCAAAGAGAGGGGGGTAACCATGGCTGTTTGTTTCCTAAGAGGACTTCCTTTCTCTGGATGCCGAGGAAAGCAACCTCTGCTGTGCCGGCGAATGTTGGAGGCGACAGCTGGCAGCCCTTGAGCGTCAACACCATGTTGGGGAATATGTGAGATACCTGTATTCATTCACAAGTTCAGCGCTTGTATTTGCGTAATGCATTGACAAGTCGTGTTTTCAAAATACATTTAGTCAAGTCACTATTCATACATATGCATATATATATATGTGTATTATATACATATACACATAAAAGCACATGCATTATAAACCTTTATCTCCATGCAATATTTAATACGCATTGCTATCTTTAGCACCTGCAATGTTGAATTCTAGCATCCTTCTTGGTTAGGTTCGACATCTTTGTGTCCGCCTCCTGCCCGCTTCAGAATGGATGGCCGCCCCTTTTCACAGCACGAATGCCAGGCAAAATTGACGGTGCGACCCGAGCGAAATTGCTGAAGGAATTGGATACCCACGATGATGCGAAACTCCACGCGGCCCTTGCAACTTGCTTTTGTTAGATGTTGGATCAGATAGGGGGTAAAGTGATAGACATAAAAAATGATTCACTATCATTTTCCCATCATGTTCCCTATCAAGTCATGTGTGTATATATATATATATGTATATATATGTATATCTATATATATATATATACATTGCACATTTAGCCATTTCTCCAAACGTCTTCCCTAAACGTCTTCCCCCCAAAATAACCGGGTGGCGCGTTTTCCGAGGTCAAAAGCGAAGGCGCACGGAAGCGCTTCATCGCTGAGCTCCACGCCAAGCGCAACTTGGAGCAGCTCAAGGCGGGGCTACGGCGGATTGGTGGAGCTGGGGATGGGGGAGGATGGGATCCATTGTTGATGTTTTCTTGGGAAATGTGTGTTTTTTCTTTAAGTTACATATGGATCATGAATAAGACCTTATAACTTATAAGCATTTTTAAACAAATCTTGTAGAAACATTGTGCAATAACATTCCTATAACAAATCCCATGCTGCGTGGAGGCCTCCCAAAGACTTCAGAAGGCAGATGAGGACAGGGAAGCCCGACTTGCAAAGCTGCTTGGCATTTTATGGACTTCGACTGGTCGACCGTCCATGTTCACCAGAGCACACTTGAACTTGGCTCATGATTATAGAATTTTAGGTAATATAATAAGGTTATAAATGTTATAAAACCATATGCATAATATATATATATATATATGTATGGTAATACTTTGGGTACTGCAATTGCTCCGGCCCTTTAAGACTTTTTGGAGCAGGTTAGGACTACTTATTCTAAGGAGATGGCGGGGAGGTTTCCTTGGGCATGGCAAACATTTGGCTTTGTCAGTTATATATCCCCATTATATCCCTACTACAACTCTTATTGCATCCCCATGTTATATCATGTATCCTTATTATATCACTATCATATCATATCCCTACCGTGGATGGAAGAAATCCTGCATCACCTTGGATGGTTGAAACCCTATAAATAATGGGATAAACCACCTATCAACTGGTGCAGGATTTCTTCCTTCCACCGTATAATAACCCCCCTTATATCATCTTACATCCCCATGTTTGCTCAGGTTAGAGCTGATCAAGAAACAGCAACACGCCCGTGCTGAAGCCCACAAAGCCTCAGAAGAAGCCAAGAAAAGCACCATGGCACAGCTCGAGGTGGCGTTGCGACGCTTTTGCCTCAACTGGCTATTGGGTATCGCCGAAACCGAGCCGTTGCAGTGCAGTAAAAGTGAATTATTCATCACCCTGCCTGATTTCTCCGGAGTTTTATGTATACATATAACTTATAACTATATAATATACGTATATAATTACGCTACTTAGTTACTAAGTAGTGACATGTGACATGTTGTGGCATGATCGGGATATTGGACCACAGGTGCTGATGAAGCAAAAGGAGGCCCAAGCGATTCGTCGTTTGATCCAAGAGAAGGATGCACAAGATCGTGGTATGGGCCGTGAGCAGCTTGGCTGTTGACTGGTCAGAGCCACGGAGCCACAGTTTGTGCGCATGTTTGGTTGTAGTCATGGTTGGTGTCGTGGTAGGTCCTCTCCAGCGGTTCAGCCGCTCTTGCTGTGTTGAAAGGTCCACATAGAGAGTTAAGCACATCCCTAGTGGTAGGCAACCAATGTCTCATTTGGGAACAGGGTGTCATGAGAATTCCCTATTACGACGTCCACTGGTCACATTTTCCCGTGACTATGTCCCAAATTAATAGAGGTTCAACAAACACGACATAAAAGAACTTGCAGGATCTGAACACATCAGCAAGAAAACACAAATACACAAAAGTGTAACCACGTTCCCAAGCTGCGTTTTGCTGCCCCCATCATCCCATCCTCCCCCATCAGACTCGTGCCCGAGGAAGGACGCAGCACGTCAGCGGCGTAAGATGCAGGAGCGTTCCGCCGCTGAAGTGAGAGCCATTGAAGAGGAACGTGCGCAGCAGTGCCTGGACTGCCTGGACTTAATGGGTCCTTTGATGGGTCCCTGGTTCCCTCTGGAGTTTCAAAAACCTTTTGCTGAGTGGAGATGGCATGGCGGCATGGGGATTGAACCATGATTTCCAGTGGGGAAGCCTTTGGGATAATAATCATCGCATTATCCATGAGCTGGGAATCCGTTTGAACCAAAACAATCCAAAAAAATGTATGAAATCATGAGATATTCCAGTAGGTATTGACACTGCTCACCTTGTTGTACAAATTGAGCAAGTAGCCGGGTAGCCGGGTAGCTCACCCCACTGCTAAATGGAACCACCAGGCTATAGCTGGGTATTGGTTAAAGTTTTTTTTTGTACAGTGTGATGCTCTGCGATCCATACAAACAAATTGGAAGACCGGTGGATCCGAAAAGCCTTGATCTTTTTGGGGAAAACTTGAACCTCAGCTCTGCGAGGATTCTACTGTAGTAGATGATCCCTCATATGTTTTTTGAAGCAAGCCGGTTGCTGGAGTATGTTGATCGGAGAAGTTGGACTAAGAGGAACCGAGAATTGAGTCTTAAATGATCCAGTCCTAGACCGTGCTCATTTCGTTCATCCAGTTTTTTGCTGCACGGTGCATTCAGAATTGTTATTGAGGCTGGCTCGAAAGCGTGATGAGCAGGCCCCGCTGCTGTTGCTTGCAAAGGCTGCAACAAGGCATACTGTTCAAGGACAGAAGGTACTTGATACCACTGCACTAGTGTGGTAAGTAAAATAATAAAGCTACAATGGTTTAGAGCACCCATCAAAAAATGTGTTTTGTTTTGGATGCTTTGTTATTGGTGTTGCCACATTTCAAACAAAATGCTGTTTGGAGTCAAGAGTGTGGACCATCGGTGTTCCACTCTCCATCTTTTCAACGAAGAAGTTTCTTGAAATGAAAACCCTATATAGTAACATCCAAAAAGATAGAAAAGTATAGAAAAGTAATTTTCCACCAAATACAGTGGTAAATTAATGGTAAATCATGTTTCTATCTTTCTGGGTGTGTGTTATAGTACAACTTGGCCAGGCCGTTTTGGTATGTGGATTCAGAAATGCCAGGCGTGTGTGGAAAATAATTTGTTAGCAACCCGAAACCTTGATATACTTTAATAGCGGATTTCTAGCTTCTAGGGTACCAGTATTTTTTGAGGGTCTGGCAGGGGACCAGGCAGGGCCGAGGGTGTTTCACCCTCACCGTTGTGGAAGGTCGAGAAACGGCGAGCGTTGTTCCTGAAGAAGAACCGCAGCATGGCAGCATAAAGCTGCGGGCTTGTCTTAATTGAATACAAGTAACGGTATGTCTGCCTTGGTTGTGGGGTTCCCCAAAAACCAGATACTGTCAATGGCCGAGGTCAAATTGCTGAAGTCCTTCGAGACGAAAAGATGAAGGAACGAGAATATCAGGCAGTGGTCACATTGCATGAGAGGCTATGCTGTTTTCCCTCCCTGGGAGGTGGAAGAGATTCCATTCTTCTTCCACCATGTTACTTACAGGGGGTCGAAATGAATCAAAGCGTAATATTTTCCTCATTCAATCAAGCTCGTTGCATCTTCAAAATTGATGAAACAAGAATCATAATGGTGACCCCTGACATGGAAGCATGCCTGCACACGGTAGTTGCCCCTTTGCCACAGTTTCAAATCAGAAGCGCGAAGTGAATGACCCTCTCCAATGCACAAAAAATATTGTTCGAGGAGTCACAGTATTGGAAAGATAAATTAAGTCCATACAATAGTGGTTGGTTGTAAGATGTTGTAAGCAGCACCCTTTGTGAACAAGGCCTCCGTTCAGCAAGTAGATATGATTCGCCAACACGCCTTTTTGTCAGTCGTTTGTGCATTGGTTCCGGCCCCCACTACTGATGCGTACAGATGGACTAGGGCCCAGGATCAACCTGGTTGGTTCTATCCAGATGCTTGGGAAACAAAGTTGCAGTTCTAGGCTTGTGAATCTTCCATTGCTGAACAAAAACCAACCGTTTTTTTAAATGTTTGACATGTGCTTAGCATGATCTTACACCATGCAAATTACCGAAATCCACAGGATTGCCAGTTACATCTCTTCAATTTTCCCAGCCTTCTCAGGCCAGACTTCGAGAAGCGAAGGATCTGATTATCCAGGAGGCCTGCGGAATGACTCATAGAAACTTCGAGTGTTTTTGAAGGTGTTCTGGGGCTTTCGACAGTCATCAGGGTTTAAATTCTCATAAATTCTATATGTATAAGTAAATGATGACTGTATTTAGCTTGATACTTCAAGTGCCCCCACAAGATTCCAGAAGATGCTTTGATTTCTTCAATGCTGGAGATGACTTCTCCCGGTGAACATGGTGAACTCGCAGGTCTGGAAGACGAAAGCACAGGAAAGATTGGCACGTGAAGAAAAAGAACGCGAATTTCAACGCTTGGAGGCGCCTCTTTGGCGCTGAAACATCTGAACCGCCATGACATTGGCTACAGTACAGGTTCATAGGGGTATGCTACGCCAATTCAGCAGAACTTAGAAATTCTAGAGGTTACATCGATCACCTAGGTGATATTTTCCATGTTCTATGTTTTCCAAGTTATTTCACGTAGTTTTCCATGGTGATTTGATGTTTTCCCAAGGCTTTCCGGCGCGCCAGGAGATCCGAGAGAAGGTCACGGTGGAGCGCGAACGGCGCAGGGCCATGGACGAGCTGAAGCAGATCTCAGCCATTCGCGGCTGGGCGTAAGAAGTCAGGTAGAGGCATAGGTAGATGGCTATAGGTAAACCTGTATCTACAGTAAATAAATAAATAAATGAATATATATATATATATATATGCATTGATGGCAGTAGAGGTGCCCCCAAATTCGGGGCTAGATGTATATGTATATATATATAAATATGTAGGTGATATGAGATGGTTTATTGGGTTTAATTACCACATAAAGTGTGGTGAAGATGGATGAATGGATGGATCGATAGATAGGTAGAGAGTCGCTATTCGCGGATGCCAGAACTGATAGAATGGATATTGCATGACTGGTAGCTGGCTTATGAAGAAGTGTTGTAACCTCCTTCTATAACTTCTATATAATATATATATATATGCCAACACTGTTTGAAGTTCCATGATCGTCCAAGTGGTAGATTTGAAATGGGGATGGATCAATACAAAAAATCCGCAATTATCATAATTATATCCCCAAAAATTGGGTTGATTGTTACTCTAGTCTATCATTTGTTCAATTTCAAAATGGTCACCAGGGCAAGGCTTTTGGTCCCTTTATCCGATCCTTGGAAGGCCAATCAAACAGGGCAAACTGTTCTTCGCTGAGGCAAACATGCTGAAGAAGAGAAGGAGTCCACCATCAAACGACGAGAGAAGATGCGAAAGGACGATGGAGAAGCCGTCCATGGAGAATCATCACTTTTCAATGGATGACAAGCAATTGGGATGTTCGATTGTGATGTTTGACTGCTGTAAAAAGGTTGACTTCTCGAGGGTGCTGGGCGTAGGTCAGAATTTTGCAGATTTGTGGATGAGAAACTGGAAACAGCGGGTGGTCCATACTAGCTTTGACCCAGACCAATGTGAGCGAGGTATGCATTTGAGTGTTTCATGCATTCATGATGGGCTTGATTAGAGGGTTCCATTCAGCAATCAGCGAGGAATTATATATATATATACATATACATTTATTCAGTAAAATCCATTGGGGCCAGCTGCTTGAAACACAGGAGCACCTCTTGGATTTGAAAGTGGAGGCAAGCAACAGGCTGCTTGTCCTGCAAGCACATAATTGTGGGGTACCGTAAAATTTTCAGGGGCGCAAATCCGCAAACACAAAGAATCAATTATTTGAAGCAAGCATCACACATAATTTGTGGATGAGACGGGCTTGTGGTTGCATGTGGTTGCACATTCTTTGGGCCCTTTCTGGCCCAAGTAGTCCCGCTCTAATTCTTAATATTGTTGGAATCTTTGAGCAACATCATTTCTGGGAGCGGCTGCAGATCCACTGTTGCAAGTGGGCATTCATGGCATTCTGAGTGTAGGACTAAACATGAGTAAACGGCCTTTCCTTTAGAGGACTTTGTCCAGGAGATATCAACGGTCGCGCCATAGCCTTTCTTTCAACTCAGGGCTCAGCAAGCCCGGGAGCAAGCTCGTCGCACTGACCGTAGAGAGCAGAAAATCCAGGCTCCGGGATGCAATTTGGTGGGCGTGGGCAATGTGATAAACCACAGAAATTGATATTTTTTTTTTCATCCCAGCCATAGAAATGGCGAGTCATTGGGGATGATGGATCCATGCTCGGGGGGATGGTCATATCATTTAATAATCATCAGAAAAGCTCTGACAATGGCAGAGACGGGAATGAGTTAGTGGTGAAAACCTATAGCCTATAGAATACATTAGAATACAACAACTGCAAGGCCTTATAGATTCTCAAAGCACTACCTTTTTTCCTATCAAAACGACCCCTTCGGATATTGTGCGTTCGGTGCCATGTTGAACCTACTAAAGTGAATTGGACCCTCTCATGGCCCAGTGCCTTGGAAATTTGTGGAGAAACTGTTCTTTAATAAGGGTTTAATAAGCGGTCTGATTCTTTTGCGACAGGGAGAAAAGCAATGTTTTTTTTCAGAAAAAAATGTTTAGATTGTTTACACAAACATTTTTTTGGACAAACAAAAATGCCCCACACCCCAAGATCTCTTGCCACAATAGCGAACCTGCCAAACAATGCATGGGTTCAGATTTTTTTTTGGCACAATAGCGAACCTATCCACTAATCAGCATCCAACATTAATGTGGTAAACCATGCACCGGTAAACCCAATAATTCCTTCCCAACTTTGTCATAAATGGATGGGTATTAACCATCAAAAAATTGGAGGTTGTGGCAGTGGTTATAGGGATCCATCCAACTATAATTAGTTACAATCACCATAAACCACAGGGTTGCTCCAACCAATTTGTAGGATGATTGGCACAAAGATTGCCAATTTACCCCCACTTGTAGGGAGTTTGGAGCAACCCTGAACCAGTTCTTCTAGTTATACACCAACAATTCCCTGAGGTTCGTGGGCATCACCATGTCTCCCTTCCCCAGGAACGGGAAGAAGCACGTCTCCGGCGCTTCCGTGAATCGCAATTTATGGACAGCATGCGTTGCTTGGCGCTGGCTGATGTGGTAAGGATTGGGATTTCATGGGGGTTTCACCATGAAAGATGGAACCTCTAACCATAGCGGTTCGGAGCCAGTTGGAGCTAAGAACTGAGTTTCCCAAGCACATGACAATAAATTGAGATATCCTGGCAGAATCATCCTGGCAGGGTAGAGTTCAGTAGGTGCGATGCACTTTTCACTGTTTCTTCATCTCCCACAGCCCACACTGCACCCCGGAACTTGCAAATCCAAGAACGGCACTGGATGACCAATGGATTCTCAAGACTACAGTTGTTGTAGGTAAACTCCACTATATTTGGATAGTAGAAAGCCATAGGACACATGTTGTTTTTCGGCATTTTTCCTTTGACACATCCTGTGATAGGGGTTCCCACTCATCCCAGATATCTTAGGTGCCACACGAAGCTTCATGAAGGTCTGGGCAATTGTGGGGGTGAAATGGCAGGCCGTTCCGCAAGAAGGGATCACACAATCATGATACAGCAACGCCCGAAACAGATAGAAAAACAAAAGCCTACGAAACTAAGTTCAACTACAAGAATATAGCGATTTATCATGATTTATCACTTTCCCATTGTTACTTCTATTTGTTTTTGTTCAAAGGGTTAAAAATCATTGAGCACCTGTCCAAAGCCAACACGCGGAGGAGGGAGAAGGCGAAGAGGGCAACATGTTGGAGGCCAGCAGCTGGGCTGGGCCGGGCTACACAATGTGTACCCTCTGGTAATTTAACGTAGCTATTGAAAATGACCATTTATAGTGGATTTTCCCATTAAAAATGGTGATTTAGTTTACCAGAGGGTATATACAGATTCAGCCTCCCCGAGACAAAGACATGATTCGGGTATTGCACTTCGGTCAGATATATCGTGAAGCATGTAGACAACAGAATTGAAAGGCTATGTTCCATGTTTGTCACTTTTTTCATTTGTGCATTTCTGGGAATATCCCAGCAAATTCTGCCTCCATAGTCCCAGATTGCTATAGTGTCAACCTAAAATCAGTACTTGAGCCATCTTGAGCCAAGCAGGGTGGGGCCAGCCCCACAGCCGAAGACGAGGAGTCTATGAGTCTGGCGACTCTTTGATTTCATCATCCCATCTCTGTGTTTGATGGCATTTTTGGCACCCTTCAATAGGAACAACATGGAACAACCGAGAGGTTTGGGTTTCAGTATGGTTTCAGTGTTTTCCTTTGACCAATACATTCAATATAATATAACATACTCAATCCCCATTGGGATGCTTGAATTGTAATGTGGAAAAAACTTGGATGGTGAAAACACTGTAACCAAACAAATGTCTATGGAGATTAACATGTGTTTAATAGGAAAGACATGGAAAGTCATTGAATTACATGGGCCATCTATATCCATATCTACAGTTATACGTCTATCTATATACCAAACTGTTGAATTACCAAAGGGTGACCACTCCAATGGCCCACTGGCCTCGCAGGACATGCAGCGCAAGGGCTTTGAGGCCGAGGAACGCCGGAAGCGGCAGATGGAGCGCGATGAGAAGCTGAAACGCGAAGCGGAGAAGCGAGGCGCCGGAAGCGGCAGATGGAAACCGTGGTTGGAACATACCCAGGCCCTGCAAGTAGAAAAATTGCATAATACCTAATAGTATACCTATATATATATATATATGCCATTTTTGGACTTTCACCAGTTTTCTTTATGGGACTTGCAGGGTCTAGGAGGTTACAGTAATCAGGAATGTACATGGTTTTCATGAGGAAATGTGTGGATTTAACTGGTAGATGATAACTTCAGGGATGTGGTACATGGGGCTGACTCAGACAAAACCATACCCTTTCCGATATGGACCTTGCTTTGACTGAACACATGACCAGAGACGTGCGTAAATCATGTTTGTTCCTATCCATGGCGGGTGCCCTTCGCATCAGTTCCAGCCAGGCAAGATGCAGCAGTTGAGCGGCAAGAATCCCAACCTGGCAGAGTTGAACAGGTGGTGAGTTCAGTGGATTCGATACAGTTGAGCGGCAAGTTTTGTAGGAAAGCGTACGGCCAATGAAAGGCCAATGATTTTGTTGGCCGATGTTGGGTAGATTGATGTTGTTCTCCTGGATGCATTTGGATGCTTGGGGTGCGGTGTCTATAATATGATGCCATGTAACGTGCCTGACGTTTGGTTACCACATGGCAGTCTTCGGAATGTTCCGCAAGGTATTTTTCTTTGAAGGGTACCCATCGGCAGGAACTATCAAAAACATGATGTCCCACAGCTTGACAAGTAAACTTACCTCAAGCACTTTAACCACAACCTTTGATGGGAGCTTCTTACCTTCATCCGCCTTGATGGGCCTGCAGGATTAAGGAATGGCGTGCCGAAGATGAAGCCAAGAAGAAGAAACTCGAGGACAACCATTAGTAGTCGTCAACAAAGAGGGAGCTTACCTGCTGAAAGGTGCATTTTTTTAATACCCCAGAATTTTAATTTGCTGTGGAACATTGAATCACCAGGTATTGGGACTCAACCGGAAAGAATTGGTACCTTTTTACTACCCCCGTGGAGGTTTATATACAGTAACTCGCCAAACGTGGATTTGACTTGCGATGGATCTAGAAGCACCCTCGAGTCAAGAATCAACCATGATCTATTCCATATATATCCATAAAGCAATCCCGAAAAAGATACAAAAGTCACTTTTTACATGTTATCACTATTTTACTGGTATGTTTACCTCGGTTCTATCTTTTTGCGTGATGCAGTGGCTCCAGTGATACACACTGTATAATCAATCATTATGATCTAGTCTATACCAACCATGAATATACTCCTTAACCTCTACAAGGTGGTGCCCCCAAGATAGCTAAGTTGGTTTATAAACCCCATTAACTATAGTTATAGGTACCATAAACCATAGTTATTGGAGTTATATAAACCAACTTAGCTATCTTGGGGGGCCCCACCTTGTACCCATGGATTTTCATGTTTCGCCCTTGTTCGACTCGGCGTCCAGGACGCGCGTTTGAAGCGCGAGCTGCAGCGTGAACAGGCCCTGCGGGACCTGCACGAAGCCGCTGCCAAGCGTGAGGAGAAGTGGACGCGGCTGGAGGCTGTGGAGGGAGTGGCAAGTGAAACATGGGAGAGAAGACTACAAGGTGGTGCCCCATAGTTAGCTAAGTTGGTTTATAACTCCAATAACTATGGTTTATGGTACTTATAACTATAGTTAATGGGGTTTATAAACCAACTTATAACTGTGGGGGCCCACCTTGTATGACCCAAAAAATTGGACAACCTATGGAGAGAAATATGGAACGAGGAGCATGTCAAGACAGGGGCGTGCCACCAAGAGTGGATATGAAGGCAGTGTTTTAGGGAAAAGAATGCCAACGAGATGGCCCTGATCACTTGGACCACAGCTGTGACCCAGTTTGGACCATCGTCCTTTGAGGTAATTCGCACTGAGCGGGAAGCTGAACGTGAAGCCAATCGTCAAAAGGCGCTTTTCGGTGAGGAGAGCGGATAGCCATAGTTGTTCCATGTATGGCATATTTGGGGTTCTAAAAAATACATAAAAATACGGAATCCTCAAGTCACCATGGTTGTTTCAATACTCATGATCATCCATGACTTGGATGAGCTGGGGATAGCTGGGGGTAACCCCATTTTAGGAAACCTCCATTTAGCTATAGTTGGGCCATGTTGGTAAATCTTCCATACATGGAGTGTATGGGATAGTGAAAATTATACCAGTGTTTGTTGCCAATAGAAATAAGAAAAATCAACAGTTTGCAAGAATATAGTACATGCATGTACATGCTATTCGTTGCTGCATGTTGCTGCACATTTGCTTTCCAAACAACTTGACAACGCACATATGATGTTCTTCACATGTCGCATTTGCATAGTGTTCAGTGGCAGTGCAGTAAAACCAGTGCATCCCAGTACTGATCTCAACCCAGCCAGAAGTAAGATGATGTGTGGAGATCATTTCTGATAGGAATGGTGTTTTATGGCGTTTTTTCTTTCACAACGCGAGAGAGAAATGAAAACAGTGAACCCAAGAATTGCAAAATCCGGTGGTGATATCATTCAACAAACTCTTTGTCGCGGACAATTTCAGTGATGGTTAGGCCCGGGCCGGCCCTACGGTTTCCCAAGGCTTCCAGTTTCCCAACGGCAACATCGCTGCAAGGCCGTCATTGAAAAGATTAAGAACCTGCCGGTGGGTGGCGGCTTGCCCAACGTGTTGGTTTACTAATGCTGCGCCTCGCTGCAAGCGGCTGCGGATGACAAAAATCGGAGGGTTCTACGTGGGCTGTACGGTGTTGCGCGCTCACACACTTAGAAACACCCCGAAGGGAGACGATGAAGTGAGATGAAATGAAAATTCATGTTTCCTCATGCTGGGTTTTTGGCTTTGCCCAGTTGCCATACTGAGATTACTGCAGGTACACACG